>Ga0190359_1000447_pt1 | contig 27598 bp, 28 predicted proteins | sample 48721823_MG_FD_161269 | JGI IMG/M metagenome (GOLD analysis project Ga0190359, IMG submission 161269) | Hydrothermal vent microbial mat bacterial communities from Southern Trench, Guaymas Basin, Mexico - 4872-18-2-3_MG | ecosystem: Environmental > Aquatic > Marine > Hydrothermal vents >... | reverse complement strand
CCAAAAATGCTATTAAAATCGGGAAGTATTTTCTCATCTTAATTCTCCGCTTTCATTTTTTTTATCAACAATCGGGATAGATTTTCTTTCAAAAATATTTATTTTAAATTCCCGATCATTGGCAATTAAAATCACATTACTATCCTCTATCGTACTCACATAAATTCCATTCTTTTTTTCACCTTCTTTAAATACGATGTTATTAATCACACACATTCTAACCTCTTTTTTTGTAATTATAGCCGATAAGAAAATATCGGTAAACTTAATATCTCTTTCATTTTTAAGAGACAAAAATTTTTCATTTGTTCCGAACGGATCATAGCCCCAAATGAGCTTTGTCGGATCTAACAGATCTCTTCTTACATCTTTTAATCTTTTATAAAAAGAGATGACTTTATTTTCCGTTTGTTTCATTTTAACCGAAGGAGTTTTTAGAGCTTGCTTTTCCGAAGTATCCTCATTTTCATTGGAAGAAGTCATCAATCGAGGAACATTCTTCATACTTTTTTCCATAACAGGTGGTCCTTTTAACACAGGGACACTTTTTTTATTTTCACCGGTCAAAATTCTTATCGTATTACCAATTGCAAGAATTGCTACAATTACTAATATTACTACAACATATTTATTCTTAAGCACCTTCAAAACTCCTCTTCACCCTGAATTTTAAAACTATCAAAAAATAAGTAACATTATTCTTCCTTTTTATAATTATCTTATCAACCATTAAAAAACTTATCTTTTTAAACATAGAAACAAGTAAATAAGAAGTTTTCTTTAAATCTGATGCAATAAAAAGCTTAATTTCAAAAGGGGAGTTTTTAATCTGGTTCTTACTTGATCCAACTCTACCTTTATCAAAAGCCCTGAATGTTGCATTTTGATAAAATCTTTCATTTTTAGCCGGAGTAAAAACACTCAAATATTTAAACTCTGACAGTAAAACTGAATCTCTCCTTAATGTTTGTGTTATTTTTATATACTCATCATCAATGTTTATCAAAAAATCACCATAGTATGAAGAAAGCACATCCCTTAAATTTTCAACCAATCCATTCACATATGTAAGAAATTCTCCTCTGTCTCTCAAGACAATCTGATTTTTACTCATCATATTTTCTATTTTTTCCCAAAGAGCTCTCTCTCCTTTGTCAGGGGGCTGGAAATTTTCCAACTCTCTTTGAAATGCCTGGATTCTTGCAGTATTATTTTTTAGTTCCTCCTTTTTACTGTTTATCTCATTAAGAGATGGGAAAAAGTAAAGAAAAAGAAAGAACACCATAATCAAAATAAAAGCTCCCATCCCAAAATATTTTCCATAAATATAGACTATTCTTCTATCTTTCATAAGGCTCTATCTCCAAATTTATTGTAAACAGGATTTTAAAATCTTCCCTTTTTATCTTCTGCTTTTTCCCTGTAATTTCATTTTTTATGTTCGAAATTAATTCTTCCCCAGTAACCCTTTTCTTTCCCTCTTCCACGGAAAAATTTGAGTTCCTTATCCCCGGAAAAGCCTGAATTTTTAAATAAAAATCATTAAATATTCTATTGTTAAGAAATGGGGTATCAGATAAGACCTCCCCATTTATCTTAATTGAAAGACCTTTACCATTATCTTTTATTTCAGCCCCTTTTAAAAAAACACCTGAAGGAGAATTAAGAGTAAGAAAATTGAAGAATTTTACAATCTCCTCTATCTTTAATTGCTCAAGCCCTAAAGACAGCATTTGCTCGTAGATTCTCTGCCTCTTGTTTTTTACACTCTCAATCTCAGCTTTTCTTATTTCAAGATTCTGAAGAGCTTTGCTCTGAATTTTTAATTCATTTAGAACATCCGACTTAAAATTTTCTACTATTACAGTTGTTGGGATAATAATTGCTAAAAGTAAAATAAAGCTTAGAATAAAATTTCTTTGCCTCTTTTTAAATACCTCTTTTTCATAATAAAAAAAAGGAAGTAAATTAATCTTATCCTTTTCTTTAACAAGAAAAACAGCTCCTAAAATGTCAAAAAATGATGATAAAAATTCCACAGGTTCAAAACCTGAAGGTATTTCTATTTTAGCTGAGAGTTTTTCTCCGGTACAAAGAATAAAATGATAAGGGGAAACCTCATTGAGATCCTCAACAACCTCTTTGAGATTGGAAATATTTCCCACAACATAAATTGAAGAGATATCAAACCCTCTGTGCTTCTGTTTAAAGTATTGAACTGTTCTGCTTATCTCAACTACTATATTATCAACATCATTATCACCAAAAATATCAGAGTCTGCCACAGGAATATCTCTTTCAATTATAGTATTTGAATTTTCCTTAAAAATTACAAATGTTGATTTTTCAGGTGAGATATTTAAGATTCCAAAAGTTTCTCTATCCTTTTCAATAATTTTTTTTAGAGCTATAAAACTCTGAACTTTCGTCGTTATAATTTCAGGAGTTTTTCCAATATTTCTTAAAAAAGTAAAAAGCTCCCATATATACTTTTGAGGAGCAACAGAAACAAGAGCCTCAACAACTCTTCCTCTTCTCTCTTCCTTCTCCTCCAATACTATAAAATCATGAAAAAATTCTTCATCTGGAAAAATTCTCTTTGCCTCTCTCTCTACAACTTTTGAAAGTTCTCTTTTAGGAATTTTAGGAAATGATTTAATATCATTTTTAATTAGGGTTGATTTGGCAATAAAAATAGTGTTTGAAGCCTTTATCCCTTCTTTAACAAGTCTTGTTTTTATCTCAGCACCGGCACTTTCTCTATCGATAACTTTAAAACTCAGGTAATTTGATATTTTAAAAAGGCCTCCTTTTTTGAAAAACTCTATTGCAGAAAATTTTCCTTCTGAATATTGCATAGCACAATATTTTTTCATTACCTTAATCCTCCTGCTGCTGCAATCCCGCTTGTAAGTTTATATATCGGGAGAAAGATTGAAAGAGCAATAAATAAAACAATACCACCCATCACAACAATTAAAGTAGGCTCAAGTACTGCAAACATTTTCTTAATTGCTTGAGGCACTTCTTTATCATAATAATCAGAAACTTTTTTAAGTGTTGAATCCAGAGAGCCTGTCTCCTCACCAACCTGAATCATCCTGAGAACAAGAGAGGGGAAATAGGGAGATTGCCTCAAACTTTCAAAAATACTATTACCGGTCATTATTCCCTCTCTCGCTTTTACAATTTCCTTAGCAATAATTGAATTTCCAACAACTCTCTCCACAATTGAAAGAGTCTGTGGGATCCCTATACCTGCAGAGTAAAGTAAAGCTGTGTAATGAGCGAATCTTGAAAGAGCTAGCTTTCTATTTAACTTACCAAAAATAGGAAGATGTAATTTCATTTTGTCCCAGAAAAGTCTTCCCTTATCTGTCTGATAGGTAAATTTATAAATAACAAAAAAGCCTATTAACGAGCCAATAATTACCCACCAGAAATTTTCAAAAAAATGAGCAACTGCAATAAGAATTTTAGTTGGGGTGGGAAGTTCAACATTAAAAGAGGTTAATATAGGGATAAATTTCGGGACAGTAAATGTCATCATAATAAAGATTACCACACCTATCATCAAAAATACAAAGGTTGGATAGATAGAAGCTTGCTTTATTTGAGCTATCAACTCCTCCTGCCATTCCAAAAACCTTATTAATTCTCTTAACACAGAATCAAGGTTTCCTGTAGCTTCTCCGGCTCTTATTATACTTACATATATTTCAGGAAAAGCATTTGGGTAAGTTTCAAGAGCATCTGAAAAAGAGCTTCCCGCTTCAATTTGTCTTATAATTCCCGCCAAAATATTTTTGAATGTGGGACTATCCGTACTATCTGCAAAATCCGAAAGTGCCACTATAATAGGCACTCCCGCTTCAAGAGAAGTTGCTATATGAATACTAAAAAGTATAAGATCTCTTCTTTTAATTTTACCCTTTGAAGTTTTCATACTCTCTTTAAGCTGAAATGCATTAATTAAAACAAGATCCATATTTAACAACTGCTGCTCCAACTCCTCAAGGGTTCTGGCATTCATAACACCCTCAATGCTTTCTCCCGCATAATTTCTTGCCTTATATGAAAATGCCGGCATTACACTTCCCCGTAACTAACTCTTACTACCTCTTCAAGTGTGGTTTTTCCCTCTCTCGCTTTTTCCATACCATCCTCAAAAAGGGTCACAAGGCCTTCTTCCAAAGCCGCATTTTTTATTTCTGTAAAATTAGCCCCTGAAGATATTAATTCCCTTAAATGAGGTGTAATAACTAACATTTCAAAAATAGCAATTCTTCCCTTATATCCTGTGTTATTGCAAGCAGAGCATCCGGCCCCTTTGTAAAACTTAGGCCTTTCCTCCCCTACCCAACCAACTCTTCTTAAAATAAGGGGATCGGGAGTATACTCCACTTTGCAATTATTACAAATAGTTCTTACAAGTCTCTGGGCAATAATAGCATTTATAGTTGAAGCTAAAAGGAACCTCTCCACTCCCATATCAAGCAATCTCGGGATAGCTGAGACAGCATCATTCGTATGAAGGGTTGAGAATACAAGATGACCTGTTAAAGCAGCTCTTATGGCCATATCAATGGTCTCTCTATCTCTCATTTCTCCCACCATTATTATGTCAGGATCCTGTCTTAATATTGATCTTAGACCTGTTGCAAAGGTAAAACCTGCTTTTTCATTCACCTGAGATTGTCTTATTATAGGAAATTCATACTCTATGGGATCTTCAATTGTTATTATATTTTTTTCAATAGAATTTAAATAAGCCAGAGCAGAATAAAGGGTTGTAGTTTTTCCAGAGCCGGTAGGCCCTGTTACGAGAACAATTCCGTGAGGTCTTCTTATTATATCCTTAAATTTTTCAAGATTCTTTTCATTAAATCCAAGATTTTCAAGCCCCAAAACCACTCTTGATTTATCCAAAAGCCTTAAAACAACATTGTATCCAAAAATTGTCGGATAAAAAGAGGATCTTATGTCTATTACCTTTTTCCCTATTCTAAACTTAACTCTTCCGTCCATTGGAATCCTTGCCTCGGCAATATTAACATCTGAAAGAATTTTCAGCCTTGCGATAACAGGAGGTTGTATGGGTTTTGGTATTGTTGGCCCCATTTGCATTATTCCATCGATTCTATATCTGATTCTTAAAACTTTTTCATCAGGTTCTATGTGAATATCAGTAGCTCTATCTTTTATCCCCTTTATTATAAGCTGATCAACAAGTCTTACGATAGGAGCCTCCTCTGCAAGAGTAAGTTCCTGAGCCATTATCCCGGGCCTGCTTGCAAGGTTTATACTTTCCTCAATAAGCTCATCAAGAGATCTTCCGCCTCTGTAATATATCTCTATAGCATTACTTATTTCATCGGGAACTGCAGATACAAATCTTACCCTTGCTCCTGAAATATCCTCTATTTCAGAGATTGCATCAACATCAAAAATATTCTCAGCAGCAACAGTTAAAATATTCCTTTCCTCATCATAATCAATAGGAATGACATTGTATCTTTTACAAACAGTTTCGGTTACCTTTTTTATAGCTTCTTCCTCTATAGCTGTTCTTTTAAGATCGATAAATTCCACACCTGACTGAGCCGCAAGTGTAGTTGAGAGAACATCGGGTGTTATAAAGCCAAGATTTATCAGGGTCTCCCCCAACATAGCCCCCGTTCTTTCCTGCTCCTTTAATGCAAGATTAAGTTGTTCCTTTGTTAAAAATCCCCCTTCTATGAGACGTTGTCCTAATGGTTTTCTTTTCTTTTTTCCTTTCTTGTTTACAATATCATCAGCCATAAAATAATATAATTAAAATGATAAATTCTGTCAATTAAGCTGAATTTTATGAAGTTACAAATTAAAAATGTCATAAAAAAATACAATAAGTTATGTCATATATTAAAAGATATAAAGTTTTATTTTAATAAAACATCTTGTAGCGCATCTCGGGAAAAATGTGTCAAACTTAATGTGAAAGGGAAGCTTTTAAAAGGAGGTGCGCATGGAGGAAGGGATATTTACGGAGGAAAGCATGAAAAGATTAAGAGTATTGGAAGAATTGGTTAAGAAGCGAATAAGAGTGAAAGAAGCAAGTATTCTGTTAGGAATAAGGGCACTTGTCAAGAAAGTTGTGTATGAAGGAAAAATGTAACAATAATTTCATATTAAGCACCCGTGTTAGAAAAAGTATGTTCCGATGATATATTTGCCGGAAGATTGGAAGAGTTTGATGATAGTAAGCATAAGATATCATTTGAAAGAGGCAGTGTTAGTGGCGATGAGTGGCAGGTATGTAATCCTGAAGTTTAATCCTGAGTATAAGTATTATTGGTTATGGAAAAGGCTTGGGAGGCTTTTGAACTAATAAGTAAAAAAGTTAAAAGTTTAAAGTAGAAAGTAAAAAGTTTGAGGGAGTGATCTTTTTAAAATAGGAAATTTTTATAAAAAATCCACCATATACACACCAAATCACTAAAATTAGCTTGGATGCTTCCATGCTTTTTGCTTTTAGTCTCCTCTTTCCCTTCATTTTTTGCGATTTTTCTTATTTATTCTTAACTATTCTCGCTTATTCGAGTTTTTGGGTATTTAGCCTAAAAGTCTAGCAATAGATTTAAAGCCGACCAGCAGAGTATCTGAACATTAAAAAACAAATATCCCCTAAAAAATTGAGGAATTATTGCCAATAGCTCAACATACACAAATAATAGGATAAACTTAAATGCATAAATTGGTTTTTTCCTTCCTTTGGGGATGTATTAAGAAAGTTCAAATTATTAAAAATTATAAAAAATTTAAATAAAAATTATCTGGGATCCAGCCGCTCTCTTATAAAATTCTCCAACCGTTAAAATCCCGTCAAGATCATTATACAAATCTTCTTTTTTCAATTTAAACATTTCAACCGCTAATTTACAGGCAAATATTTTTCCCCCTGAAGCAGTTATTATCTCCAAAAACTCACTTACAGATGGAATATCCAGCTTTTCCACCTCTTTTTTTATCATAACTGAGACCGCTGCCTCAACTCCCGGAAGCATTCCTATGATTGTCGGGAAGGGAAGACCACCGGGCATGGAAAGAGCAGGATTCCCCACAGTGGCAACATGTAGTTTATCCATTTTCTTTTTCGTTATTGCATCAAGCCCGAAAAAGGTGAAAAACATATCAACCTCAATCCCTTCCATTCTTGCTCCATTAGCAAGTATAAGGGCAGCATAAACACTGTCAATAGTTCCTTTTGAGCATATAATGGATACTTTCTTAATCTTTTCACTCATTGTAAAGCCTCACACACAGCCTGCCGGCTTAGGTACACCGGCAATTAATGATGCCTTTTTCAAAGGTCCATCAGGAAACAGTTGATAAAACTCTTTAATGGAAACTATTCCGGATTTTCCTATTTTTCTGATGGAAAGAGACTCACCACTCTTAATTTTTTCTCTGATAAATTTAATAATTTCAAAATGTTTGTCGGTAAGTGCAATTCCAACTTCTTTAGCAATCTCTTTTGCAAGCTCCTCATTCCAATCATCCATATCTGCAAGATAACCACTCTTATCTACTTCAACTGTAAAATTTCCGAATGTTTTCTCGGGCATAATAAACATCCTTTGTTAATTAGATAAGACTTTAACAAATTAAAAATAAAATATCAAATACTTTAATTGAATCTCATTTAACGATTTAAACTACAAATTTTTAATTCGTTGTTTTTTTAATTATTTAAAATACTTAATCGTATGCCTTTCTGATTTCCTCATTATCGAGAACCGGTTCCAATATCTCTTTCCACCAATCCTCCTCCCAAGTACCCAAACTTTTGTGTGTTTTATAATATTTTTCAGGAATCGGGTGCGTACCATAAACAACCTTAATCCCATACTTTTCTTCAATAAATTTTTTAAAATACCTTACATAGGGACAGGGTGGATAGCCCACTATAAAACCTGTAGCAAGATGAATTACGGAGACACCATTTTTTTTCATCTCTTCAGGGGTATATTCAATATTTCCTCCGGGACATCCCCCGCAGCTTGTAAATCCTGCCACAACAACATTATCGTTTTTGTCATAGATTTTAAAAGCACCTTCTCTGTTCTCCAATGCCCTGAAACATTTTCCGCCAGCACAGCTTTTGTAACGATCACAAATAATTATTCCGATTTTTATTGTTTTACCCATAATAACCTCCTTTTATTTTTTACGGAATTAAAAAAGTTTTGTTTACCCACTTTCCAATAAATTAAAAAATGCTATAATTAAAAATGAAAAATAAAGGATACTATATAGACCCTCATTTTCATCTCGAAAGCAAAAAATTTTCGGAAGACAGAAAAGAAATAATAAAGAGAGCAAAAGATTCAGGATTAAAGTATCTTTTATCTCCCATGGATTTTACTGATGAAGAGGCAGAAATTAAACCTGTAAGAGAGATAGTTGAAAAAACAGAGGATTATTACCTTGCCTTCGGTGTTCATCCTCACAATGCAAAGTACTGGAATTCAGAAACAGAAAAAAAACTTTTAGCACTTCTTGAAAATAATAGAGTAAAGGCAGTGGGAGAGATAGGGCTTGATTTTTATTATAATTTTTCCCCGAAAGAAGAGCAAATTGCAGCTTTTAAGGCACAGATAGAAATTGCAAAAGAGTTTGGTTTGCCTATCATAATTCACCTTAGGGATGCTTTTGATGATGCTGCAAAAATACTTTTTGAAAACGGGATAAAAGGAGTTTTGCATAGTTATACCGGAAAGCCAGACTTTTTAAAAGAGGGTTTAAAATTCGGATACTTTGCTTCATTCTCAGGGATGATTACCTTTAAAAAGGCAGACAATATAAGAGAATCTTTTATGGAAACTCCCCTTGAAGGACTTCTTTTGGAGACAGATGCTCCATATCTTGCACCTGTACCAAAGCGGGGAAAGAGGAATGAGCCCTCCTTTGTAGTATATACATACAAAAAAGCATCGGAGCTTTTGAATATTAATGAAGAAAAGATAAAAAGACAATTGGAGGTTAACTTTGAGAAACTCTTTTTACCACAAATCTAAACAATTTTTTATTTTATTATTAATAATTGCTTTTACCTCCCCCTTATTTTCTTATGAAGCGGGGATAAGTGCTGATGAGCCTTTGGCTGTTCTGGCGGGAAAGAGAATAATAGAGAAAGGTGGAAATGCTGTGGATGCAGCTGTTGCAATCGGTTTTGTTATGGCTGTGACCTACCCCCAAGCCGGAAACTTAGGAGGCGGAGGATTTATGATAATAAAAATGAAAGGTAAAGAGCCTGTTTTTATAGATTATAGGGAAACCGCCCCCTCAAAATTCGATTTAAAAGCCTTTTTTGATGAAAAGGGAAATTTTGTAAGAACCCGCTCCCTGTACGGATACCTTGCATCGGGAGTCCCCGGTACGGTCAAAGGGCTTTACAAAGCTTGGAAAATGTTCGGAAAACTTGAATGGAAAACCTTGCTACAACCGGCAATAGAGTTAGCCGAAAAAGGATTTATCATTAGACCACACCTTGCAAAATCATTTAAAAAATATGAAAAATTATTCAAACATTTCCCTGATTCCGAGAAAATTTTTCTAAACAATGGGAGAGGTTATATGGCAGGGGATATTCTTATCCAGCCTGAACTTGCCCGCACTTTAAAACTAATAGCGGAAAAGGGACCTGATGGGTTTTACAAAGGAGAAACAGCAGAGAAGATAGAAAAGGATTTTACCTCCCACGGCGGATGGATTACGAAAGAGGATCTTGAAAATTATAAGGCAATTGTAAGAAAACCGGTAATTATTGACTACAAAGGATACAAAATTATTTTACCATCTTTGCCATCTTCAGGAGGTCCGGTTATTGCAGAAATTTTAAACATATTTAAGAATTTTAAGATACCCGAAGATGATGTTTTCTATTACAATCTGCTTGCCGAAGCTATGAAAGTTTCATTTTTCGATAGATCATACTATATGGGAGATTATGATTTTCACAAAGATTTGCCCTTCAATGCTTTCTTAAATCCAGAATATGCAAATGAAAAGGCAAAATTAATTAAGATCGGAAAGGTTTTGAAAATAGAAAGAGAGAAGATGCCATCACCTTTTAGCTTTGAAAAAAACAATACAACCCACTTTTCAGTCGTGGACAGAGAGGGAAATGCAGTGTCAAACACATATACACTTAACTCTATATTTGGCTCCGGAGTAATTGCAAAGGGTACGGGAGTCATAATGAACAATGAGATAGATGATTTTGGCTTCGGTGAAAAAAATGCAAATCAATTTGGTCTTATTACATCAAAGTATAATCTTGCGGGTCCGGGGAAAAGAATGTTAAGTTCAATGAGTCCTGTAATTGCTTTAAAAGATGGAAAACCTCACATAATTTCCGGAGCAGCGGGAGGACCTAAAATCATAAGTGCAACCATTCAGATAATTTTAAATATAGTGGAAAGAGGAATGAATTTAAAAAAAGCGGCAGAATATCCCCGAATTCACCACCAGTATCTTCCGGATATTTTATTTGTAGATAAAAATATGCCGGATAATTATGTAAAAAAATTGGAAAAAATCGGATACAAAGTAAAAAGAAGAGCATCAATTGCAATTGCAAACTCCATTTTAATTGAAAATGAAAAGACATACATAAAACCTGACAGAAAAAAGGTTGGTTACGGAGTCTCATTTTAAATGCAGATTTTAGCAGCTTTCACTGTAATTCTCTTTATAATGGCAATCGGAGACATTATTTCAATTAAAACAAAGGCATATATTCCATCAGTATTTATTTCAGCCCTTATATTTTTAATCGGCTTCTGGACAATATTTCCAAAAGACCTGATGGAAATAGCAGGATTTTCAAAAGCTCTTATTAAGCTGAGCATATATTTGATTTTGGTTCATATGGGAACATTAATGAGTTTAAAGGAGCTTTTTGAGCAGTGGAAAGTCGTGGTAATTTCATTTGCCGGTATTTTAGGAGTGATTGTGATGACAATGAGCTTTGGTATATTACTTTTTGGGAAAGAGCTTTCAATAGTAGCAACCCCACCCCTTACAGGAGGAATAGTGGCCTCTTTTATGATGTCAGAAGCAGCAGCTTCAAAAGGGCTTGAATCTCTTGCTATTCTTGCAATCATAATATACATAATGCAGGGTTTTGCAGGCTATCTTCTCACAGCAATAATGCTAAAAAAAGAGGGGAAAAGATTACTTAAAGAGTTCAGAGAAAATGAGAAATATAAAGGAAAGGTAAAAGATGAAAGTTCAAGAACCTCAAAATTAAAAATCTTCTCAACTCTTCCTGAAAAATATCAGACAGTTTATATGCTTTTGACAAAAACCGGTTTTGTTGCCCTTCTTTCAATAGGATTTGCTTCTCTTACACATGAATTCATATCAAGTTATGTCGTATGCCTCGTATTCGGAGTGATTGCAGCTGAAATAGGATTTATTGAAAGAAAGGCTTTAAATGCTTCATCCTCTTTTGGCTTTATAATCACTGTGATTATGGCATACATCTTCTCTCAGCTTTCAAAATCAACTCCGGAAATGATTGGAAAACTTCTGGGACTTACAAAGGAAATGTCATTTTCAGTCTCCTTGACAGCCCTTTACGGGTTTCCTCCTAACTACATTCTTACGGAAGAAGCATCAAAAGCCCTTGCGGGAAATGAAGATGAGAAGGAATATCTTATGGATATAATGCTACCTCAAATGTTAGTCGGAGGTTTTACAACAGTAACAATAGTATCCGTAATATTAGCCGGAATCTTCTCAAAACTTTTGTAGGAGGTAAAAAAATGGATATTAAAAATGAGGTAAACTCCATAAAAGATTATATCGTTGAGCTAAGAAGGCATTTTCACAAAAATCCGGAGCCAAGCTGGAAAGAGTTTGAAACTTCGGAGTTCATAAAGGAGGAATTAAAAAATTTGGAAATCCCATTTGAGGAAATCGCAAAAACCGGCGTTATTGCAAAGATAGGGAGGGGAAACAAAAAAGTTGCTCTTAGAGCTGACATTGATGCTCTTGAAATAGAAGAGCTTAATAACAAAGAATATAAATCAGAAAAAAAAGGATTAATGCACGCGTGCGGGCATGATGGTCATATTGCCATGCTCCTCGGAGCTGCAAAAATATTGAAAAAATATGAAAGTGAGCTTAAAGGTGAGATCAGATTAATTTTCCAGTCCGCTGAAGAGCTCGGCGAAGGAGCAAAGGAAATCATAAAAGAGAGAGGCCTTGAAGGAGTTGACAATATATTTGGCATCCATCTTTGGAGCGGACTTGGGACAGGGAAGCTTTCAATCATGCCGGGAGAGATAATGGCATCCGCTGATTTATTTTCAATAAAAATCAAAGGAAAGGGAGGGCACGGTTCAATGCCCCATCAGGGAGTTGATGCTGCTGTTATAGGCGCCTCCATTGTACTCAATTTACAAACAATAGTCAGCAGAGAGATAAGTTCACTTGAGCCTACTGTGGTAAGCGTGGGTAAGATAGTTTCAGGAACAAGATACAATATAATAGCCCATGAAGCTTTAATAGAGGGAACAGTAAGAAGTTTTAATGATGAGCTAAGACAAACCATACCAGAAAGAATAAAGAGAATCTCAGAAAATATCGCAAAGGCTCACAGAGCTGAAGCAGAGCTTGAATATCTTTGGGGACCACCTCCTTTGAAAAATGATGCTGAATCAGCCCAAAGAGCCAAAAAATGTGCAAAATCGTTCTTCGGAGAAGATTCCATAAACAATCCAATAGGAAAAATAATGGCAGCAGAAGATTTTGCATATTACCTTAAAGAAATTCCGGGTGTATTCGCATTCGTGGGTTCGGGGAATAAAGAAAAAGGCACGGATTTTCCCCATCATCATCCTAAATTTGATATTGATGAAGATGCTCTTCTTGTGGGAGCTTCCCTTCACATAAAATATGCCATTGATTTCTTAAATGAAAATTAAGTAAAAGCTCTGAGCTAAACTATCTTTTATTTTGCCAAATTAACTTTTATTTGCTATATTATTTGTTAGGAGTTAGATATGAAGAAAGAATCAAAAGTAGGTTTATTCATTATAATCGGTTTAATACTATTCTTTTATATGATTATCAGAGTCGGACAAATAAACTTGAGTTTTAAGAAAAAAGGCTACACTATCTACACCACATTCGATCAAACAGCTGCTCTTTTAAAAGGTGCTCCGGTGAGGCTTGCAGGAGTTAAAATAGGTAAGGTTATAGATATTTACCTAAAAGGAGGTAAGGCAGAAGTTAAAATGTTTATTACTCACGATATACAAATAAGAAAAGATTCGAAGGCAACCGTATCATCTTTTGGAATAATGGGAGAAAAGTATTTGGAAATACTCCCCGGAAAAAATGCAGAAAGTTTTTTAAAAGACGGAGATAGAATCGAGGGAATTCCTCCCCTTTCTCTCGACCAAATAGGTTCTCTTTTTTATTCAATTGGGCAAAATCTTAAACAGGTGGGAGAAACAATAAAAAACATATTTACTTCTGAGGAAGGAGAATACAGACTAAAAACAATCCTTAAAAATATGGCAGAAACATCAAAACAGGTCAATATTGCTGCCCAACAGATAAAAGAAGCTATTCCTGAAATGTTAAATGACACTAAAAGCAGTATGAATGAGCTTAACAAAATAGTTTTTGATATAACAAAGAGAATAGATAGCCTTACAATATCCCTTGAAACCATTGTTAATAATAATCAGGAGAGCGTGAAAGGAGGATTAAAATCATTTAAAAAATTGAGCGATGATCTTGAAGAGATTGCAGCAGAAGTTTCAAAGATGGCCAAATTAATAAACTCCGGAGAGGGAACAGCCGGAAAACTTTTAAAAGATGATAAGCTTTACAAGGACATAAAAAAAACAGTTATTTCCTTAAAGGAAAGCGTTGAAAGATTAAAAGGAATTGTTAAAACAAAGGATTCTGTGAAATTTTATTATGGATTTAGTTCTTATTATTATGGGGACTCAAAATTCAGAAACCTTTTGAAAATGGGTATAGGTAAAGACAATAATTTCATCGGGATGGACTTAACACAGGACCCCTATAATGAAGATTTTTTATACTCTATTTACGGAGCAAAAAGGATAGGAGTTTTTACTCCCAAAGTGGGAATAATAGATTCAACTTTTGGAATAGGGCTTGGAATTTCCCCTGAGAAACATTTTACCCTTGATTTTACATTAAAAGATTTTAACAAAGGCTCCTTTCCATACTGGCGAATCACAGGATTTTACAAAGTTTATTATGGTTTTAGCTTAAGTGGGGGGTATGAAGATAGAAGAGAGGGAAAGAAATTCTTTTTCGGAATTAGCTATATTGATTAAAAATGAAAGAAAAAAAATACTTTATTTGCTCTGAATGCGGATTTAAAACAACAAAATGGGCAGGAAGATGCCCTCAATGCGGAGCATGGAATTCGTTTGTGGAAAAAAAAGAAGAGAAAACTAATAAAATTTTGAAAAAAGACATAGAAGAGATTGAAATTTCATCACTTTTCAGTGTAAAACATAAAAAGGAAATCAGGTTTTCCTCAGGTATTTCAGAATTTGATAGGGTTCTCGGCGGAGGGCTTGTAAGAGGAGAAGTTGTTCTTTTGGGAGGAGAACCCGGAATTGGCAAATCAACAATACTTTTACAGGTAGCTGAAAAAGTATCTTCCACAAAAAAGGTACTTTATGTGTCAGGGGAGGAATCCATAGGACAAATAAAATTGAGAGCAGAAAGACTCGGGCTTAAAGGAGAGAATATTCTTATCTTATCCACAAACTCAGTAGAGGAGATTTTAGCGGTCATTGAAAAAACAGAGCCCGAACTTTTGATAGTAGATTCAATACAGACCATTTTCTTTGAAGGCATGAATTTTTCAGCAGGCTCAGTTGCCCAGATAAGAGAAGTTGCTTCAAAACTCATTGAGATATCCAAGAAGAATGAAATCACAACATTTATAATAGGCCACATAACAAAGGGAGGGGAAATTGCAGGTCCAAAAATTCTTGAGCACCTTGTGGATGCGGTCTTATACTTTGAAGGAGATCGTTTCCATCAGGGAAGAATCCTTAGAGCAATAAAAAACAGATTCGGAGCATCCTTTGAAATAGGCCTTTTTGAGATAACATCAAAAGGACTAATTCCCCTCGATGATCCCTTTAATTTATGGAATGGAGAAAGCAAAGAAAGAGAAAGTGGAATTTCAATTTTTGCAGCAATAGAGGGCTCGAGGCCTTTGCTCGTTGAAATTCAATCTCTGGTAACAAAATCCCCTTTTATGGGAAATCCAAGAAGAATGTTTGCAGGAGTGGATAGAAATAGAGCTACAATGTTAATTGCGGTAATGGAAAAAAAGATAGGTATAAAATTTTACGAAGATGATGTATTTGTAAAAGTTTCAGGGGGACTTAACATACAGGATCCTGCTATAGATCTTGCATTGGCCGCATCTTTAATCTCTTCAAAAATAGGAATAAAGATTGACAAAGATAGTATTTTTATAGGAGAAATTTCTCTGGGAGGGAAAGTGATGCCTCCGTTTATGCTTGAAGCAAGGTTAAGCGAAGCCATTAAATTTGGCTTTAAAAATATTTATACATCTGATATGATAAAGGAAATTGAGAAAAAAGGCATTAATATACATAAGGTTAGAAATATAAACCAATTAAGAAATATTTTTAATATTGATAATAAAAGAGGTTAAAATGTTAGGCTTAATATTCGGAGTAATAATCACATTAACAGGGGCAGCTGTAGGCTATTTTTATGCTCCTTCTCAGGAGCAAAGAATTTTATACGCAATTATAACCTTTCTAATTTCAATTATACTTCTATTCTTAATTAAAAAGATAGAAAAAACTGAGTTCCAACACTTCTGGGGTGGTTTAATAGGATTCATACTGGGCGTTTTCATATCCTATCTTCTTGTAAAAATTTGTCCTATAAACAAATTGTGGATGAAGAATTTTATATCAGTGATACTTCCACTTACAGGCTTATACTTTGGTATAGACAAAAGTGAATGGTTCAGACCATCAACAATAAAATCAATATTTAAAGAGAGAAAGGAAACAATTGCTGTTAAAATCCTTGACACATCAGCAGTAATCGATGGGAGAATTGCTGATCTTTGTGAGACAGGTTTCTTGGAAGGAAAAGTCCTTCTACCATCTTTTATAATGAACGAATTACAACAGGTAGCTGATTCTTCAGACTCACTCAAAAGACAGAGAGGAAGAAGGGGGTTTGATTTTTTAGAGCAGCTTAAAAAGTGTGTAAACATAGATTTTAAAATAATCGAGAGAGATTATCCTGATGTAAAAGAAGTGGATCATAAATTACTTCAGCTTGCGAAAGAGTTAAGAGCAAAGGTTATTACCACCGATTTTAATCTTAATAAACTTGCAAAAATTCAAGGGATAAAAATTTTAAATATAAATGAACTTGCTAATGCACTCAAACCAATTGTATTACCGGGAGAAAAGATAAAAGCCTATATATTAAAAGAAGGGAAGGAAAAGGATCAGGGGGTTGCTTATCTTGAAGATGGCACAATGGTAGTTGTGGATAACGCAAGAAAGATGATAGGGCAAACAATAGACATTACAGTAACTTCAGTCTTACAAACAGTAGCCGGTAAAATGATTTTCGGAAGATATGAACCTTAATCCCAAAAAAAATGTTTTTTCAGTTATCAAGTGTATTATTTTTCTATCATTTTTCAAGAAGTTTACATAATAAAAATATCGGAATTATAGGCTTCCCCTTTTTGGCATAATATTTGAATATTTGTTTTACTTTAAAGAAAAGGAGGATAAAATGAAGAAAAGAATATTTCTTCTTACATTAATCTTAATGTTTATACTATCAATACCAGCTCAATCTGGTATTCTCTGGATAAAATATGGGCTCTTTTATCCAAACTGTAATAGTGATTTGTGGGAAACAAATTTTGATAATTTGCTACTTCAGAAGTCAGACTTTAATACTTCTCAAGTATTTCTAACCTACGAAATGCCAATAAACAGACACTTGGGAATATCTCTTGATTTTGGAAGCATTGAAAAAAAAGAGGTAGATTCAGAATACAGGGACTATGTTTATGATGATGGAACAAGTATTAATCAGGCAATTAGGTACAAAATGGGAATCTTTGAAATTAATGCAAAATTTTATCCTATGAAAAAAAAAGAGATGATAGCTCCCTACTTACAAATAGGTGCAGGATTTTACTCGGTAGAATATAATCAATGGGGAGAATTTATTGATTTTGAAGGAGGATATGTCTATGAAGGTGATTTTTTATCAAAAACCACTTCACTGGGAGTAAATGGTGCGGTAGGAATAATAATAAGACCAACTGCAAGATTTTTATTAGGGGTTGAAGGAAGGTATCAGATGATCAAAACCACTCTTTCAAGTGAGTTTGAAGGATTTGAACCCCTTGATATGTCAGGAGCATCCTTTTCCTTTATGGTTGGTTTAATTCTTTAAAAACAAATAAAATAAGATTAAAGGCGGAAGATAATATCTTCCGCCTTTTTTATTCATCTTTTAAAAGATCTTTAAGCTCCTCAACAGAAGGTAAGTCTTCAAGGCTTTTAAGACCAAAAATTTCGAGAAATTTATCTGTTGTCTCATACAAAAGGGGATGTCCAGGAATCTCCTTTCTTCCTGAAATTTTAATAAGACCTGATTCCAAAAGCTGCTTTACCATGTATGAAGATTGAGTCCCTCTGTAATAGGAAATCTCCTTTAATGTTATAGGCTGTTTATAGGCAATCAAAGAAAGGGTCTCAAGAGCAGCTTTTGAAAATCTAAGTTCTTTTTTAAATCCAAAAAAATCTTTTATATAAGGATAAAATTCTTTTTTGGTTTTAAAGATAAAACCTCCAGCAACCTCTTCAAGATAAAGAGAGCTATTTTTTTCATAAAAATCTTGTATCTCACTTATAAAAGAGTCTATTTTCTCTTTTTCAATATCTGAAAAATATGAATAAAGCTCCCCTTTTTTTACCACTGTTCTTGCTGAAAATATTATGGCTTCTATTATTGATTTTAAATTTTCTTTAACTTCAGTTGACATAAAGCGCTCTCTCTTCCTCTTTCATTCTCGCAGGAAATACCAAAATATCTCCGAAAAAGGTTTCCTGCACAGCTATAACCTTTCTCCTTTTAATAAGCTCAAGGAGTGCAAAAAAGGAGAAAAAAGCATCATCAATACTATTGAATGATTCAAAATATTTATTAAAATTCAAAAATCTCTCTTTTCTGACAATTTTCAGAATACTATCCATTACTTCCTTAAGATTATATCTTCTCTCTTTTAATTTGAAATTTTCATCCCTTTCCCTAACCTTAATCAATTTAAAAAAAGTTTCTGCAAGAAGGAATGTACTGACCGGATATATTTCATACTCTCTCTCTCCAGTGTAAGGGAAATTAACCTTAAAGCCCTTTGTTTCTTGTTTATAATTCTTTTCCAAAATCTTCATTATCTCTTTTACTCTTTCAAATTGCTTTAATTGATCCAGAATATTAAATTCATCCTGCCTTTGCTCTTCCTCTTCCGCTGTTTTTGTATAAGGTAGAATCGCTTTTGACTTTAAAAGTATCAAAGTTGCCGCAACTGCGATAAAATCGGCTTCTCTGTCAAGATTTATACTTTCTCTTGATTTTAAAAAACTAAGGTAATCCCCTATGATTTTGGTTAGACTTATTTCTTCAATTTCAAGCTCCTGCCTTTTTACCAAAAAAAGCAGAAGATCAAAGGGACCTTCAAAATACTCTGTTGATATTACAAACTCATCTCTATTCATTTTTAAACCCTATTGCAGTAAAAACTTCATCCATTGTCTTTGCTGCAATCTCCTTTGCCTTTTTATTCCCCTCTCTTAAAACATCATTAACAAATGATTTATCCTTTTCAAGCTTATCTCTTTTTTCTTTTATAGGGACTAAAACTCTTTCAAGATTTTTTATCAGAATTTTTTTACAGTCAAGGCACCCTATCGTAGCGGTTGTGCATCCTTTTACTACTTCCCCCACTTCCTCCTGAGTTGAAAAAGCTTTGTGATAATAGAAAACAGGACAATCTTCAGGAACACCGGGATCAGTTCTCCTTTTTCTTCTTGTATCTGTCATCATAGGAAAAATTTTTTTCTTTACCTCATTAAAATCCTCTTTCAGGTAAATAGCATTATTATAACTTTTACTCATTTTTCTTCCATCAAGACCAGGGAGCCTTGGAACTTTTGTTAAAAGAGGTTGAGGTTCAGGAAAAACCTCTGTATAAAGATAATTAAACCTTCTAACTATCTCTCTTGATAACTCAATGTGAGATACCTGATCCTCTCCCACTGGTACAAGCTCCCCTTTGTATAAAATAATGTCCACAGTTTGAAGAACAGGGTACCCCAAAAATCCGTAAGTATCAATATTTTTAGCCTTCAACTGTTTTATCTGTTCTTTGTAAGTCGGTACTCTTTCAAGCCACCCGAGTGGAGTTATCATTGAAAGAATTAGATGGAGCTGATAGTGATGCTCGAACTTAGAGTGATCAAAAATAATGGATTTTTCTGGATCTATTCCGACACTAAGCCAATCAAGTACTATCTCTCTTGTATATTTAGGAATCTTATCAGAATTTGCATACTCTGATGTTAAGGCATGTAAAGAAGCTATTAAAAAATAGGTATTATATTTCTCCTGAAGAGAAACCCAGTTGTTCAAAGCTCCAACAAGGTGCCCTATATGAAGAGGGCCTGTCGGCCTCATTCCACTCAAAACTATCTTCTTTTTTTCCATTTTTTACCCCAATAATTTTAAAAATAATCTGAAAAAAGGCATTATAAAAAAGGCATAAACACCTGTGTAAATTAAAAACAGTAAAATAAAGAATCCGTACGGCTGTAGCTTTTCATACTTAATAGCAGCCTTAGGCGGAAGAATTCCTATTAAAATATTTCCTCCGTCAAGTGGAGGAATAGGAATCAAATTAAAAAGTCCTAAAAAAACATTTATAATAAAAAGTTCAAATAAGATAAAAGCAATACCAGCCAAAAGACTTGAAGGCATTGGAGTATTTGTGAAGATAAGAAGTTTTACAGCAGGATTAAAGTGAAAAATAATTCTCAATAGTATTGCAGAAAGTATTGCAACAGAAAAGTTTGAACCCGGACCTGCAAAAGCAACTGCGGCCATTTTTTTTCTTACACTATTGTAATCTCCATCAAAATTTCTCGGATCTATCATAACAGGTTTTGCCCAACCGAAAACCGGCATTTTAAAAATTATCAAAAAAGCGGGAACAATAATTGAACCAACAAGATCAAGATGGGCCATCGGGTTTAAGGTTAGTCTTCCGTCAACCTTAGGCGTAGGATCTCCAAACTTATAAGCAACATAACCATGAGAAGCCTCATGAATTGAAACAGCAAAAAGCAAAACCATAATATCTATAATAATTTTAACTATATTAAAACTCATCAATTAAATAGTAGCAGATATAGTATCTTTTGTCAAATTTCTTCAGTGATTAACACAATATATTTGGTGATAATAATTTTAATTATGATTTAATAATTCTTTTGCTCTTGACACAAGCTTAAAAACACTCTATTTTAAAAATGTTGGTTTTTTAACAAATAAAAGGAGGATAAGCAATGGAAAAACGAACAATTGTGGCACTTATAATTTTAAATAGGGATGATGTTGCTGTTAAAGTTCAAAAATTACTCACTGCATGGGGGTGTATGATCAAAACAAGGCTTGGAATTCACGATGGTGTTCTTGATAATTGTACACAAACAGGTCTTTTAATTCTTGAAATAGTTGGAGAAGATGAAAAGATAAATGAATTTGTAAGAAAATTAAACTTAATAAAAGGAGTTGATGCAAAAGCTCTTACATTAACACTAAAAACCAATTAGTTATATTTTTAACTCTACACTTTACTTCTTTTCTCTTATATTTTAAAACATATTTCTTTTTCTTTCGTATTTTTTTATACTTTAACAAATTTAAAAAATATGTTTTAATAAAGAAACTATTGCTCATGGAGGACCAAATGAAGAAAAGACTAGTTGTCCTTTTTTTGCTTTTTTCCATATTATCACCCCCTCTATTTTCTTATAACTTCTTAGGAAAAATAGATGATCAAAACGGAAAACCGCTGAAAGATGGTTATGTTTTATTAAAAAAACAGGGTGAAAAAAATTATATAAAAGCACCTTTAAACAAAAAAGGTGAATTTGTTTTCAGAGATTTAAAAGAGGGAACCTATGAATTTAAACTTGATATATATAGTGTTGAAAAACTAGAGCAAAAAATTGAAATAAATAAAGATCTTGATAAAAAGTTCATTGTTAATCTTTCACTTCTCGACAGAGTCTTAATCATAATAAGAAATATTTCGGATATTCTCTGGGGATCATGGATGGTTATACTTCTTGTCGGCACAGGAATAATACTTACACTTGTTACAAGATTCGTTCAGCTCAGAAAGATAATAGCTTCTCTAAATCTTGTTTTAAAAGGAGCTTTAAAAAAGGATAAAACAGAAAAAGAGGAGGGAGATATATCTCCTTATGCTGCTTTAATGACAGCACTTGCGGCAACTGTCGGAAATGGGAATATAGCAGGCGTCGCAACTGCAATAGCAACGGGAGGACCCGGCGCTCCCTTTTGGATGTGGGTTGCGGGTTTTTTTGGGATGGCCACAAAATACTCGGAAGGCTTTTTAGGAGTCAAATTTAGAAAAAAGAATGAGCTTGGAGAGATGGCCGGGGGCCCAATGTACTATGCAAGATACGGAATAAAGTGGAAACCAGTAGCAAAATTTTTAGGATTCCTTTTTGCAGGAGCCGGAGCAATTACAGCCCTTTTTGGTACAGGCAATATGGCTCAATCGAATTCCATGGCTCTTGCTTTTAAAACACAGTTTGGTGTCCCGTTCTGGATAAGCGGACTTCTAATTGCTGTTCTTACAGGAATCGTTACAATTGGAGGAATTAAAAAAATTGGGAGTGTTTCTGAAAAGTTAGTGCCAACAATGATAATCCTCTACTTCGGAGGTACACTTACTATTTTAATAACAAATTTTACTGCAATTCCCGCTGCATTTGTATTAATTTTTAAAGCTGCTTTCTCCGTAAAAGCAGTTGGAGGTGCACTTATTGGTACATCAGTAAAGCAAGCAATTTCAATAGGTGTAAGAAGAGGAGTTTTATCAAATGAATCAGGTCTTGGCTCAGCAGCAATAGCTCAGGCAGCATCAAGATCACCGGAGCCAACTTACAATGGGCTTATAGCAATGACAGGAACTTTTATAGATACAATCGTAGTTAACACTCTTACAACTCTGAGTATAGTTTTAACAGGAGCTTATTTGCAAACAGCTGCGTACGGCTCTTCAGCCGGATTGACATCCACAGCTCTTACAATGGAAGCCTTTAATCGGGTAATCCCTTACGGAGGAGCAATTATTGCTTTTTCTTCTTTTCTCTTTGGATACTCAACTTTACTAGGATGGAGCTATTATGGTGAAAAATGCGTTGAATTCGTCTTTGGTAGTAAAATAATCTATCCATATAGAATCATCTTTATTTTGCTTCTCTTCATAGGAGCTATAGTACAAGGAGCTCATCTTAATATAATTTGGTACACAGGGGATTCAGCAAATGCAATTATGGCATTGCCCAATCTTATAGCACTCCTTCTACTTTCACCTATAATAGCAAAAGAGACAACAGAAAAACTTTACAAAAAGAAATACTGGTAAACATCTTAATACCAAAACAATTCCTTCAAATATAATAGCAAATAAAAATTGAGATTTGCAAAAAACCAATGTTGACAAAATCATCTCCTTAAAATAAAATTTATATTAACCTAATATAAATAAATAAGGAGGTTTTTATGGCTTCATACATAGAAGTTGATGTAAAAAAGTTGGGCGATTTTGTAACAGAGGTTTTTAAAAAGCTTAATGTTGATGAGAAAGGGGCACGGGTGATAGCAGATGTTCTTATTGAAGCGGACAAAAGAGGAGTTGAATCTCACGGAGTTGCTAGGCTTAAAAGATATGTGGATGGAATCAAAAACGGAGTTATGATTCCTGATGCAAAATCAACAATTGAAAAAGAAACACCTGTTTCAATTGTGGCAAATGGAAATGGCGGCCTCGGGCAGGTTATAACTTATGAAATTACCAAAAAGTGCATTGAAAAAGCTAAGAAAAATTATCTGTGCTTTGCTGTTATCAGAAACTCCAATCACTACGGTATAGCCGGTTACTATCCACTTATGGCTTTAAAAGAGGGGCTTATCGGAATTTCAATGACAAATACATTCCCTCTCGTGGTTCCGACCTTTGGTAAAAACGCTTTAATAGGAACAAACCCTATTGCAGTTGGAGTTCCAGCAGATAAGCATCCTGACTTTCTTCTTGATATGGCAACCTCAACTGTTCCAAGAGGGAAACTTGAAGTTTACGCGAGAAAAGGAGAAAAAATTCCTAAAGTATGGGCAACAGATGAAAATGGTGTACCCACAGATGATCCACAAAAAGTTCTTGATAACTTAAAAGAAAGAAGAGGCGGTGGTCTTCTTCCCTTAGGTGGCGGTGAAGAGTTAACAGGTGGTCATAAAGGATATGGCCTCGGCATGATAGTTGAAATATTCACAGGAATTTTCTCAGGCGGTTCATTTGGTCCGTTTGTTTATGGAAAGAAGGGACAACCGGCAGATGTATGCCATTTTGTCGGAATAATTAATCCTGAAGCTTTTATTGGTGTTGATAAAATAAAAGAAGGGATGGACAAACTTCAGGATACAATGAAAAATTCTGAAAAAGCTGCTGGAAAAGATAGAATCTTTATAGCTGGAGAAAAAGAATACGAACTCGAATTAAAGTATAAAGAGAGAGTTCCGGTGCAGGACAAAGTTTATGCAATCATGGAAGAGATTGCTAAAGAAGTTGGTGTAAGCTTTGATATAAAATAATAATAATTAGAAAACGGAGGTTTTTTGAAAAGGAAAAACAACAGAAAAAACAATGAACTAAGAGAAATAAAGTTTACTCCAAATTATCTAAAATACGCGGAAGGTTCGTGTCTTGTGGAAGATGGGGATACAAAGGTAGTATGCTCTGTTTCTGTTGAAAAAAAAGTACCATTTTTTCTAAAAGGCAGTGGGACAGGATGGTTAACCGCGGAATATGGGATGCTCCCCCGTGCAACAAAAAAAAGAAACATTAGAGAGAGAACAAATGGAAGGATATCCGGAAGATCACAGGAGATTCAAAGATTAATCGGAAGAGCTCTCAGATATATGATTAATCTTGATGAGATCGGAGAAATAACCCTTTATATAGATTGTGATGTAATCCAAGCTGACGGAGGAACAAGAACAGCTTCCATAAATGCCGGAGCAGTTGCACTTGCACTAGCCCTAAAAAAACTTACATTTAAAAATCGATTCGCGAAAGAGCCTCTGACAGGACTTGTAAGCGCTATTTCTGTAGGAATTATAAATGGTGTTCCTATGCTTGACCTTGACTTTGAAGAGGATTCCGAAGCTGAGGTAGATCTTAATATTGTTGAAAATGAGAAAAAGGAACTCATTGAAATACAGGGGGCAGGGGAAAGGAGAGCCTTTACAATGAGAGAACTCTATGATTTAATTCTCCTTGGTGAAAAGGGAATAGAAAAGATTTTAAAATTTCAAAAGGAGTCAATCGAAAAAGGTTATGAAGAGTTTCTTCAAACAATTTAGTCTTTTAGCCGCACTTTTAAGCATAGGTGTTGTTTTTTCTTTTTCCTATAAAGAAAATTTATATCCAGATAACATTCTTCTTTTAAGCAAAACAAATTATGCGTTTCTAGTTGAGAAAAAAAGTCAAAAGATGTATGTTTATAGAGGTAAAGATATTGATCCTATAATGATTTTTACAATCACCACAGGGAAAAACAATGGTGATAAAATTAATGAAGGGGATGAAAAAACACCTGAAGGAGTTTATTTTTTTACAAAGATTTTAGAAGGGAAAAAGCTTCCACCTCTTTATGGGATAAGAGCCTTTGTAATGAATTATCCGAATCCCTTTGATATCTATAAAGGGAAAAGTGGTTCTGGCATCTGGCTTCATGGAACAGAGGACCCATTTAAACCTCTCACTCCTTTTTCAACAAAGGGTTGTGTCGCAATGAGAAATGCGGATTTAATTAAAGTCTCGCCCCTTATTATTCTTGAAAAAACACCTATTATAAATGTTGAAGAAATCAGATTTCTTAAAGTTAATAAAGTTAGAGAAATAAGAAATTTTTTTAAAAACTTGGTTTATTCATGGAAGAGAGGATGGGAAAGTAGGGATATAAATAAATATATAAGCTTTTACTCAAAAAGGTTCAGAAATGGGAATATGGATTACTATACTTATAAAAAGTTTAAGGACAGGCTCAACAAAATATACAAATTCATAAAAATAGATATTGAAGGCCTTGAAATTTTTAAAACAGATAAATATGTTGTAACAGCATTTTATCAAAAATATAAATCAGATAGGATGAAATTCAGAGGTATTAAAAGACTTTACTGGATAAAAGAGGGAAATTCATGGAAAATAATAAGGGAGAAGGCTCTTGCTAATAAAAAGTGGGAAGATAAGAAAATAGTAATTAAAGGAAAAAAGATTTTAAAAATAGAAAATTTTTCCTGGGAAAATGATCCCCTTAATGCCAACTTCAAACTCAGTTTTAGAATAATGAATGGCCTTACGACTCCAACTGCAGGATATATTCTTGTCAAAATTCTAAATGAAGATAACTCAGGTTTTGCTTTTCTGAGAAACAGAGTAAAATACTTTGATGAAAAGATAAAATTTAACCCGAAAAGGAATGGGAAGTTTTTTAAAATTTTAAAAAGTAAAAATATAAAACTAAACTTTAAATATGGAAAAAACTTCTTCCCCAAAGCAGTTTCCGTGGAAATTTACGATTTGACAGGAGTATTAGTTTATTCAGAAAGAATAAATCTATGAAAAAATTCTCAATTTTTATTTTGCTTTTAATCCTTTTTCATTCTATTTCTTTTTCTACTCTTTATTATGAAAAGATGTTTCTTGTAAGCACTGATTTTCAATTTCCGGTAGTAAAGATAGAGGCTGAAAAGGATAAATCTCCGGTTATGCTGATTTTCGGGGGAATTCACGGTAATGAGCCCGGGGCATATCTTACAGCTGAAAAATTAACCGAATTAAAGCTGAAAAAAGGTACTGTAATAATCGTCCCAAGAGTCAATTTTTACTCTATAATGAAAAATGTGCGTGGCTATTTCGGAGATATGAACAGAAAATTCAAAAACTGGAAATCTAAAAAGAAAGATCCTGATACAAGAATAGTTAAAATTCTAAAGAAACTTATGGCAGAAGCGGATATTTTCATAAACCTTCATGATGCCTGGGGTTTTCATAGAAAATATCATAAAAATTTCGGACAATGTATAATTGTGGATGCCGCAAAAGTTATCTCAAAAAAAACAAAAAAAGAGATAAACCTTGAAAAAATAGGAAAAGAAGTTGTCAAAAAAGTTAATAAAAAGATAAAAAACCCGGATCACCTTTTTGCTTTTTGGAATACAGAAACAGAAAAGACACACAAGGAAAAGAATCTTGAGCAGATGAAATTCACGGCAACTTTCTATGCTTATAAAATTTATGGAATTCCTGCTTTCGGAGTTGAGACATCAAAAAACATCAAATCCGATGAACTGAAAGTAAGATATCATCTCCTGGTACTAAATGAACTCTTTAAAGTCTTTGGAATAACACCCGAAAACAAAATAAAACCTAAATTAAAAAAACCGGTGTTCTATTATGTAAAAATTTTCAATGAAAAGGGAAAGGAGTTCATAGTTCCGGAAAAATCCGTTTTGCTATTAAAACAAAATGAAACAATTATCATTAAAAGTATCCATGGAAGCAGAAAATTTGGCTGGGCTATTGATATCCTAGGCTGGGGTGGAGAAAATGATAGAAATAAAAGATATATTCTTACAAAAGGCACAACAGTACTTATAAGACATGATTATTATAAAATAACAAGTTTTAAAATTTGTCCTTCAAAAAGAATCCCCCAGTTTACTATAAAGATTAATGGAAAAGAGAAAAAAATTCCCGCAGGAGAGATTTTAAAGCTAAGGGAAAAAGATATTATTGTTCTTAAAGAGGCCAGGTTTAATGGTAAAGAACTTCCTGTTGACTTCAAAGGATTCGCATTAAAAAACAGAATAAATAGGGGAGACGATAGAAATATTAAAATAAAGTATGATAAGCTTCAAAAAGAGTTTTCTTTGGAAGGAAAAGGAAGACTGTATAAAGTAGAGGCAAAGTTAAAAAGGACCTCTCTCTTTTATTTTATTGTTGAATATGAAAGGTAGGAAAGAGCTTTTCCCGTTTTTCATCAAAAAAAAATCTAACTGAAATAAAATTTTATAATTTATTATAAATATCATTAGCGTGCTCCGTCAAGAGATATATCCAATTCAAAGTTCTTAACACTTAAAC
>Ga0190359_1000446_pt1 | contig 27622 bp, 17 predicted proteins | sample 48721823_MG_FD_161269 | JGI IMG/M metagenome (GOLD analysis project Ga0190359, IMG submission 161269) | Hydrothermal vent microbial mat bacterial communities from Southern Trench, Guaymas Basin, Mexico - 4872-18-2-3_MG | ecosystem: Environmental > Aquatic > Marine > Hydrothermal vents >... | reverse complement strand
ATAGTCAGGAGTAAGGATTTAATTATAATAGTAAAGGAAAGAATTAGCTTATGGTGTGGAATGTTTTATAATTGGATTAGAGAACATCAATCTTTGGGGTGTCCACCTTGCTTAAGTTGACAGTATCTGTTTTTGAAACAAAAACTATATAAATAGATATATTAAGGAAATAGACTATGGTCTTAGAAACGCTTATTAATCCATTTAAGGCTGAGAGAGAGCCATGGGAAATGTTTTTTGTTGGGCTTTTGTACTCTTCTGTTGCTGTTTTATTGAGTTTGTGGGTGTTTAGGCCACATGCAAGCCTGGTAATGGTCTTTTTAACAGTTATATCTTGTGTGCCTCTTATGTATGGAGCAATAAAACTTGAAGAAAAGAAAGATTTAGAGATAGAAGATGAAAAATTGCTTATTAAGGAGCATGGTAGGGCGTTATCTTTTTTTGTGTTTTTGTTTTTAGGGATTACTCTGTCTTATACTCTCTGGTATGTTTTTTTACCTGCAGATTTAACTCTTAGCTTATTTTCTATCCAAACAAAAACAATATCTGATATAAATACACAAGTCACTGGCCAAGGCATTAATCAGGCAACTTTATTTACAAGAATCTTTTTTAATAATCTCAAGGTTCTTGTTTTTTGTCTTATCTTTGCTTTTCTCTTTGGTTCTGGTGCTATTTTCATATTAACTTGGAATGCGTCTGTTATAGGTACCGCTATGGGTAATTTTATAAGAAGCAATCTTTCAGCAAGTGCAACATTCTATCATTATTTTGAGATAACCTCTCTCGGGATTCTGAGGTATATGATTCATGGGGTCCCGGAGATATTGGCTTATTTTGTTGGGGGGTTGGCTAGCGGTATAATATCTGTTGCTGTGATAAATCATGATTTTATGTCAAAGAAGTTCCAACATATTTTGCTTGATTCAACAGACTTGTTGTTGTTGGCTATAGCGCTACTTTTGGTTGCAGCATTATTGGAGTCTTTTTTTGTGCCTTTGCTGTTTTGATTATTCTAGAACTTTTAGTTTTCCAGGCTTTATTTCAAATATCTCCCCCGCTCTTAAGAGTTTGTTAATTATCTCTTCAGCTTTTTCAACTTTTGATTTAGATACTACTTCATCTATCTCTACACCGTTGCCTTGGTCCATTTCTTTTATTAATCTAAATATCTTTGAGTTGATATCATCTTGTATTGTTTCTTCTTCCGTTACAATTTGTTCAACTTTATTCTTATTTTCGTCTTTTTTGTGGATTTCTTTTTTATTCTCTAACTCTAATTTTCTTACTTCTATCCATAGGGGGTTTTCTATTTTTTTTATTATTTCAGCAACAATGTACTTTTCGTTTAGATATTCTCTTGGTCTTCCGATAATTAAAACAAAATCTCCGATTTTTATATCTTTAAAACTGTCGTTTTCTTCAAAACTTCTCACTATGATTTTGCCAGAACCATCATCAACTAGAATGCTCTGATAGTTTGTGCCTTCTAATGGTTGTTTTGCAACCACAGTGGCTATTATATTTGCTCTTGAAATTTTCCTATTTCCTATTTCTATGTAATTAGGCACCCAATCCCCTTCTTCTCTTACATATTTTCCATCTAGAATATCCTTAATCCTTATTTTGTATGCGACCTGTCTTTTTTGTGTTTTGTCTTCCATCGAGCCCCCCATTATAGATTAAGGTTTGTAATTTAAATAGTTTTTGTATATTTTGGATTATAACTTTGAAATCATTCCTGCTCTTGGTTCGAATATATCCCCTGCTCTTTTTAGCCTTTCTATTGCTTCATCTACTTTGTCTTCGCTAATGTCTTTTTCTCTTGCTATCTTCACTATGTCTTCTACTGGTATTGGCTTTCTACCTTTCTTCTCTAATTCATTGATTATCTCTTTTACTGCCACCATATAGCTTCTTGTTGATGCAGAGATTCCTGTAGCAATCCTATCTATGTCTATCTTTCCAGTTTCTTTATCTAAACCAACTTGTTTTAGGGAATAACTTAGTAAATCGATTGCACGTTTTACATCTTTCTTTGTAACTTCATTTGATAATCTTAACTTTGCATTTGCTTCTGACATTCTAACTAGTGCTTCAAGTTGTCTTGGCGAGATTGGTATGGTTCTTATTCCTTCTTCCGCCATTCCGCTTCTTCTCATTTTTAGATAGTACCGTTTTATTTCGCTGATTGCTTCATCGGTTAGCCTTGGTTTAATCTTTTGTTTTGCATATGCAATGTATTTTTTTAAGAAGAGGGTTTCTATTTCTTGTGTTTTCTTTTCCGGAGCTTTATGTAGGCTTAAGATGTGTGTTGCCATTTCTCTGTCTCTTTTTTCATCTGGTATGTCCTTTATTGTAAAAATTAAATCAAATCTGTTTATTAGTGTTGGTGGTAAATCTATTTGGTCGGCGATTATGCCATATGGGTCGAATCTCCCAAATTTTGGATTTGCAGCGGCTAGGACAGTTGTCTTTGCCGAGAGTGTAGCCTGTATATTTGCCTTTGAGATAGAAACTGTTTGGTTTTCCATTGCTTCATGTAATGCTGCTCTATCTTCTGATGACACTTTATCCATTTCATCAATACAACATAAGCCATTTGAAGCTAAAACCATTGCACCAGCCTCTAGGCTCCATCCTTTTAGGAATTCATCTTTTACAACAGATGCTGTAAGACCAGCTGCACTTATCCCCTTTCCAGAAACATACCTTGATTTTGGTGCTATTTGGTTTGCTCTTTTTAGTAGTGCACTTTTTCCAGAACCGGGGTCACCAACAAGCAAGACATGCATGTCTCCTCTGCTTTCTACTCCATCTTTTCTTCTTTTATGGACCCCTCCAACTAGTTGTAGGAGTATTGCTTCCTTTACCCTGTCATAGCCATAGATGGACGGCGCAACAGATAATATGAGTTTTTTATATAGTTCTGGGTCTTCGGCTAGTTCCTTTATTTGTTTTTCTTCTTCTTCTGTTATTTCAATTTCATAGAATGTTTCTTCAACAGCTTCAACAAAGTTTGCTTCAATCAATAAGTCAAATCTAGTTGATTTTGTTCCGGTTCTTAGAATAATGGGAACTTCTTTTATTATACCTATTACCCTTATTTTTGATCCAGGATTTGTTTTTCTTTCGGATAATGGGGATACTAGGTCATCTCTTAGGAAAACATTGATTCTCTTTGGTTGGTCCCCTCCTTCTAGTTGTTCTGGGTCTTCTTCTAGTATAAGGCCTTGTGCATCTACTAACTCTTTTGAGATTAGCCTGAATTTTCCTTTTCTCCCACAACCACATCTTGATGGTTCTTTAAATGCAGCATCAAGCTGTAAGACATTTATTATATTTCCACATGAAGGACATTCAAATTTTGCTGCGGTAACCTGGGGTCTTACATCTGATTTTTGTCTTACTATCCCTTCTATCTGGAATAATTTGTTTATGTGTTTACTCCTTATGTTTCTTATCATTATGCATTGGTTTGCTGGTAAATTCCTGAACCTAACCTTTATCTTATCTGCCTCTAAGTCGAAATGTTCAATGGAAAGCTCTGCTGCTTTTATCGTGTCTTCTGGTTTTTCTAGAAGTAGCTCTGCAAGTTCTAAATCAAATTTGCTTAGGTCACTAAAGTTTATAACTAAGAAGTTATGCCCCTTTCTTATATTTTGGATTAAATTTGTTAAATAGTTTTTTTCTATAAACTCCTTGAACTTTTCTATTTGCTCTGATACTTCCATTTTATTTTTTAAAAAGAAATAAAAATTTGGGTTATCTTTTTCCCATTACTCTTTTGAGATTGACTATTAACTTATCTAAAGCAGCATGGACCTCTTTTTCTGATTTTGTTCCAGTGCATACAATCTTTCCATTGCTGAATAGCAAGAAGGTTGCTTTTGCTTCTTCTAGTTTATAGACTAATCCTGGAAATTGCTCTGGTTCATATTCTGTGTTTTCTAGTTTTATTGCAAGAATATTTAGATTCAAGTCCATTCCAACAGAGCCAGAAGCCACAATATTTTGTATTTTAATCTCTGGTTTTATCTTTATTTTTATATTAATCTTTTCGAGACTTTTTATTATCTTTTTAATGCTTTCATTTACCTTTTCCATTGATCTTGCTCCTGTGCATACAACCTTTCCAGAGCTAAATATTAAGGCAGATGTTTTTGGCTCTTTTATGCGTATTACTAGCCCAGGAAACTGCTCTGGATTATATTCTGTGTTAGATAGTGTAGCTGCCATCTTTTCAAGAGGTATATCATGTTTTAAAGATGTAGAGACGACTATATTCACTACTTTTATATCTCTCTTGCTAGATTCTTTCTTTTTCATCTGAATTACACCCCCAAGACCTCTTTTTTTGTTTTAAAAGGTTATTTTTTCTTCTTTCCTTTTTTTATTTATAAATATTTATAAAGAGATAAAATATATAAATTTTGGTATTTGGTTTTGCTAAGTTTTTCTTCTTAGGAGCAGGCATTTAAAAACGAAATATTTTTATATTTTGGATTTGGAGAAATAAGTAATATAGGTTATTTTAAGTTAATAATTAAGTTTATTTAAATAACTTTAATAACTAAATTTATTTTAGAATGACAAGAATAAACATAGAGATTAATGATGAACTGCATAAAAAGGCTAAACTAAACGCTCTTTTGCAAAATAAAACCCTTATAGAGTATGTTAATGAGGCATTAAGGGAGAAGATAAACAATGATGAAAAAAACTTTAGAAAATAAAATGCAGATAAAAATTTTAGTTGGAAGATTAGCAGTTGCATCATACCTTTCATTGTTTTTGTTAGTTCTTTTATCGGGCAATGTATCTGGGGGCAGCATACCTTATCATTTAATTGAAGGGGGTGTTTGTCAATCATCAATACCCGGATTAGTTGATGTTTCTGAGTGCAATGTTTGTGTTTCTCCTGAGGTTTGTGCTAAGAGTTGTGTTTCAGAAGATTTTTGTTCTGCTGATACAAGGAATAACAAATGGTCTAACAACAATATTATTATTGCATTTAATTTGTCTCTTATTCCGTCTGCTGCTTTTTTTTCGTTTAATGGTCATGGGGACTTTAGATTTTCCTTAAATGGAGATCGGATTTTTTTTGATGTGACAAACGAGAATTTTTATAGGATATACCATAGAGAAAGGGGCGAGTATATAATCCAGTCTGCTTTTAAGGAAATCGCTAATCCACCAGACTATCTTATCAATGGCAGAAATATATTTGATTGTTCCTTTAGAGGGAATCCTAATATTTATCTTAAGATGATGGATTTTACACTTATATTTAATGACAATGATGATGATGGCCATATAGACGGGTTTAATGATTGTGACCCAAACAGCCCAGATATTTATTTTGGGGCGCCGGAGATATGTGGTGATGGGATAGATCAAGATTGCGATGGAGCTGATTTAGTTTGTGATGAGTCTGAGCAGGGATGTAGCGATTTACGTGCTCTTTGGATTAATGAGGGTTATGGTCCAAACTCAAAATGTTGCGGTGATGATGGGTCAGATGATAATTTTTGTAGTTTGTTTAATAATGGTTATTCAGCGTGTTATAATAGTACGTGGTATGGGGATGGTGATGGTATTAATTATTCATGTGAGTGCGGGAATAGCGGCATACAGGGGACATGTGATAATATGGAGGAAGGGTGTTGGACTAATAACAACCAATGCTGCGGTGATGACGGAGTAAATGATAGGTTTTGTGATGGAAGCATTGGTAATTCTGTAGGCGCGTGTGAATCTGGCATTTACAAAACAGAGGCAGACCTTTCTGAGTTTGTATGTAACTGCATAACGGGTTTAGGCAGATGGAGTCTTAGTGGAGATGCTGGTGGGGGTAAGTGCTGCGGTGATGATGAAAAAGAGTATTATAATACTAGAAGGACCATACAAAACTTTATTGGGGATGAAATTGTGAATCAAGATGATTCTGCTTGTTGTGATAATATGTCTGATTGTGTTTATAATGGTTTATGCTATCCAGCAAATGACAGCATAGCTGGAGTTTATGATATTGATTCTGATAATGAAGCGGAAATATGTGTTAGTGTTTTATCTGATGGCTCTGTTGTTGGTGTCTGGGATGATGCAGATAGAAGCAAAGAACTATGTGAGCTACTTAATAGAACAAAAAAAACAAAATGGATGGACTCAAATCCCATATGTGAAAGAGGCAGGTGTAGCGAATTTCTTGATGCCCCATCTGGAGAGTTTTGTTGTGGTGATGATGAGAATGAGTTTTTCTTAGAGGGAATACCAGATGTTTGCTTTAAAAATATAACTGGGTGTCTTTATAAGGATGAGGTTAGAAGACAATATAAGGTCTTTGAGGCAGGCTCTATTCTTGGGGATATGTATTGTGAAAAGGACAATGGGACTTATAGATGGCTTTATAGGACAAACCTGATAGCTAGCGAGCTTTTAAACATAGCCAAGAATAAGGATGAGTATACGCTTTTTTGTGATGATTATAAAAGTGCCCTTAATTATTATGATTATTCTCTAGATTCTTTCCCTGTCTCAAGGTATTTTAGTGGTATTGTAGGAGACACCCATCTTTGTGGCAATGAACTGATTGGTGCTCATAGGAATGACCCCTGTGTTAATAATGTTTGTGTTTTAAGGTACAAGATGCTTAGTAAGGATGTTGTTGTGTTTGGGGCTTCGTTGAATAAGGATATTGGAGAATTTTCTTTGCCATTTAAGGCTACACTAAGGTGTGTGTCTGACTGTGATAATGTGCCTGAAGATGGTGAGTATCATTCTTGTAGGATGGATTGTTCGGGTGTTTATGCTTATTATAATAAAAAACTTAAAAGTGTAATTTATAGTAATTATCCAATCACTAGTTTTAGTTCAATGGGTTTATGGCAAAGATTTTTGGTATTTATAAGGAATCCATTTAGGGCAATATTTAGTTATCTAAGAAGTAAGGTTAATAGGCCTTCGTGGAATCAAAAGAATGTCCTTAACCTTACAAAAAAGTACTCTAGGATTTATTTCGCAAGAGAAGGTGCGCAAAGAATAGAGGGCATTGCTGAATCAACAAGGAAAGGAGAGTTTAGTTCAATAACCTTTAGCTGTTATAGGGGTATGATATGCGATAGTCTGAACTTGTTTAGTTTAAATAAGAGAAACTTTTGGACTTATTGTAATTATGAGGACAGTGGCGGGAAAACATATGTCCTGATAAATAAGTCCTTTTCTCAAGAGACAAAGGAAGGGTTATGGCAGGATTTAACAGCAAGATTAAGACCAAGGCTTTCTAATAATATACCAGAAACAGAACCTTTTGTAAGTCTTGATTTTCCTTCATCTGTGAGGGAATATGAAACAGTGAGATTTAAGATTAGTATTGATGGTTGTACACCACCACCCTATAACTATGTTTTACAGTTTGGGGATGGAAACTCTGAGACTGGTACTATTCATGGTTATGAAGCAGAGGTAACTCACACTTATTTAGGAGATGTTTGTAATAGGGGTGTTTGTGGTATTTTATTAGAGGTTACAGATAGTAAGAACAATATAGTTCGTATTCAGAAAACAATAAATCTTGTTTCAGCACCAGAGCTAGCTATGTCTCCACAAGAGGCGCTGTTGGTTGTAGGAGCAACAAAGCAATTCTATGCGTCTGGTGGGGTTGGACCCTATAGTTGGAGTATTGTTTCTGGTCCTTGCTCAATAAATCAGAATGGATTGCTGCATGCAAACGCATTTGGAGTATGTAAGATTCGGTTAGAAGATTCCGTTGGTCATACTGTTGATTCCGGAGATATTAGAGTTATTGAAACTGGGAAATGTAATATAAGAAGGGGTAACTGTAATCTTGATGAAAATTGTTTATTTAAACTTTCAGATGAAAGAGATGCTCATGCTTCGCTTGATTGTAGCGATTATTTTGAGTACAGCGTCTGCTGTCCTAATGTTATAGAAAAAGATATGGCTGGTTGTGAAGTTGGATTGCTTAGGCTTTCTGATGTGAGGGATGCTCATGCTGGTGTTTATAGCACAAGTCAATTTGCAAATCCGTTGTGCATTAAATCTTCAGACCCAAGATATACACTAAGTTGCCACACTTCAAATTCTTGTTCAGATACAGAATTTTGTATTGTTGCATTATCAGATGAGGATGATGCTCATGTTTCAGATTGTGATTCTGGTTTCGGAATAAAAATATGTTGTAGTATAAGTTAAAAAAGGTGATAAAAAATGAAAATTGAAATAAATATAGAAAAAAAGCATTTGTATCTTTTTATGGCGTTTTCTCTAGCCATCGTCGGTACAATATTGGCTTTAGCAGCTTATGACCAGTCAAAGGCGTCGCATGGAACACTATACACAGATACAATTGAAAGAAAAAGTTCTGACAGAATAACTATAAATTCTCCAGTAGATATAGTGGCTAGTGTTGACCCTTTATTTAGGATAACTGTCGGTAGTTCTAGTTTAAAGGTAAGTAAAAATTCTGAGTTTATTATGTTTAATCCAGAATTAGTAAATGGCATAGCTATTACTGGTAATGATAACAGCAAAGGAGTTTTCGTTAGACAGGATGGTAAGGTAGGTATAAATACAAACTCACCCGCAGAAGAGCTTGATGTTAATGGTGATATAGGTGCAAGGAGGTTCTGCATAAACGATGGTTCTGGGAATTATGATTGTAAGGATAGCTGGAGTAGTGGAGTAATCTGCCAATGGAAATTGTCCAACCCAAAAGATGGGTCACATAATAATTTTGCATGGTTGAGCAACTCAGAGATTGTGTCCGAAAAACCTACTGGGATTTGCATATGTACAGATTATGATGATATACCTTCTGCTTTGGCAGATCCCTCTTGGGGAGGGTATTTAGAGATACCTTATGATAATGGTGAGTACTGGATTTGTGATGATGATACAAGAGAAGGTTGCAAAGAGAATTATTTTATTTATTATTCATGTGGATAGGAAATAGGGTTTTGCACTGGTTTACAAAATTTATAAGGGGGTTTATATTTTTATTAAAACTTGTAAACTAAGAAGAATGCCAAGGAAATCACAGATAACAGTTTTTATTGTGCTTGGTCTTGTTATTTTGATTGTTTTTTCTTTTGTTTTTTATCTAAGATATGCCACATCAGGGGTTTTTTTGAGATGGAGAGGTGATAGGTTATACCGTAGTTTTATGAGAAAAACATCTTTAAGGGGACATATCTCTGATTGTTTTGATACAGCACTTAAGGAGGCTATTGTTTTGGTTAGCCTCCAGGGAGGTAAGATATATTCTTCTCAGGCCAATATGGGGTATAATGAAACCTCTATTTATGGTTTTATATCATTTAATTGTAGTGGATTATACTCGGTTGTTAATTTTAGCTTTTGTAGGGTTGGGTACGGGGTTAAGGCTCCAAATATGTCTGCCCCAGAGTACCCTTATCCTGGTTATTTGGTTGAGGAACCAAATAAGATTAATTCCTCTTATACTCAGGTTTTTGCTTTGAAGGAGAGTAATAGGCAATATTATTCTCTTCCTTTTCTTTGCAATAAATATGGACCAAACTTTCCTTATATTCCTAATGCCACCTTTACCTGCGAAACAAACACTGAAAATAACGATTCAATACAAGATTATATCAGGTATTACCTGCTTGACAGGGTGGTTTCTTGTGTGAACTTTAGTAGATTTGCCTCTATGGTTAACTATAACATCTCTGAAGGAGAGCCAGAGGTATGGGTTGTTATAGGTGATAATGATATTTTTGCTAGGTTAAAGTACCCTATAATTGTGTCTATACCAGGTTTGCTAAAAATGAAAAGGACTGAGGAGTTTAGTATAAGAAAACCTATAAGATTAAAGAAAATCCATGAATTAGCGATGCATCTTATTGGTTCTGTTTTTGGTAGGAATATTAAAACAAATTGGCATAAGGCTGATGCAAACAATATCTTTTTTAATATAACAAGGGATGATCCAGGTGATTGTGGTGAGGATAGGAATAGGCCTTGCATTTTGAATGGAATGCATGTTAAGAAATTACCTGATTATTATTTGAATTATCTCGATAAAAGCTATTGTAGTTCGTTTGAGCATTATTGTTATTCTGATCTTCTTATTATTAATGATACCCTCTCTAGGATTGATGATAGACCATTGGTCTTTGTTTTTGCGATAGAAAATAGGGCTCCTGCCCTTGATTATATTTATTGGAAATATTGGCGCATATCTGGGAAACAAAGTCATGAACTATGTGGTTATGACTATTGTTCATATATTGAGGACATTACAGGAAGGAATCTTGCTCTTGTTTATAATAAGGTGGGCGATTATATTTCGACTAATTATGATGATTATGATATTGTTGTTTGCCTTAATGATACCATAGAAATATACCCTATGGCGATAGACCCTGATGAAGACATCGTAAATTATGAGGTTTATACATCTGCACCATTTTCCTTTAAAAAAACAGGCCAGGATAACTTTACAGCTAATGCATCGGTTACAGGGGAATATTTTGTTGTGGTTAATGCCTCTGATAATGAAGGACTTTATGATTATCAAAATGTTAGTGTTTATGTTAAGATGTGTCCTTAGGTTTGTATTACTAAGTAAGATAAAATCATATTTTTTATTGTTTAATCATCTATTGTAATGAAAAAGTTTATATAATGCTTACTAAATAGTATAAAATATATATTTGCATTATTAAGTATGTTATAGTATGAACAGAGGAAACCAAGTGAAAGAAAGAATTACTATAACTGTTGATAAGGAACTTCTTGATTGGTTAGATAAAAAAATAGAAGAAAAGGTTTTTGCGAGCAGGTCTCATGGCATAGAGTTTTTAATAAAGAAAAAAATGGAGGAGCCAGATGGTTAGGTATAGGAGCTTGGCTTTTGTATTGGTTTTTTTAGTTATAGGGCTATTTAGCTTTAATATCGTGTTTGCGGATGGGGTTTGTTATAGGATATCTGGTTCTTGTGAGCCTGCAAGAGATGAAAATACTTGTTTTGGATTAGATTCTCCTGTGGAAGTAAATGGTGTTTTGTATAAGAATAAATTTAATGAAAGCATTGATAATATACCAGAATGTACTCAGAGTTGTTGCTGCGAGCATATCGGAGGCAGGATAATATCACATAACAATATTATTAGGGGGTTGTGTATGATTGGTGGCTATGAGGTGGTTGGGCGTGCTTTTGAGTCTGACGATGCGTGTTCAAATGCCTGTGTTAATCATATACCTCAGTGTAACTATACTTGCGGATTCAACCAAGATAATTGCCTTATAAGTAATGGAACTCGCATTAATTCTGGTCTTTATTATTGTAATGGCACCAAGAGAGTTTATAATGACCAGTTGCAGTGTAAAATAGACTGTAATTTGTTAGCAGAATGTGAAAAAACAGAGCCAAACAACATAAGTGAGATTACTATGCCATGTATTTGTGGTGGTGAAGTTCATTCTAGTGGGTATTGTTGTTATGGTGGTCCTAATGGGATATGGAGTAATTCTTCTGATGATTGTATTTCTAATGCTTGTGTAGAAGAAGGATATTTCTGTGCTGTTGGTTGTGATATTTCTAGTGATGAATTAGAGATAAGAGGGGATTATAACTATGATCCCAACAACCCTGTTAGTTGTCCGGAGGAGACGCCATATTGTTGCTCAAAACCTGCACCAGAACCCCATTATTGTTGTACAGCGGAAGAGTTTTGCTCTTCTTCTAATCTTTTAGACCACATTGAATTTGAATTAGAAAATAGAGTTTATCTTTATTCTGATTGTAGTGAGGATCAAGGAGAAATAAAGGTTTGTAGTGTAAATTGTACCCATCCGCCTTGTCTTGATATAAATGCACCTATTAATGAGTCAAATGAGTATCAACCAGACCCAACAAAGGAAGATGAAGATGAAATAGAGTTTTGTTGGTGTGAAGGTATAGCAAGAAATACAAACACAGATGCAGGCTATTGTTGTGGTGATAAGTATTATCCTCCAGAATTAGGTGGGTGTATTGAGTTATCTACTGGAACTATATCCATTGAGGTAAGGGATATGGTAAATAATATAGCTCTTAGTGGTGTGGTTGTTTCTTTTGATGGCAAAGTATGTAATACTGACAGCAGAGGTATATGCTCTTTTTCTAATGTTGTTGATGGTTCTTATGATATATCTTTCTTTAAGGAAGGGTTTGCAACAAAGTCTATAACTGTTGTTACATCTTTTGAAACAAACCCAACAATGAGACTAGTGGTTGGGATAGAGCCAACAGATGTTTCATCTTGCTATTTAGATAATCCCCCAGTACCAGTAATTAATTTGGAGCATGTAAGGGGAGTTAAAGCGGTTGATATAAAATGGAGCATACAACAATGCGATAACATTTTAGGATTCATAATAAATAGAACAGACCCTAAGGGCCATTATAATATAACTTATGTTGATGCTGTGTTAAGGTCCTATAGAGATGATACTGTTTCTTGGAACACATTATATAATTATTCAATCAGGGCAATATATTCAACTAACATTTTGAGTGATTGGGGTAGTCAAACAATCTTAACGGGTATGTCCTTATGCGAGGGTGTGTTTGATGATAATGAATTTTGTGTTGATGGGAATATGAAGAAGGAAGGTAGGCTTAGGTTTGGAGTTACATGCAATAATGAGAATAGGGTAACAGCTAATACAATTAAACTCTTTTGTTCAGATGGGGAAGTTTGTGTAGGACCAGATGAAAATGGTAAAACAACTTGTAAAAAAATTACAGATAATTGCATGGAAGAGGGAGATGTAACACCAAATGATTTTATGGATGATTATTATAATCCTTTTGGCCTTTATTACACTAAAGAAAGGTGTCAATCTGAAGATAAATATTGTTTTTATGATTTTTCTTTGACTAGCGTGGATATGTGCTATTCATGTGAGGAAAAGACTTGCTATGATTATAAGAGTAAGGAGGCATGTGAGGAGGATAACTGTGGTGTGGGGGGGGAATATGCTGGTAAGAATGGCACAAATCAAGGATGTAAGTGGATGGCAACATATGAGGAGCTCGGCAGAGGTATATGTTATGATCCTGACTTTGATGGAGATATGTGTTATTTGTGTAATAAATACAGTGATGTCTTCTTTAATCTTTGTAATTCTTCTATTTGCTCTGCTTTGGGTAGTTGTTACTTTAATGTTTCTGGTGGTTCTTGTGAGAGGTGTGAAAAACAAGGAGCTAGTATAACTACATGTGAGAAATATAAAACAAAAGAAGATTGTATCGGGGCTGGTGGGGTTTACCAGAATTTTGTTATTGAAGATGTTCCAAATGTATGTAATACAAATGTTAGGCTCAGTAATGATGCCTGTGGTGTAGGTTTATGTAGGTGGGATGACAATATTGGATGTTATAAGGATGGTGATGGTAATGGTATAATGGATTGCATTACAGATTCGTGTAGAGTTGATATATCCCCACCGAATACAAGAATAATTGGGGATATACCTTTGATGGGAAAAGATGGAGCAGATATAATTTTTGAGGTTGAAGATAATGCTGGTCTTGGAAAGTTTTATTATTGTGTTTCCCAGAATCCTGAGTGTTGCCCAGATAAGGAGTTAGATCTGAGTGGAACATCAACGATAAGAACAACAATAAGAGTAAACCCTATCGATGAGGGGATTTCTTTTAGTCCAGGTATTTATTATATTCGTTATTTCTCAGAAGACGAAAATAAGAATTTTGAAAGAATAAAAGAAACCTCTTTTTATGTAGATAATGAACCACCAGATTTCTCACTTTATCATTATAGCCAGTTGCGGGATGATGGAAGAGCAAATCTGACTATTGTACTACAGTCTGATGAATATGTTAGATGTAGTTATTCTTTTAATGAACAAATACCAGTTCCTATCAGGGATGACTTTAGTAGTGGTAATAAAAGCAAGGTTTTTTATTTAGCGTTGTCTGGATTGGAGAAGAGTTTTTATTATTTCACAGTAAGCTGTGTTGATGACTTAGGGAATGAAAAAACCAATACAACAATAATAAGGACGCCATTGACCAATATTATTAGGAATGCAAGACCAAATTATGTTAGATTCAATAGGAGCAGTGTTGAAATAAGGGTTGATACCACCTTAGATACAGACTGCTTAGCGAAGGGAATTTCTGGTACAAATCAAACAATACAATTAACAAACAAAGAAGAGTTTCCAACAGGCAACTTTACACATTGGAGAGTACTGCAATTTAAAAATGGGTCTTATGCTTTTAGAGTAGAGTGTACATCAACTGAAGTACCAGATTTATCTGATAGTGTGAACATATTTTTTACTGTTGATAATCAACCACCAGTAACTTCTATTAGGTTAGGTGGTTCTGATGAGGAGATTAATGAAATTGATTTTGTAAGTTTTCCATTAGTTTTAGAATTAAGTTGTGATGACTCATATCTTGGTTCTCCTCCGGGGGAGTATGAGTGTGATAGTAAAGAGGATATCTTTTGGTGTGCTACCAAGAGTATATGTGTACCCCAGTATCATCCACTTTCTCCATCAACGATATATATTGAAGACAGTGAAACTGCAAATGCTATTTTCTTTTATTCTGTTGATAAAGGTGGGAATAGAGAAAAGACAAGGGGGTTTGTTCTTAGAGGGGATAACAAAGCCCCAATCATAACCCTGAATGCATTGCCTTCTGTGACTGTTTCAGCTGTAGTTGTTGTAAGTGGAAATGCCTATGATCCTATTGGTGGCTCTGGTATAGTGAGGAATGAAAATAATCAGAGTTATGTAATTGTTCGTGTTGTAAGTGATGACGGGGGTGTCAGAGAGTATCAACCTAATCTAAACGCACAAAATAATTTTGTAGTTTCGGTTGTACTCTTTCCAGGATACAATAATATTTATGTTTTGGCTAGGGATAAAGCAGGAAATTCAGCATATTCTGAAGAAAAGAGAGTTTATTATGATTTAGTTGGACCTTTAGTAATACCTGGGATTTATGACTATACGGGTTTGAGAATTGATTTTAATCAGTCTTTATTAATTAACCCCTTTGCTGAAAGAAGCCATTTAATAAACTTTTCAGCTATAATAACTGATCCTTCTGGTTTAGAGAACATGTCTGTTTTAATTAATTGTAACACTCCTGATTTGTGTGGGACCTTAAATATCAGATTGAATATGGTTCCTGCTGGAGAAAATGTATTTTATGCAGTACTTCCTTCCGGTATTTCAACTATTGGGAATTATACAGCAAGGTTCCTAGCCCGTGATGGAAATGGTTATTCAACAGAGTCAGAACTTCAGTTTTCTGTTAAAGATTCTATTGGTGTTATTCTTAGAGTAAATAACCCCCCACCAGATATTGTTTATTCTAGGCATTATGTGTTTAAGGGTACAACACATTCTGATGATGGAGAAGGAACACTAGAACCGAATTTACTTGTTATTGCTAATATAAATGAAAGAAAAGAATTTTCTACTTATTCAATGCCTTTTTCAGAACCAAGGTTAGGGTTTTATTTGAATGTTAGCGAACCCTTGCGAATACCAAAAGAAGGTGACTTAGAACTTATTCTTATTGGGAATTGGTCTAATTTGCGTTCAGGCGATTATCTTGAATTCTCAAACCATGAGCGATATCCTAGGTACCTGATTACGAGTGTAGAAACAACAAGGAAGCTTGGTGGACTGGTTTCATCTACTGTACGATTTACACCCCCTCTTGCTAGGGGGCTTGATGCTAATACAAAAGCTTCTATTTATAGTGAAGCGTATAAGACAGGGTATTTCAATTTAGAGGTTAATCTAACTCCCGGATCAAACTACATTCTTCTTTCCGCTGTTGATAGTGTAACAGGAGATAGGGATATTATGGCTTATTATGTTAATTATACTCTAAGGGACTTTTACATTACTGGGTATAACCCACATAGGTACACTAAAGAAATAAGTCCAAAGCTAAGGGTTGTAACAAATATACTTTCAAACTGTCAATATAGGAATATACCATCAGAGCAAAACTGGTATGACTTCCCTCAGTATAGCTCTATGTTACATGAGGTAAACCTAGGAGAACTTAAGGATGATACACAATATAACTATATTGTGAGGTGTTTTACTGGTTTTGATTGGGATTCAACAGATGAGAATGAAAGATTGGAGTTTAACATATCATTTATTATCAAGTTGGGAATAAATAAACCGGAAATAACAAGTATTATGTCAACGGGCGTTAATGTAATAAATGAGAGAACGCCTATTAGAGATATTACTGTAAATGGTTTAGTTGAGCCCTATTCCGAGATTAGTATTTATGTTGGTGATGTCTTAGCAGGTGAGACAAACCTTACTTCAGAAGGAACATTTTCAGTTAATATTTCGTTGCCTGGGCAGGAGAAGAGATATAACATCCAGGTAAGGGCAATTGATTTGGTAGGCAATATTAATTATTCTGATGTTGTTTATGTGATTTATAATACATCTTCACCTTTAGCCCCCTTAACCATTGTTAGGCCAAGGTACAATCTTACAAGCAGTCCGATAGTTAATATTGTGGCGAGGACAAAGGAACCATCAGATTGTTTCTTTTCCTGGGGTTCAGATTTTGATAGCAGGCATCTTAAAAATTTCTCTTCAGATGATACAAGGCGGACGCATTATATAACAATAGACCTAAGGAACAAAGAAGGCGAACGTTGGGCTAAGTTTAATTATACATATAATGTAAGGTGTGTCAACTTTTTGGGAGAGTCTTCAACATTGTTTGATATACCCCTTAATGTTGATGTTGTGCCCCTCAATATTACTAAATTGATTTCATTAGGCGGTACTGTAATACCATGGCAGGAGAATACGATTCTAGTTGAGACAAGTAAGGAGGCTATATGTAGGTATTCTGATGGTGAGATTAAGAGTTTTGCAGATATGGAGTATAATATAACAACAAAGTTTACTACACGCCATTCTTTGATGGATACATTTGATGATAGAAAATATGCTCTTTGGGTAGATTGTATGGACAGAGCAGGACAGACAGCTATTAATCCTGGTTGGCTTAATTTTACAGTTAGGCTTAGGAATCTTACAATACTTGGCTTTGGACCAAACACAACAATAGCAAATAAAACTCCGATGTTGTGGGTAAAGCTAAATAAAGCTCCGTCTGAATGTTTCTTTAATGATAATAGTGCAGAGATAGTTTATCCCAAGTTCGAGATTGATAGAGTAGTTTATTTTGCTGAATATAGAATTAAGGATGAATTAGAAGACGGAAGACATAACTATGATGTGTATTGTAGGCACGAGTATAACCCTTCTGTTTCTGCCGTGATTTCTTTTGTAGTAAATACCACGCCTCCAGGTAAACCAGTTTTAACCTCGCTAACAAATAACAGCCATATAAAAAATGAACTGGTTTTGGAAGGAAGTATAGAAAGCATTTATGAGAATGTTCTTCTTTATGTTATGGTGAATAATAGTGAGGTGGGGTTATTTAATGTAGAAAACAATGAATTCTATGAAGTAATTGATATGACAAATTATTCAGATGGTACATATCTATTATCCTTACAATCACAACTTCCTGGAGCAGATGAGTCAAGCAGGAGCGATGCTTTTGTTATATTTGTAATCAAAGATACAATTTCAGAACCACCCATATTAAGCGATTTGCCTGCTTCAGTTGGGAGCGATAGTATTTTAGTGAGGGGAAGGGCAGAGCCATATTCCACTGTGACTTTGTTCAAATCAAGGAGCAACCTAAATGGCTCGCGTCTAGGAACAACACTATGCGATCAAGAGGGGAACTTTAGTTTTATGGTTAATTTAGATGAAGGATGGAATTATTTCTATTCTTATGCAAACGATTCTTTGAATAATCCTCAGAGTGAAAGATCTAATGTGATTTTCACATATTATGACAACAAAGGACCGGGCATAAATATTATAAGGCCAAGGTATCAGGAGAATGAGGAGATGTTTATTATAAAGGCTAATATAACTGATGATTCAGTTATTAAGAATATAACTCTTTACATCAATGGTAGCTTGGAGGATGTGTGGGCTGGGGGAATCGGAAATCAGATAATATACAACTATGGATTTATTTTTGAAAAGAATGGAACCTATTTGATAAATATAACAGCCTATGATGAATTTGGTAATTTTAATTATACAACAAGGCAGTTTGTATTAGATACGGCTATGCCAGATCCACCTAGATTTAATCTTGATAATGCTATTCTTAATTATTCTAACCCCACATTAGAATTTGTGTTTGATACAGGGGTAACTATAGATGGGCTAGAAGGGATTTCGGCTATACCCGGGGGAAATATAGATAATATGACTTTTAGCTTTTACCCCCATCCAGATGGTTTTCCAGATAAAGTTTATAATATTAATCTATACGCTCACTCTTCAGTAGGATTAAGAACAGTGGGGAATTATTCTTTTACATTTACTATAGATACAACTCCTCCTGAGGTCGAGATTTCAGATACAGTAATTGATAAAACTACTGTGTTGGGGCCAATAAATATAAATGGAAGTTGTTCTGATAATACAGCATCAGACCATTCTATATTGATTAAGATAAGCGAGGGTGGCACGACTTGGGAAACGCATTGTACTAATGGAAGATATAGTAAAGAGATTACTTTATCTGGCTCTGATGGAGAAAAATATGTTCATGTTGAGGCTATAGACTTAGCAAATAACACAAATAGGGCTTATAAGGTCATACAATTAGATACTGGTATTCCAGATATTAATATAACGAATATTGTTAATAGCGATATTATATTCGGAAATCCACCATATAGGACTAATGATGACCAAGCAGTAATCATTGGAACCTTCTATGATAGTAATTTTGATAGAATAGATGTTTATATTAATGGGGTTAAGGAGCAGAACCCAAGTATTCAGGTGTATACTGATAACAACACATTCATCTATGTAGCTAATCTAATCAGGGCAGATAATAGGGAATTAGCATTAACATACACATTTGTTGCCAGAGATAATTTCAGTTTAGCTAATAACAAAAGCATCACCATTATTTCAGATTCACGAGGACCGATAATAGAAGAAATAATACCCAAAACAAATACAACCTCTGAGAAGCAACCAACTATAAAAATAAGAACAAATGAAAAAGCAATAAGTTGCTTTGTTGATTATACCAAGGTAGACGGGTATAGGCAGAGGGATTTCTTTAGCACTAATGATGGCATAAATCATACAGTAATTCTCTCTTCGTTTATCTTTTATGAAGAGAATAACACAAAAACACAGGAGATTAATATTACTTGTAGTGATATGCTTGGTAATCAGTTGACTACTAGCATAGGCTTTACAGTTGATTTAAGAAGACCAACAATAACAGATTTTTATTTGGATTATAGCTTAGGAGCAATATTAGCAACTGAGGATGATAGTATAAGGTATTATGTAGTTAGGGTAATACCTCCAAATGCTCAGGGCAGTTTAATCGTGACAACGGATGAGGATACTAGGTGTAATATAACTGGTTCATTTGAAGGAAAGTTCTATGATAACTATGATTACTATAGCAAAGAACACTCTATTATAATAAATATTGGTGATAATACTATTTATGAGTATTCTTTTGTTTGTGAAGATAAAGCCGGTTTAAAGACAAACATCAAAAAAATAAAAATAGAAGCAAATAGTACATTCAGACCAGGGAAACCATTTATTAATCCTATACACCCACCAATAGACAAACAAGTATCTTTAAATTCATTAGTGGTTGAATTTTCAGGCAGTATTGTGCCGTTTAGGGGGTATCCTATTACTATAGCTGAGTTGATTATTGGTGATAGAACATATATATTAGATTTAGATGCTGATGGATTTTATGCAGAGAATGTAACTATTCAGTCTGATGGTATCTATGACTATACAATTTTAGCAATACCACAAGAAGGTCCAGAAGCAAGACTGTCTGGAAGGATAGAAATAGATACAAAACCACCAGAAGCCCCAGATATTATAATAGGATGAGAAGATGAAAAATATAAAAAGAGTATGCAATATCATGTTTTTATTATTCTTTGTTGTTTCTCTAGTTAAAGCTGATTTTATAGATAAAGGGATTATTTATAATCCAAGACCTTATATCTTATTAAATTTTTCTATGAATGAGAGCACAGTATTTATAGATAATTTTAATTTGACTAATTCTACTGGCGGTTTAGTAGATTATTTTAATAGCAACCCTGTTAGACTTAGCCCTACAATGTTTAATTTTACAAAAAAACCAGAAGCAGAGATTTTAAAGGATAAAGAGTATTATCTCTTCACCGTAAAGTATAGGGATGAAGCTAATAATTCTAACACATCAATATATGGATTTAGAGTTGTATACCCGTCCCTTGGTATAGAGTTTGTTAGTCCGAGATTTGGTATTAGCTCATCTAGAAATATCAATTTAACAATCTCAACAGAGAGGGATGCTATTTGCAATTATAGTTTCATACCTAATTGCATCCATTCTATTCCATTTGATTCAACTGGGTTAAGGCTTCATAGGAAAACAGGGATAGTGTTAAACTTGGATTATACATCGCTTTGTGTTCAATGTCTTGATAAAGACTATGGTAAAATGTTTCGAGTTAATACAGGTATTGTGCTTGATTCTTTAGACCCAACAATTAATAACTTATATGCCGATGATGTCACAGAATATATAGGTGGTGTGCTGAAGACTGTCCTTACTGTGGAAGCAAGCGAGGAAGTAATTTGTAAGTATAGTAATTTAGCTACAAGTTATGAAAATATGGCAGAGTTTGATAATTATGATAGATACAATGAAACAGCATTTGATTTATATCCTCAACAGACCTTGAGCAATCTTGTGGATAATAAAACATACACTTATTATGTAATCTGCGAGGATAAATCAGGTAGATTATCTAATCTTCAACAGGTTTCATTTAGGGTTGATACTTCGGTTCCAGCAAAGATAACTATAAATTCTCCAAAGGGCGCAGTGTCTGGGGCATTCAGGATTGATGTTACAACAAACAAGGACTCATATCAGTGCAGCTTTAAAGAATCTGAGGATGGAAGCTATGTATTATTTAGTACAGCTTATGGGAGACACCATACTAGTATTCTTTATCCTGCTCCTCAAGAAGGGCATTATACTTATTATATTAGATGTTTGTTTCAGTCACCTACTGGCGCATATTTTGTGGAAGAAAAAACAGATTTTTTTGTGGATACAACCGAACCAATAATGCAATATGTTAAGACTATTTTAAGTAATGGAACAGAGACGGATAAAACTTATAAGGATGATGAACTTTGTGCAAAATGGAAGGCCGAAGATAATGAAAGTGGAATAGAGGAGTATGCTTATTATGTATTCCGTGACCTTCAAACTGATGAGTTGATTGAAAGTGGAGTTACTTCTAGTGAGGAAGATTGTATCAGGGTTGATTTGAATGATACAGAAAAATACTTCTTTACTGTTAGCGCAAAGAATAAGGCTGGTTTATGGAGCGATAATATGTCTAGCCCACCAATAGAAGTTGTTTTTAATTTAAGACCGCCAAGCTGTAGCGATAATATAAAAAATGGAGATGAGACAGATATTGATTGTGGAGGTGATAGCTGTCCTGGATGTGCTATTAATCAAAGATGTTTGTTAAATAGCGATTGTGTGACTAATTATTGCAATTCAAGCAATAGATGTGCTAAACCAAAGTGTAATGATGGTGTAAAGAATGGTTTGGAGTCTGATACAGATTGTGGTGGAGACTGCTTGCCTTGCGCGGTTGGTAAGTATTGTAATAGTGATGATGATTGCCAATCTGGAAAATGTGATGTAACTACAAGTAAATGTGTGGAAGAAGTGGATAGTTGCCATAATAATCTGTTGGATGTGGATGAAACAGATATTGATTGTGGTGGTAATTGTATGCCTTGTGGTCTTGGTAAAGCCTGTGATTCTAATTCTGATTGTGTAATAATAGCAGAGTGTGTGAATGGAACTTGTGTACGAAAACCAGAAGATACTGATAATGATGGTATAATAGATGAAAAAGATAATTGTCCTAATGACCCAAATTTTGATCAAAAAGATTCTGATAATGACGGTGTTGGTGATGTGTGTGATGATGATAACGACAATGATGGATTGCTAGATTCATTTGAGTTAAAATATTTTGATAGTATCTCGGATGTTGGTCCAGAAGATGATCCGGATGAAGATGGTCTTACTAACCTTGAAGAATTTAATGAAAAGACAAGCCCGATAATGGTAGATACAGACGGAGATGGTTATAATGATAGAGAGGAGATAATCAATGGTTTTGATCCTCTTGATCCCACGTCTCATCCAAAGAGAAGTTTCTTTCTCTATTTTGCCATATTTATTACTTTAGGTATTGCTAGTGTGGGAGGTTATTTGTTGTATAGGCAGTTATCTGCTAAGAAAAAACCACCAATGCCACCCCCTCCTTTTATGAGAAAAGGTGTTATTCCACCACGGATTAGGGTTCCAACAAGACCTATAAGGAGACCTGGTGGAAGGGTAATTCCAGAGCGTCGCATTGTTTCTCCTATGAGACAAAAAGCAACCGTGAAAAAGACACCTGTTACCGCTAAGGGAATGGAGCGTCAAGAGATTAAGCCGCCTGTAACAGCTCCGTATCCTCTTAAGGAGATAAAGGAAACAAAAAAAGAGGATTCATTTTCTAAGTTAGAAGAGATAGCAAAAGAGAGAAGACAAGAAAAAATAAAGGAGTATTTGAAATCTTCGGATATACCTGACAAAGATGCAGAGGAGAAGATAAAAAAACTAAGGAGACTAAAAAAATAGGAAAATGCTAAGTAAGAAAGCCCAGCTTTTTGGTCAGATTTTTATTTACATTATCGCGATTGTTTTATTTTCTCTTATATTGATTTATGGTTATAGTGCTATAAGGGAGCTAAAGGAGAAATCAGAGAAAATAACCTATATAAAATTCAAAACAGAGTTAAAGTCTGTTGTAAGGAGCATATCTCCTGATTATGGTACATTGAAAAGAAAAATATTCTTTATTGGAGGTGATTATAAAGAAGTATGCTTTGTCCAGACTTATAATAAAGACAAGGATTATATTGTTATATCCAACACCATAAAAAATCCAATAATAAATGATAGTTTTAGGAGTAATGTAACTGAAAATGTTTTTTTAATCTCTGGGGATGGTGTAATAGTTGATTCTTTTTATGTAGGACCCATAGATGTCACTGGTCATTATCTTTGTGCAAGGGCGAGGAATGGGAAAATAAAGGTTCAGTTTGAGGGCATGGGCGATCATGCAACTATTTCTACTTATTAGGGGGTGATGCAAATAAACTGCGATATGTGTGGGAAGGAATCGAATTTGTTCAGAACAAATATAGAGGGAACAATATTGAATGTTTGTAAAGACTGCAGTAAATTCGGTAAGGTTTTATCTCCTGTAGTAGAGGAGAGCATAGAAAAAAAGCAAAAGCCCGTTAAGGGAAAAATTGCTATTGAAAAACTAGAGCCAGAAATTGTTGAAACTATAGTAGCTAACTATGGAGAGTTGATAAAAAATAAAAGAGAAAAGCTTGGGATAAAACAAGAAGATTTTGCTAAAAAGATTAATGAGAAGGTATCTCTGATTCACAAAATAGAAACTAACCAATTTGAGCCGAGTTTGAAGCTGGCAAGGAAGATAGAAAAATTTTTGAAAATAAAACTTATAGAGCAAAATGAAATAAAAAATGAGAAATTAAATAAGACTGAAACAGAAAGATTAACAATAGGGGATCTTATAGGGATGAAAAAGTAATTATTCTTTCTTAAAAATAAAATATTGGCAGTCACGACTTGTGTTTTTATAAACCAATTTAAACTTTTTGTTTATTGTTGATAATAGTTCTTTAGTTTCATTAAAACATTTTTTATCTTTTGGATGACAAGGTAATATATCACAGGTGTTTACTAATATATGTTTTGCATTTGCTAGATTTTTTTGTAAAGTTTTTATTTTTTCTGAGTTATAAACAGTATAGTAAATTAATTCATCTGCTTTTTTATTGGAATTAACAATGAAAATTGGATTACTAATCCAGATGTTATCTTTTACTTCTTCTTTTTCAATGTATGCTTGAAATGCTTTATATTGCTGATATCTGGGAGGATATATATTTGCTGATTCTAGGTTAATCCAAAGGAAAATTGTTAAGAGTAGGAAACCATAAAGAAATAATTTGTTTCGTTTGGCTATAAGTCTGATATATTTAATAGTACCATAAGCAGATATTAAGTACATATAAGGGAGGAATACTATAGTAAATCTCATCTCTTTATGGGGGATTAAGCTAAAAAAAATAAAATAAACGACAAACAGGAATAAAATAAGTATTTTTTCAATAGCTTTTTTCTTTTCTTTTCTTTTCAGGATTAGCATTGTTCCGACTATTAGAAAAACATTAAAGAGATTCTCTTTGATTAGGCCTACAAAGTAAAAATAAAATGGTTTATTGAATATCCAACCAGTATTTTTTGTCATGAATACCTGAAGCAGAAATGGGTATAATGGATTTTTATAAAGTAACCAATTTATAATGATGAATGGCAAGGACATTATGAAAAAACCAGATAGGATGTCTATTACTCTTTTTGCTTTTTCTTTTTTATGGGCCACTATAATTATTGATGCTAAACATCCTAGCACGAATGCTTGAGGATATCTTGTTAGGAAAGCAAGAGACAATAAAGATCCTGAGTTAAAATATTTTTTTTTCAAAAAGAAATCTAGTGCAAGAAGAGTAAAAAATGTTGAAGGGATCCCTGTAAGTATTGTTGGGCTATAAAATAAAAATGTGGGGCTTAGTGATAGGAATAAAGCTGCTAACAAACCTGTATTTTCATTAAAGATTCTCTTTCCTATGCTATAAGTCAAATATATGCATCCCAGCCCAGACAGTATTTCTAGTATCTTCCCAAATAATATGGGGTTTAATCTTATCTTCCAGATAAGACCTAAAATCAAAGGTAAAATTATGGGTCTTGCTGGTTCCCAGAGTCCAACTTTGCCAAGCGAGAAGATATACTTCCCCATTTCTATATATACAGCAGAATCCCAAGGAATACCTTCTTGCTTTACAAGATAGAAGCCTTCTATAATCATATAAATGGATATTGCTAAATAGAGAATTTTTTTCTTATTAAGGTACTGTTTCATTTTCTATTTGTGTTGTTTGTACCCTTCACAGTACTTAAATTTGGTATAATACTTACAGATTTCTTTTAGGATTTCATTCTTGGTTTGTAACCCAGAAAAACTCTTTTCTTCTATTACTAGGGTAGGATAGATGGATATATTATATGTTTTTTTTAGAATAGATATCATCGGTTCGTCTTTTTGTTTTGAATCAAAAGAGAAAATCAAAAGCCTTTCTTTGAATAATTTTTTTAAATAAGTTAAGATAAAAGCTTGCTTTTCACAGTCTGGGCATTCTTTGTCGTCTGAATAGAAATATAATATTGTAGCAATCTCTCTTTTACAAAGTTTCTTTGCTCTTCTAACTAGTAGCCAATATCTTATCTGTGCTAGGACATATTCTCTCTTTAATAAATTAAAATCTTCTTTATTTATTGTTGAGTGTTTATCAAATGTTTCCAATCTTTCTCTAGTAGATTCCAAGCTTTTTATGTTTTCTTCCAATGTTTTTGCTACTGCCTCGCAGTTTTCTTCTTTACCAAGGGCGTCTATAAAGGAATATTGTAATTGTAGGCTGCTATACTCTATATTTTGTTTTTTGCTCGCAGATTCTATGTACCTTGTTCTTTTTTCTTCTATTACAAGACCAAGCATTAGACCAAATAAGAATATTCCTAAGGTTATAATGGCCGCAATTGCATATTTTTCAGTACTTACAGTCCTTATTCTTACCACCTCTGTTTTTTTCCCCGTATCATATCAATTGCTATCCCAATCCACATAATCCCTAATAAAATATAAAACAATACTATGTAGGCTATTAATGAGAAGATGCCCTGTTTTGATATTTTTTCTTTTGTTGCGGTATGGGCTTTTTTTAGAGTGTAAATAGAAATCATCAGCATGATTATAGCCACCAATATATTTGTGAAGTTTAAGTCCAATAAATGAAAATTGAATGAGAGATTTTTTATTAATGTGATTATATCAAAATCAATATATTTCATTTTAATTAGTTTGTCAATGTATGGCCAAAGAGAATAGTAGGCTATTGAACTTATCAGAACTAGGGCTATTACCCCACTAAGTATTATTAATGGCATCTGTATTAATCCGAAATCACCATAATTCTTATTAAATAACATTTTCCTGTATTTTAGGGCATTGTAGATTGAGCCTTTGTACCACCTGTTCCTTTGTTTATATAGGTCTTTTATGCTCTTTGGCGCGATTGTGCTTACATTTGCGTGTAGTAGTTGAATTATCTTGTATCCTTTGTTTTGTAATCTTAGTGCCATTTCTAGATCTTCAGTCAAATTAAAATTTTCATCGAAGTAGCCTACTTTTTTTAGGATTTCTGTTCTGTAAACACTAAATGGACCAGGAGCAACATGAATGCAATTTAGCCTACTCATTAACGCCTTATAGAAAAGGTTTATAAGGTACTCAAACCACTGTAATTTTTGCAAAAGGTTTTTTGGTTTTCTTATTTTTAGTGCTGGTAGTACACAAGCAACTTTCTTTTCATAGAAGTAGGGTAGGATCTTTTTTAGGGCATTTTTTTCTACATAAGAGTCAGCATCTAGGCAGACGAAGAATTTTCCCTTTGCTATTTTTAGTGCTCTATTGAGGGCAGCACCTTTGCCTTTATTCTTTTGGTTTATAAGTTTTATTTTGAAACTTTTATTTTCTTTTATTATATTTTGTACAACTTTTTTGGTTTTGTCTGTACTACCATCGTTTACTATAATAAACTCAATTTTGTTTTTTGGGTAGTTTAATTTTAGTACTGATTTCAAAGTAGGTTTTATTCTTTTTTCTTCATTGTATGCAGGTATAGCTATCGTCACATAAGGTAGTTTTTTTAGTTTTTTGATTTTATATTCTTTTTTATTTTCAAATAACACTAATAACCAAAATATTGTAAAGTATAGAGAGATTAGGTAGGCAAACCAAAGCAATATTTTTATTATGGTTTCCATATTTGTTTTAGTAGGTTGGATTTTTAATATAAATTTTTTTGTTATGTTTACCAAAAATTATATAAATAGGTCTATAGTTCCCACTTGATAAGAAAATGGGGCGTATAAAAACACAGCTTATAAAGAGGATTACTATGAAATTGTTGGAAGAGTATAAACCTAAGTTTAAAGATAGTTTTAATGATAATAAGTCGATAGTCTCAGAACTTACTGATGTAGGTAATAAAAAACTTAGGAATATGATATCCGGTTATATCACAAGATTGGTTAAGAAAAAAGATTCTGTTTATGTAAAGTAAACCTTAAAAGTATACACTTATTAATTCTTATTTAATAATCAAAAAAGAAGTGTGAAGGGGGTGGCACACTCCAAAAGGAGGTGACACCCAATGAGACTTACACCTGAAAAACGAG
>Ga0190359_1000445_pt1 | contig 27651 bp, 22 predicted proteins | sample 48721823_MG_FD_161269 | JGI IMG/M metagenome (GOLD analysis project Ga0190359, IMG submission 161269) | Hydrothermal vent microbial mat bacterial communities from Southern Trench, Guaymas Basin, Mexico - 4872-18-2-3_MG | ecosystem: Environmental > Aquatic > Marine > Hydrothermal vents >... | reverse complement strand
TCAACCCGATAATGCTTTTATCACTCCCCCTTCTTTTAAGCCCCATACTCTTCGGCCGGGCTTTCTGCGGGTGGATATGCCCTCTCGGAACCACCATTGATCTGACTGACAACATTCTCAACAAAAAGCATATAAAAACCATTAAAATAAGAAGGGTTAAATACTTCTTGCTCATTCTTTTTCTATTGCTCTCTACACTGGGTTTTCAACTTTTCTGGCTTCTTGACCCCTTACCCATTATCTGGAGATCTTTTGCCATCATTATCTTTCCAATTGCTTACACATTGGTGTATGGTTTCGTAGAACTCTTTATCAACGTCGGGATCTTACCCGACTTTTTTTCTCGTGTCAATGAGGCCATTTCAAACACATTTTTTTCTCCTCATCCACCCACAGCCTCTGGGATTTTTCTACCTCTGGTCATATTCCTTCTCATACTATCGGGAAGCTTTATAAGCAAAAGATTCTGGTGCAAGAATCTCTGCCCTCTTGGAGCTCTCCTGGGAATAATTGCCAGGTGGTCACTGTTAAGACGTCACGTAGTCACTTCGCAATGTACCGCATGCTCCTTATGCGACCAAACCTGTAAGATGGACGCCATCTATGATGATTTTACCTCAACAAATACTTCCGAATGTATTATTTGCCTCAACTGCACAACTACCTGCCCTACTTATAGCACAGAATTTAAGTTTTCGCCACCTACCAAAGTAAAGCAGGAAGCAAATCTAACAAGGCGTTCTCTAATTTTTGCCGGGATCATTTCGCTTTTGGGAGCAGGATTTCTCAAACTTACTGCCAAAGGGAAAGAAAACGACCGATTGATACGGCCTCCCGGAGCTGTAACCGAAGAAGATTTTAACGATTTATGCATTAGATGTGGAGAATGTATTAGAGTATGTTCGACCTCCGGAGGATGCCTCCAGCCCGGCATAACAGGAATGGGAATTGCAGGCTTAATGACCCCCAGAGCAGATTACCATTTAGGCTACTGCGAATATGAGTGCAACTTATGTGGTCAGATCTGTCCTACCGAAGCTATTCAGAAGTTGAAACTGAAAGAAAAAAAACGCTATAAGATGGGTACAGCAATCATCCAGAAAGACAGATGCATTCCTTACAGGCTCAATGACAATTGCATTGTTTGCGAGGAACACTGTCCTATACCAGAAAAAGCTATAAAGCTCGATGAGAAGAAAATCTTCAGCTCTTTCTATAACTCAGAGATAATCGTCAAATATCCCTATGTGATACCAGAACTCTGTATAGGCTGTGGAATCTGTGAAAACAAATGCCCGGTTGAAGGGGAACCCGGAATTATTGTAATTAAAGAGGGTGAAGAAAGAATAAAAATATGAAAAAACCCAAACTCTTTCTTTTTCTTTACACTTCTCTGATAACTTTGCTCCTTACAGGATGTTATCATCCCATAAAAAAGTACTTGGTAGATCTTGAACAATATCCGAACCTTGTAATAACCAACTGGGACATCCTTGAATCTCAGGATGAAATAAAAAAATATCTAAAAGATCAATACACTTTATATTCAGCGTACAACGTCAAAAAAATTATCTTCCAGGAAATAACCACCTCAAACTACCAGAGAATTATCATTGAAATATTTCAGACAAAAAGCAAAATGGATGCGATGAACCTATACAGGAGATATAGCTCCATTAACCAGGTCACAATAGGGGATGCAGGAAGTGAATCTTCAGGATTCCTCGCTTTCTATAGAGGAGAATTTTTTGTTAAAATCTACATAAAAGGATATTTGAAAAACAGCAACGAAATTATAAGGGAACTTGCGAAACAGATTGATATAAAACTAAAGCTGAGATAAATTATATTCGTTATTAAAAATGGGAAAAGTAACAAGAAGAAAATTCATTAAAATAACCTCCGTGGGATTTGCTTTTTCCGCTATCCCTTCGTTATCAGTTTCCAGTCTCCTGGCAAGTACAAAGGAACCATACGTTAGAAAAGCCAGATACTACTCCAAGCGCGAAAATAACGCTGTACAGTGCCATCTTTGTCCGAGGCATTGTTATGTGCTCGAGGGCAATAGAGGGTACTGTGACGTACGAGAAAACAGAAAAGGAGAATACTATACCCTGGTCTATGGTAGACTCGTTGCCATCCATATAGACCCCATTGAGAAGAAACCCCTATTCCATTTTCTGCCAGGCACAACAGCTCTATCCGTAGCCACAGCCGGCTGTAATGTTGATTGTAAATTCTGCCAAAACTGGAATATCTCCCAGGCTCTACCCGAAGAAGTACCTTCCAAATTCGTCTCTCCAGAAAACCTGGCTTACCTGGCAAATAAATACAAAACCCCCACCATAGCTTTTACATATACAGAACCGGTCGTCTTCACGGAATATGTTTACGATTGTGCTTCCATAGGGAAAGATTTTAACGTAAGAAGCGTTATGATAAGCAACGGGTTTATAAATAAAAAACCGATGTCCGACCTCTGCAACGTCCTTGATGCAGTAAAAATAGATTTCAAATCTTTCAATCCAGATTTTTATAAAAAAATTGTGAGAGGAAGGCTTAAACCTGTGCTCGACACTCTTGTCCTTCTAAAAGAAAAAGGGATATGGTATGAAATGGTTTATCTTGTTATTCCAACTCTTAACGACAATCCCCAAGAAATAAGAGAAATGTCAAAATGGATACTGAGTAACCTTGGACCAGACGTACCCATTCATTTCACAAGATTTCATCCCGAATATCTCCTGACAAATCTGCCACCAACACCAAAGACAACTCTCGAAACAGCCTACAAAGTTGCAAAAGATGCCGGGATAAACTATGTGTATATTGGAAATATTCCGGGACATCCAGCAGAAAGCACATATTGTCCATCCTGTGGTAAAATACTGATAAATAGAACAGGATACTATGTTAAAGCAACTAATATCAAGAATGGGAAATGTAAATTTTGTGGGCAATCTATACCTGGAGTATGGAAATGAAAACCAACGTAGTAGCCATTCTTATTGCATTCATACTATCTACTATTCCTTCCTTAGCTCAAATCCGAAATCCAGCTGTAAGTGGTGCTTTTTACCCATCGGACCCCGAAGAGCTAAAATCCATGCTCTCAACCTTTTTCCAGAAAGCTGGTGCACCCACTCTGAGAGAAAAACCTCGTATATTAATATGCCCCCATGCAGGCTATATTTATAGCGGGCAGGTAGCTGCATACTCTTTCAAAGAGATAAAAAATCACTCCTATGAAACCATTATCCTCGTTGGTCCCTCTCACGTAGCATACTTCGACTTTGCATCTGTGTACAACGGAGATTGTTACCAGACCCCCCTTGGAAAAATGCCCGTGAACAAAGGCCTCGCTGAGGAAATAACAAAGGGGGCAAAATTCATAAAACTTTCAGATAAAGGACATACCTTTTCTGTATTACAGCGAGGAGAACATTGCATAGAAGTAGAGCTCCCGTTCATCCAGTACATTAAGGGTAATATATCAATAGTACCCATAATCCTTGGCACTATGAAATATGAGGTTATCCAGGAACTGGGAAAAAGACTTGGAGAGATCTTAAAGAAAGAGGACGTGCTGATTGTGGTCTCCTCAGACCTTTCTCATTATCACAAATACGAAGAATGTAATCGTATTGACAAACGTCTTATCAAACAGTTAAAAAGAATGAACCCCAAAAGCTTCTATTACGGACTGATCTCAAAAGACTATGAAGCCTGCGGTGGTGCACCCATCACCTCTGCCCTTATTGCCGCAAAAAAAGCTGGAATAAATGGAATCAAAATCCTCAAACATGCAAATAGCGGTGATGTGCCCGGTGCACCCAGAAGTCAAGTCGTCGGCTACCTCGCTGCCGCAATGTACAAAACAAAAAATGAGGGTAGAATGGATAGTAAGGGAAAAAACAACGACCTGACACAAGGAGAACTTACGAAAGAGGAGCAGCTTTATCTCATAGAGCTCGCGGAAAACACCATCAGAAACGTAGTAAATGGTAACCCAAAACCATCTCCTGAAAACGTACCTGAAAGGCTGAAAGAACCAAGAGGAGCTTTCGTAACAATTGAGAAGAACGGACAGCTAAGAGGATGCATAGGATATGTATTGCCTGTCTATCCACTGTACCAGACAGTGATAGAAGCAGCAACAAGCGCTGCTCTTAAGGACCCAAGATTTCCTCCAGTTTCCCCTGAGGAACTTCCTGAAATAACTGTAGAGATATCTGTCTTGACTCTGCCACGAAAAATCAAAAGCATCGATGAGATTGAAGTGGGAAAACACGGGCTGATTATAAAAAAGGGATTCTACCAGGGACTTCTTCTGCCACAGGTAGCAGTGGAATATGGATGGGACAGAGAAACATTCCTGGAACATACCTGCTTGAAAGCCGGACTTTACAGAAATGCATGGAAAGACCCGGATACTGAAATAAGTATTTTTTCTGCCCAGGTCTTCAACAGGGAAACTCTTAAAGAAAACTAAGCCTGAATCCGTGTAAAAAATAACCCCATTCCAATTACAAAAATAGAATAGACAACCAAAAAGATAATTGAATTTAAAAGACCAAAAACAGGAACAAAGATAGCTGAAATTACGTAAATACCTATACATGCTCCGATAACGTCTAAAGAATATCCAATCCCGGACGTTTTTGCCACTCCCTTTCCACCTATTTTTTCAAGAAGCCCCGTAAGAACAGGAAAAAGGAAACCACAATTAATCCCCAGAAAAAACGTCAGAACAGGAACCAGAATATCATACATGGAATACCCAACGGAAAACTTTATCAACAGTATCCCCACCCCGGAAAGAAGCAGAACACTTACAAATGCCATCCCCATACCCAGTCTCAATAACCTCTCCTCGCGGACTATAATTCTCGCCCCCAGTCCCGCCCCAAGCATAAAACCGAGGTTGATAAGAAAAATTTTCAGGTATATCCCACCTGCATAACTCTGATAAATCATCACATAGAGTCCCACCAGCGACATAGAGATAAATCCTATCGAAAAAATAACAAATTTTATTGTCTTCTCTTTTTTATTCTTCGTTAGAAGTATGAAAGGAATTACCAGGAAAACCAGGTAAACATACTTGAAATTCAACTTATTCAGAAATTTATACAAATCCTTGAGAATCCCTCCTGTTTTCTTATCCCACAGTATTGTCTCATAATAGAACCCTATCGGTTTCTCTACGGTATTTATCTTCTTTACTTTGCACTCTGCAAGAAGATCGTTAAGAAACTGAATTTTAAACGGGCTCAGCCTATCCACTAGATAATATTCCCTGATGTATTTTACATCGAGTTTTCTCTGCTTCAACCTTGACACTACAACATCAAAGTTAACATCAAGCACAATGTCCGTTGCCAGCAGATGTATCGTATTTCCCGGTATCCAATAGACATGCTTAAATACTTTTTGAGCTGTATTGCCTATTACTTTAAGATATTCCACGTGCTCCCTACTTAAAAATCTTTCTCCTCCTGGCAGATGAAAGGCAAGAATCCCGCCTTTCTTCATAACATCCTTTAAGCGGGAAATGAAATAAAGAGAATAATACGAATTAAGATAAGCACTTGTGGGAAGGGGTATATTCAAAATCACAACATCAACTTTTGTTTTGAATCTCTCAAGCAGTCTGACCGGATCACCTGTCATAAATTTGACCTTCCCGGTACTTTCAGTATCCATTCCGTAAAAATTACTATAGGAATTTAATTCTGATTGAAGCACCCTATCTTTCTGTATAATTATAACACGATTGACACTCTTGTGCTTCAGTACCTCAAACGCAAGCTCATAATTACCCGTTCCCACCACCAATACCGTTTCAGGTCTGGGATGATACAACAAGGGGAAATGCACCAGTTCTTCCCTTTTTTCTTCATTACCAAACACCCATAATGGTGAAGAGTTAGAAAAAAGTGTCCTCATACCCTGATAACTGGCAACAACAACAGAAGAATATTTGGTCTCCACACATTTCTCCACTGTCTGGGGTTTCCACACTTCATTTACAATTTGCCTATTAAAAACAAAAAGAAAAACTAACCCTACTCCGATAAACACCCCCATAATTTTCAGAAGCCACCCCTTCCGTCCCAAAGCAAGAAAAATAAAAAGAAAAATTCCAAGAACTACAAAGAGAGCCTCGAAACTATTTAAACCAGAGAAAAAAAATAGTCCAATAAAAACACCTCCCACTGCAGAACCAAAAGTCTCATACGAGTAAATTTTATGCACCGGAAACGCAATCCCTGCATCATCTACAGACTTCACAAGTAAAGGAAAAAATATGCCATTCAGAACGGAGGGAATCGCTAGGACAACAAAACTAATAAAGAATATCGGGCCAACACCAAGGATCTCAGATAAAGGCAAACCAAGCAACTTCTTTGAAAAAACACACAATATGGATGAAGCGGCAACCAATAACACATAGACTATTCCTATAAAAGTAATCAACCTCAGAACATTTTTACATCGTAACTTTGCCCCAATCCTACTACCTACGCCAGTAAGCAATAGCCAGTGTCCAAGAACAATACACAGGGCAATTTCATTCCCCTGAAAAATACTTAATGTCAATCGCACAAATACAGTCTGGATGGATATTGCCGCAAACCCTACAAAAAAAGGGAATAACCTCCAGGCAAAACTTCTATCTACATTTTTTAACATCTGTTTGTCAGCTAACTACCATAGAAGCGCTGTTAGTCCTGTATAACCCTTTTTACCCTTCTTAAACTTTTCTTTCCTCCCTCACTGTAGTTTCCAGCGCTACTAACAAGACTGCTTATCTTAACCCTTCCAGAGGAATGAATGAACTTACAATTCCCAATATATATTCCCACATGAGTTATTTTATTCTCATCAGGGCCAAAAAACAGCAAGTCCCCTGGCTTAAGTTTCTCAAAACTATTTGACGTATCCACATCGACACCAACGTTAACCTGCATATTTGCATCTCTTGGGAGCAATAATCCAACATTCCTAAAGACAGTCTGCACAAATCCGCTGCAATCCATTGCTTTCGCTGATGTCCCTCCCCACAAATAAGGTCTCCCGAGTAATTTCTTGGCGAGGTGCACAACACTACGAGGTGTAGGCCTGAAAGCCTTATATTTTTTATAAGACACCATCTGATACCTAGGAACAAAACCCTTCCTTCCATCAGGAAGTACTACATAAAACCAGTTACCTTTCCTCCCTATAAATCTTACAATATTACCAAGTACAATATCCGAAATCGGATAAGAATTATATGAAGGCTCCTGATAAACCCTGCCCTCTACGTCATAAAAGACGTATAAGTCATCCCCAAACCACTTATCTACAAAATCCTTTCCCCCACGAGCAACACTGCTACTGGAAACCCAACCAATATACCCATCATCGCATTTAACCAGATAGTAATCACATTCCTCTTTTAACAATCTCACCATATGTCCCATCAGCGTCTGAGAAACCATCTCAGACGAAACAGAGGGTTCCCGCCTGAGGTGGGCCACAGAATTCACTATCAACCCATAGCTTTCCTCTCCCAGGACATCCTCAGGAAGAACCAGAACTTCACTTCTAAACTCCAGCCGTGGAAATTCGGTTTCCAAAACACCAAAAAGGGAGTCAAGTCCCTCTCTACAATCTGTCTCTCCTGAAACTATAAACTTACCCCTCCTGTACTCTACCTTTATATCCCAGATTGATGTTCTTCTATCGGGAGCAAATCTTTTACCTACCTCAGCTATTTCCCCCCTTATCAGACCTTCAATCCTGTTTACATCTGAACATTCCTTAAAGGTTGTAATGCTCAATATCAAGATAGCTACTATGGCAACTTTACTCATTTCTGTACCCGAGAATATTAGCATAGCTAATCTCATCTTTAAGAATCTCTATAGCTTTCGCCACAACCCTATCATCACTCAAAGTTGCCTTAATTCGTCCCGCCAATCCACCTTTTAACATTCCAAGCTCCGCCTTGATTCCAAGCTTTATCTGCTCGACATTTTTATTCCACTCCTCTTCCTTTATATCCCTATATTTCTCGTATATCTTGCTAAAATCCACCACACCATTAAACCTTTCATCACTTTTCAACTTCTCTTCTACTTTTCTGAGAGTTCTCTCCACATCAAATTGAAAGTCAAAACCTTTCTCTTTCACATATTCTTTAAATTCTTTCAACATTTTATCATCAACCACAATGGGCTCTGGGATATCCTCATGTTTAGACATGTAATTAATTGCAAAACTATAAAAAAAGTTATCCCGCCACAAAGCTTGAACAATAGGAGCAAGCCTTTCTCCCTCAATCACTATATCCGGATAAATACCACCGTGACTCTTCAACCTCCTGCCATTTTTAGAGTAGAAAACAGAATCTTCCTCAACATCAGACACTACAACTTCAGGATTTCTTATAAAACCGGATTTTTGTATGAGTCTCCCACTAGGCGTAAAATATTTCGCAGTCGTTATCTTTAGAGTATGCTTATCATCCAGTTTAAAAACGGTTTGCACCAATCCCTTACCAAAAGATCTGCTCCCGATCACCACTCCCCTGTCAAGGTCCTGAACAATACCAGCGATAATTTCGCTTGCGGAAGCACTCCCCCGATCAATGAGAACAGCCATCTTCACATTATTACCAACTACAGGTTTCCTACGGGAAATAAAGTACCTATTTGCTGTAGGAACCCTGCCTCGGGTGAAAAGAAGCGTATCCCCCGGATCGGTAAAAAGTTCTGCAACCTTGATAGCTTCATCAAGCAAGCCTCCCGGATTGCCTCGCAAATCAAGTATTAGCGCTTTCAGATTATCAATTCCTGCTTCCTTTGTAAGAGTTTCTTTAATCTCCCTCGACGCCCCCCTTGAAAAATCAGATAGTCTCAGATAAAAAATACCCTCATCAACATACCCTGCATAGCTTATATCGTGTATCTGAATTTTCTCTCTCGTCAACTCATACTCCATCTTTTCAAAAACTCCAGGTCTGCGAATTATCAATTTTACCTTCGTCCCTACTTTACCCCTTATTTTCCGGGCTGCTTCTCCAAGACTCATACCCACTATATTAAGAGTATCTATCATCAATATTTGATCGCCTGGCCTTATGCCAGCACGAAAAGCGGGGCTACCATCAATAGGTGAAATAACTGTAATTGTATCATTATACTTGCTGATCCTCATCCCAACACCACCATATTCGCCCTCAGTCATCATATCAATCGATTCTCTCTGCTCAAGATTCAAAAGCTCAGTATAGGGATCCAGCTGTTCGAGCATAAGATTGATACTTTCCTCAGTGTACTTTTCAGGCTTTATAGGCTCAACGTAATTCGTAAAAACCTGCTTGTACACCTGATTGTATAGTGAAATGGAGTTTTCTATTTCCCTGTAGATATCCCTCTGTCCAATTGCAAAAATCAAAGCCACAATTACCAGGCTGACACCCACTATCTTATAAAACAAATTCCTCTTTGCTTTCATACTAACCTCTTTTTTCCCAGTAAAGGTTCCAAACTCCTTACCACCTCCTCAAATATCTCTTGGGGAGTTTTTATCCCATCCAGCACCACAAATCTCTCACCATATTTCCCGGCCAGCTCCAAAAAACCCTTCCTTACCCTTTCCTGAAATGCCCTGTCCTCCAGTTCAAGCCTATCAAGGCTTCTACCGGCAAGCCTCTTTTCTCTCTCCTCAACAGTAATATCAAGTAAAAATGTCACATCTGGCTCAATACCACAGCTGGCAAATTTGTTCAATTCGTAGATAAAATCCAAATCTATATCCCTCCCATACCCCTGGTACGCAGTACTGGAATCATAGTACCTGTCACAGATAACAACATATCCTTCCTCAAGAGCCGGAATTATTCGCTCCCGCGTAAGCTGATATCTGCTTGCTGAATAGAGAAAAAGCTCCGTAGCAGGATACATCCCCGAACTGCCCTTGTCAAGTAAAATTTCTCTAATTTTTTCCCCTATCAAAGTACCCCCCGGTTCCCTGAAAAGTTTGTAACTAATACCATTTTTGCAAAACCAATCCACCAGCATATTTATCTGAGTTGTCTTTCCCGAACCATCTATCCCTTCGAACGTTACCAGTATTCCTCTACGCAACATGAGGTCTATTCTCCAGTTTTAACTTGGGCTTCAACTTATAACTAAGATAAATAAAAGGAGTATCTATTGCTGCAACCATTAATTTCAAAACATAAGTAGAAAGTATAATCTGCAAAACCACTTTAAAAGGATATATCCCAAGAAAAGCAACTATGTTAAAAGTAATGGAATCAATAAGTTGACTGACCCATGTGGAACCATTATTCCTCAACCACAAAAACTTTCCCCCCGTTTTCTCCTTTATAAAATGAAAAAGCCATATATCATTCATCTGACTCACCATATACGCTATCAACGAGGCCAAGATAATACGAGGAGCAAAGGAAAAAATTACTTTCATGGAAGGATGAGCCATATCGTACGCATTGGGTTTAAAAAGCATGATAACCTGACTTGAAACAAGGTAAAACAACGCAGCAAAAAAGCCTATATAAACAGCTCTTTTCCCCTCTTTCTTCGAATAATGTTCACACAACAGGTCTGTGGATAGGAAAATCGAACCGTAAGTAATATTTCCACCCGTTGCAGCTATCCCGAATATTGTAAACTGCTTCGTTACGAATATATTAGCAAGTACGATATTAATAGCGATAAAGCTATAAAGCCATACCTTACCCATCCGAAAAGCAAAAAGGGAACAGGAAAGAACAAACACCGTCATAAACAGGAAAACCAACTCATTACTCATATTGCACCTTCAAATGAATGCTCTTTTATTAGATCTGCAATTTCAGGGGAGAGCCTCGTTATCCTTCCTGAATCATTTGTCACAGCATGAGTAGTGCTACCCTGAGCTATACTAACACCATTTTGTAACACATCATAACCGATTGTCATCCTCACCCCAGTAAACTCGCTCACCCAACAATATACCTCAAGAACATTGTCATAAAGAGCAGGTCTTTTATATCTACAATGCGCTTCCACAACCGGAAGAGAAAAACCCTTCTCTTCCATTTCCCTATAGGTAATTCCTATCTCTCTTAGTAACTCCGTCCTTGCTTCCTCAAAAATCTCAAAATATCTAGAGTAATACATCACCCCCATCCTATCTACATCCTTGTACCTAACCCTATATCTGTAACAAAACTTACTCATCCCATGAACCCATCATGCCATATTTGTGGATTCTTCTCTCAACAAGCTCATCCACTGGAATTTGTAAAAGTTCTCTCAAATGTCTAACTATAGTCTCTTTAACATATTTTGCAGCCATATCATAATCCCTGTGAGCACCTCCAATCGGCTCCGGGATAATCTCATCCGCAATTCCAAGTTCCCCAAGATCATACGCCGTCACTTTCATAGCTTCAGCTGCTATGGGAGCTTTAGAAGCATCCCTAAAGAGGATCGAAGCACAACCTTCAGGAGAAATCACTGAATACCAGGTATTCTCCATAACAAGTATCCTATCCCCTACCCCAATACCGAGCGCACCACCACTCGCACCTTCCCCTATAACAACAATAAGTATGGGTACTCTTAGCCTTGACATCTCAAACAGATTTCTGGCAATTGCCTCTGCCTGCCCTCTCTCCTCAGCCCCTATTCCCGGATAAGCACCTGGAGTGTCAATAAAGGAAATAACAGGCTTATTGAATTTCTCTGCAAGCTTCATAACTCTAAGAGCTTTTCTGTAACCCTCTGGGTGAGGCATACCAAAATTCCTATACAGATTCTCCTTGGTACTTCTTCCTTTTTGCTGTCCAATAATAACTACTTTAAAATCATCTATCACACCGAATCCCGTAACAATAGCTTTATCATCTCCAAAAAATCTATCTCCATGAACCTCAATAAATTCTGAACAAATTCTGGAAATATAATCAAGGGTATAAGGTCTTGCAGGATGCCTTGCAAGCTGAACCCTCTGCCACCTTGTGAGGTTAGAATAGGTCTTTTTTATCAACTTTTCCAGTTTTGCCTCAAGACTTTTTATCTCACCTGACAGATCCATCCCATTTGCAGCGGAGATGTCCTTCATTTCTTGTATTTTCTTCTCCAGCTCAACAATTGGCTTCTCAAAGTCTAAAATTATGCCCGACATACCCCCTCAAATTTTTAACAATGCTTTAACTATTATTTCTATGTCAAGAAAAAGCGAATAATTCAACATGTAATAATACTCAAAATTGTTAGCCTCCTTACCGACACAAGAGTTTTTCTGCAGCTGCCCAAGACCTGTCAATCCCGGTTTACACCTTAGATATACACTGGAAGGATTCGGTTTAACAAGTTCACTCCCAACGATGCTCATATCCCCTCTAAGAACAGATAAACTCAGGGGAAGCTTCTCAATAAAAGTATTTCCCCCACCATCTTTTCCCCTCTTAAGCAAAAACCCAGAGAAAATCTTACCCTCCACACCGACGAACCTTCCACGCTCAAGCCTGAATCCCACAAGGTATAACCAAGGCAGAGCAAAAAGCGTAAAACCAGAAAGAAAAAACGAAACAACAATATCAAACGTCCTTTTTAATATTTTATTAACAGGCCTATATATACTGTAATCCACATCCACCAACGGAATATCCTCTATCTTCTCCACACTTGATTTACCCAGAATATAGTCAAGCTGCTGAGGAACTATCCTGGCATGTATCCTCATCTGTTTAATGGAGTCCATTATAGTCAAAATATCATTGTTGTTAAATCTATCAAGAGTAAAGATTAATTCCGTGGCTCTGTGTATCCTTATTATTTCAGGCAAATCTCTAACGGTGCCAAGAAATGGAAATTCATTTATTCTGCCTGGGATAAACTCCTTGTCTACAAAACCAATAATCTCAAAACCCAGCTCCAAATGTTTATGTAAACGCTCAGCTACCCTTCTCCCTTCATTTCCAGCACCAACAATGATAACCCTTCTCGAAAGCAAAGTTCTCGAGATAAATGAAGACGGCGATATTAATCTTCTCCTTTGCAATACCAACACAAAAAGGCGCCAGCCCGGGAGCAAAATACTAACCAGAACAAAACTCCATATTAAGAATTTTGGAGAGTACAGCGAAGCTTTTAACACCCCATTTATAACTGCAGATATAGTAAAACTTAAAAAAGAAGCCACAAGAGCTCTTGAATAAGACAACTCCCGTTTGTCGTACAACCCCACAACGTAACCTATGCCAATCCAGATCATAACATAGACAGCAATGAGAGAAAACAAAATTCTATAAGGTGGCAAAGGAGTAGGCTGAAACCTATGAGCCACCAGAATTCCGGATACTATCAACACTGTGTCTATAATAAGAATAGAATATTTCTTCAACAACTTACCCAGAAAGGAAATAACACCACGTATAATAATCCCGGTTCTCAATACAACATCAGTAATGGCAGAATAACCTCTTCCATAGTATTTTCGTACAAAAATATCCATAGCTTTGTAAAACGTTATGATATTGTCGAAATTGGCCAGCTTTGCACTTTCACCTTTATAGTGTATAATCTTCGTAAGCGGCACATAATAAACTCTCCAACCAGCTTTGTTTATTCGATAGCAATAGTCAAGATCCTCTCCATACATAAAAAAGTTTTCATCAAAACCCCCAATCTTTTCATACACCTCTCTTCTTATCATCATAAAAGACCCACTAACAGCATCCACTGGATAAACTTCATCGGGATCAAGATAGGTAAGATTATATCTACCAAACAACCTGCTTTGAGGAAACAACCTGCTAAGCCCTACTAATTTGGTAAAAGCCACAAAGGGAGAAGGGAAACTTCTTCGGCATGGCAACTGAAGTGTACCATCAGAATTGAGAATTTTACACCCAGCAGCACCTGCATCGCCATGATCCTCAAAAAAACTCAGCATTGTCCTGATGGTATCCTCCTGAATAATTGTATCGGGATTCAAAAAAAGTATGTATTTCCCTCTTGTTATTTTGAGTCCTTGATTACATGCCCTTGCAAATCCATAATTCTTATCATTCCTAATAAGTTTCACATCCGGAAAATTCTCCTCAACCACTATCGGGGTCCCATCTACAGAGTTGTTATCAATAACCACAATCTCCGACCTAATTCCCTCAAGCGCCTTTCTAAGAGATACAAGGCACTGGTACAGAAACTCCTTAACGTTATAACTAACTATAATCACAGATATTTGCATTCCTTGCTTCAAATCCTACTTCAAAAGCCCCAACAAACTGAGAATTTTTAACTTCCAGACCATAAAAACAGCTTCATAAATAATTGCCTTTGTCATTTTTGAGCGTCCCTCGGACCTTTCCTCAAATATTATCGGTACCTCAACGAGAGAGAAACCTTTTTTCCATGCTCTGAACTTCATCTCAATCTGAAAAGAATATCCCGATGACTTTATTCTCTCAAGATCAATACTTTCAAGTACCTTCCTCCTATAACACTTAAAACCAGAAGTACAATCCTTTATAGGTAAACCTGTTACCATCCTCGTATACTTGTTTGCTCCATAGCTCAAAATCAACCGTTTTATCGGCCAGTGGATAACATTAACCCCATTACAATACCTCGACCCTATAACAACATCATACCCCTCCTTCGCCCTGTTTATCAACCTCGGTATATCAAACGGATTATGCGATAGATCAGCATCCATCTCCAGAATATACTCATAATCCCTCTTAAGAGCCCATCTAAACCCTGCAACATAAGCTGAACCAAGTCCCAGTTTACCTACCCTCTCCATCAGATGAAGATTTTCATATTTTGTCTGCAACTCTTTAACAATTTCAGCCGTTCCATCAGGACTATTATCATCAACAACAAGTATATCAATATCAATACCCAGCGCATTCACGCGCTCGACAACTGTTTGAATATTATCCTTCTCATTGTAAGTAGGAACAATCACCAAGGATTCCGCCATTCACTGCCCCTCTTTCATTGCCTGAAGCGCTTCACGGACAGAGTATATCCTCACACCCAATTCTTTCTTTATCTTATCCACAACAAGTCCCCCTCTATATGGCCTCTTCGCCACCTGTCCTAACGCCCGCGTAGTCGTGGGCCTTACGAACTTCGGGTCAAGCCCAAATACAGCCACTATCTCAAGAGCAAATGCAAAACGATTTATGTAATCTTTGCCTCCATAGTGGTAAAGTCCATATGCCTTCCTTTCAAGTATCCTAGCAATTGCCTCAGCAAGTCCATCTACCCAGGTTGGATTACCAAATTGATCATTAACAACATGAATAACTTTCCTGCTGCTGACCTGAGAGACAACCCAGTGCACAAAACTTGCCTGCTGATAGTGGGTCTGCCCAAATAGCACATTAGTCCGAACGATGGTATGCGGTATCTCTGATCTTCGAAGCAGTTCCTCTGACTTCAACTTGGTGAAACCGTAATAGTTCACAGGATTAGGGGGGTCCCCTTCCTTATAAGGACCACCATCTCCATCGAATACATAATCAGTTGAAATATGTATCAGGTGCGATCCAAGGGGTTCCACAGCTCTTATGAGATTTTCAACCCCCTTTACATTTACATTCCAGGCAATATCCTTGAATTTCTCCGCTCCATCAACATCAGTGTAAGCCGCACAATTCACAACAGCATCCGGTCTTAGTTCCCTCACAAAACCTATCACATCATCCTCTATTGTTATGTCCAGTTTTGCATACGTTGCCCTATCAGAATAGATGCAACGATCACTCAGGTCCGTAACTATTACAGAATATCTTTCAGACAAAACCTCAAAACATTTTTCCCCCAGCATTCCATTCGCACCGGTTATTAATATATCCATGATACCAGCTATCTTCCCCTTTTAATCCAGAATTTTTGGGTCATAGGTAGTAGTAAGTGTTTTCGCCATTAATTCAACCTGACGCAATAGCATCGTAACCTTTTCCCCAGGGGCAAAAACAAGCATATCAACTACAAAAGTTCTATCGGTACTCAAATCATAAAAAGCATAGGTGATAAAGGGACCGCCTTTGGTCTCTTTTTCATGATACCACAAACCATACATCTTCAAAGCCTTCCACCTGCCAAACTTTGTCCAGTAATATCCCAGAAACCGCTTATCTGTTCTTATGTCCCGATAGAACTTACCTATCTCATTTCTCTTTTCATAAAGGCCTGACTCTGTCATCCAATCAGGCTTAAACCCCTCCGCCCAAGATACAGAAACCCATCGGTACGGGAATCCTCTTCCTAACCAGACAAAACCCCTATCTGGATACTCCCTTAACAATACATAATCATGCTGAATTCTCATAGTCCAGTGGTACTTCTCCCACAAGTGCCTCGAAATATTTTTCTGCTCACCATATTTAAATATATATTTTTTCTCCTGAGTAGCAAAATTTTCATCTATCTTTTTATAGATCCATCCAATATTAGCCAGGATGGATTCCTTCACCTTACTTAAATCTCTACCAGCAATAAGAAAAAACACCTGCTCACTGACCCAGAAATCTTGCACAAAAAATAAATTCAAACTATCCTCGAAAGCCATTTTATACTTATCGCCAGGGAGAATCCTCCTGGCAAGTGCCTTCCCAAGTTCAGTATTAAGATTGGCAATAACTATCAAATTATGATACATCTTTAAGCCCGGAAGGTTTGTAAGAGGAAACCACTTCACCTCATAAAAAGGCTGAAACTCCGGAGCTCTTATACCGAACGCCATTAAAGTATCAATCACAGGCTTTAGCACCTTCTGACTTTCCTCATCGGACAATACATACACTATGTCCAGAGGCCCCCTTGCTGTCTTCTGCATAGAACACGAAGTAATTACAACAAAAGATAAAACAACAGGCCATATCAGATATCTTTTCATTACTACCCTCGCTTTCTGAATACACAAACTAAAGTTGAAATATTTTTCTGAGATACAACGCATGTTTTTATAAGCTCCTTACTCACAGTGCATATAAGATAATAAAAGTTTAACATATTTTCATTTTTTAAGAAAAAACTTTTTACATGATTATAAAAAGTATCCAGTAGTAAAATCCTAGTGCGAATCAGTTCCACTTCATACGAATCAAACAGCCTTACCAGTGTGCCAAAGTCAAAATGATATACATGCCGTGGAGCATCAAGAGCAACCCAGTGTTCCCTGTAAACCCTCAGTCCGTACGAATCCACATTTGGAACTGCGACCACCACATACCCCCCCACCTTGCTCAGGCGAGAAATACTTTCAACCGAAGATCTTAATCCATATATATGCTCAAGCGAATGCCACATGGTAATAATATCAAACTGATTATCCCCTTGTAGCTCTTCCAGAGCCTTGTAAACCCGAATCCCCTTTTTGACAACAAATTCCCTACTCACTCTATCAGGCTCTACCCCTACAACTTTCCATCCTGCCTTCCTCATAACTTCGAGAAATTCCCCTGTGGCGCATCCGATATCGAGCAGACGCCCTCTCAATTTCAATCCCCTGACAACATTATACTTAAATCCTAGATTTAGTTTTCTAAATCCTCTGTATAGCAAAGATTGAAGGTCATTCCTCCCAGTAGTTGATATAAAAGGATCATACTCAGTATCCCTGTAAAAGTTTCCTATAAACTCTTCTTTGATTCTGGGATTTAGATATCTCAAACCACATTCCTTACACTCGACAATAAAAAACTTCAACCTCCTTTGTCTGTCAAAGCGATCATACGTAGTCAACACCTCTCTATATTCATCATTACCACAGAGAGGGCACGATATAAACTCAAAAACTTTCCCTTTCATTCAGCCAACTCCAGATCAACCCTTCTTTCCTCAACCGAAACATCTTTTATCACGACATCAACAATATCTCCTAACCTATATTTCCTTCCATACCTTCGTCCCACAATCATGTGCTCCTGACCATCATAAACATAGTAATCATCATACAGATTTCTGACATGAACAAATCCATCTACAAGAAAATCAGAAATTTCCACAAAAAAGCCATATTCTACGACCCCGGAGATTATCCCCTTATACCGTACCCCTATCTTGTCCTTCAGAAATCTTACCTGTTTTATCTTCGTATACTCTCTCTCAGCTTCAAGGGCTTTGAGTTCATTTTCAGAACTCTTCTTGGCAATTTTCCTCAAGCCACGACGAATATTTTTTAGCTCATCCTTTTTGATTTCCCTATCATAGTATTTCAACAATCTATGAACCACTAAATCAGGATATCTTCGAATTGGCGAAGTAAAGTGAGTGTAATACTTAAAAGCAAGTCCAAAATGCCCGAGTGTTCTGGTTGAATACTTCGCTTTTGCCATGGAACGTAAAGAAACCATCTCCACAAAATTCTTGAAGGGAAAATCCTCTACGTATTCAAGTATCATCTGCAAATCCGAAGGCTTAAACTCTTCAGGTTTCGTAAAGTTTAAACCGAACCTTTTCAAAATGTTATATAGCCCGTTAACCGATTCTTCACTGGGCTTTTCATGCACTCTATAAATAAAAGGTAGCTTCTCTTTCTTCCGAACAACAGCAATATGTTCAGCAACAGTCTTATTAGCTGCCAGCATAAACTCTTCTATTAGCCTGTGACTATCAAGACGAATACTCGGTCTGATATCAAGCGGAATGCCATCAACATCCATAGTAAACACGGGTTCAGGAATATCAAAATCAATACTGCCGTACGTTCTGCGCTTCTCATACAAAATCCTGGAAAGTTCCCTCATCTTTGCCAGAACCTCATAAAAATCTCCCTTTCCGGAATCGAGAATATCCTGTACTTCTTCATACGTAAACCTTCTCTTCGAACGAATAACGCTTTGGAAGATTCTGTAATCCAGCAAATTTCCTTGTCTGTCTAGTTTCATCTCAACAGAGTAAGTAAGCTTATCTTCATTAGGCCTCAAACTGCAAAGCTCACCCGAAAGCTTCTCCGGCAACATCGGTATAACCGCCTCCGCAAAATAAACACTCAAACCCCTCTTCAATGCTTCCCGATCCAGGTGCATACCCGGTCTAACAAAATAACTCACATCCGAAATGTGAACACCCAATACATAATTCCCATCCTTATCCAATTCCAGCGACACAGCATCATCAAAATCCCTTGCATCAATAGGGTCAATAGTAAAAATATCCTTCCCCCTTAGATCTTCTCTATAAGCTAACTCTTTCTCTATATCAGGTTCCTTTACATTATCTACTTCCCTTAAAACCCTTGGGGGAAATTTATCGGGTAAATTAAACATTCTTTTCACTATCTCAATGTCCTTAACTGGATCAGTAAAATCTCCAACAATCTTGACAATTTGTCCTTCAGGCAAATCCCGAGGATCATCCCAAACAAGATCTCTGACCTCGGCGATTTTACCCTCCTCCATCCCTTCTATAGAATTTACAAGAAGAATTTCCACCGGGTGTTCTGGTTCCTCCGGGATAAGATACCATCTTTTACCCCGCCTCTTAAGCGTACCAAAAAAAGGTCTATTTGCTCTTTTCAAAATCTTTACAACCTTCCCCTCAGGCAACTTACCTCGCTGTTTACTATACTTCTGTACGAGTACAGTGTCACCATCAAAGGAATTGAGAATATCGTATCCTCCAATAAATATTTCCTCACCGGAATCTGTCTTTACAAATCCAAACCCTTTGTTCTTCAAAGTAATTGTACCAACTACATTCTTAGACACATCAGGAAACCTATACGTATTCTTCCTACCTCTCTCAATCCTACCTTCCTTGCTAAGATCTCTTAGCAACTTCTTGAACTCACTATACGCTACCTCTTTGGGTTTTATTCTCTTAAAGATAGTTCTCTGCTTAAAAAAAGAACCCCTTTTTTTCCTTAGAAATTTGATAATCTGTTCCCTTACCTCTTTCTTGCCCATAGCCATTTAGAATCTATTCTCAAGTGTCAGGTGAACCTTCGCTGTTGAAAAAGTATCATCTTTTCCCAAAGCATAAGCCAGACCTATAACGCCAACCCTCGTTTTAAGTTTCATCCCCAATCCATACGAAAAAGGATATATTTTTTTTTCTTTTCCATCTACAATATCAACGATATATCCCAAATCCGCAAATATATACCCTCTGGAATAATATCCCAGAATCTTTCTGCACTCTACCGAAATAGAGCCAATCTCTACACCTTTAAAAAAATCTTCCGGATATCCCCTCAGATCTCTGGCCCCGCCAATCCAGTAAAAATCAGTGTACATAAAATCTCTGGAATTTACCCACCTTTTCTTCAGCAAACCATGTAAATTAAAGACCAAACCTTTCCCCATATACCTGTTAAAATCCCAGGTAGACTCTATCACATACGATAGTTTTCCCCCATTCATCCTTTTTTTCTTGTTTAATACAAAGTTCAGAACTCCATAAAAACCCGAAGTTGGATTGTCCTTTCTGTTTCTGCTATCTACAGAAAGCCCTCCACCAAATCTATTCTCATATACATTCTTAATTCCGAGCAAAGTTCTACCAGCGAGTGTCGGAATCCCTGTTCTCCACCCTACAATTAACCAAACATACACATCTGAAAAATCTTTCCCGAAAGTCAACCTAAAATTTTTAAAAACATACAATGTATCTCTCAAAGTCTGCTTGAAATAGACTTCCGAAAAAAGCCTGCCATAAAAAAACCATACCTGTGAGTAAAGAAGCTCAAATTCCTGTGAATTTTCATCAATCCTGGACCAGTTTACACGAACGTTGCCACCAACCCCGAGAAGATTGACAACAAACATTCTAAATGTGCCGGTGAAATATCCCCCTTCTCTCTTCTTATAAGGAACATACCCTACAATACCCGAAAATTCATTCACAGATTCTTCCCTTACTTTCACATATAGACAATTTCTCCCATCAACAGACTTTACAACAACTGGTTCCCTCTCCATACGCAAAAAACTATAGCTCGAAATGGTCTTTTTTATTTTTTCCTGAAGCACCTTGTTAAAGACCTTACCCCTGAAGAACTCCAATTCCTTCTTCAATCTCATTTCCAAAGCCTTCTCCACTCCCTCTATGATAAAGCTATCAACCTTAACGACTCCCTTTATAGTAACCCTGATAACCGGATTTATGTAAACAATACTATCCCGTAAAACAGGAAAGATACTTTCCACACCCAGTATTGCTTCAACCCCCTCCTCCTGAAATAGATTGTTCTTAAAGGAATTCATGAGGAAAAGCAGATTCTCACGCGTAAAAGCCGTATTTTCATCAAACGACACCTCTCTTCTGCCAAACCCTCTTCCGCATTCCTCTGAAAGGAAAACAAATTTAACCTTTCCCATTCTGTATTCCACAGGTAAAACCGCACCACCATATAGAAATAAAACACCAGCCACAAAAATTCTAAAAAACCACACCGGCCTCAACACCTCCTATGTGATACAGCCCAAAGATTGGCTCCCTCCAGCCTTCATAATTCAGCCTTATATTCACTGTCCCTCTCAGGGCATAGATAACAGATCCTCCCCACCCTACGGTAATTCCTGGCATTCGCCCCCCGCTTATCTCCCATGGAATACTCTTCCTTCCTTTATCTGAAACCACTTTTATGTATTTAACAAACGCTCTTACCATTCCCCTCTTCCCGATCTTCTTTTCATACTCCCCCTTCAAATTACCAACCCTGGAAACAATTCTCTCCGGGTAACTCAAGTTCCCCGCAGAAAACTCAGTATTTACCATTATCTTATCCCCATTTGAAAGAAGATAGCTAAGTTTGCTTTTAAACTTGTATAACTTTCCTCCTCGATTTAAAAATGTATTATACACGGATTCTCTCTCAATTGTTTCCCTTGTTAGCCCAAACTCACCTTTCATACTCTTTGCCAGACCCACTCTAAGATTTACGGATAAACTTCTGTTTGTTTTTCCTTCATATCCCCTTACATCCATTTCTCCTCTATCATCCTTGACAAGATATCTCAAATGGATCTCATCATGCTTCTCTCCTGGATAAAAAACCAGTTCGTTAAGCGAATAAAGTTGAAAATACACCAACTCTTTACAGGAAATGAAATTCCCCTGCCAGCTGCTTCGCCCTTTTCTATCCAGCCTCAGACTACTCAGAAACCTCAAACGCTTAGCAAAACTTTTCTGGGATATCACTCCCCCTCCAACCCTCAGATTAAAACCTATTTTTACCTCACTGACCGGCTCAGTCTGATTCGAGGGCATCACTCTTAAAACATAGTTCCCACCTTCTCTTGGAATAAATTCCGCATATGTAGAATCATAAATAAAGTCTCCCTGCCCCATAGGAACTTTAAAATACCTTAACTCCCGTTTTACCATCCTCTTTCTGCCAAACTCCATACTGGAAGAAAATCTGAACGGCTTTTGGATCGCCCTGTATCTGAACAACCACTTGCCTGCCAGACCTTCCAGACCGGGGGTACCTGACGAAAAAAACTCCTTACGTAGATAATAAACGTTAAAATCGGAGAATACCCTCCCATAACCACCCAAACGTCCGTTAAACTTAAGGTAATATTCATATGAATCCTTCTGCCACCTGTTTCCTTTTTTTCTTCTATCAAATCTGTCATGAAGCTCAACACTCCATAATATTTTCCTTTCTCCTTTGCTACCAATTTTTACACTTCTTTCATCAAAAACAAAGTCTTGGCGATAAGTAAGCCCTTCACTCTTTTCAGAGTAATAACTTACCTGTAAATTCTTTCCAAAGACCTCACAAACAAAATTTCCCCCTCTTTTCCACCATTCTCCGCTACTGTCTGCCAGCCCTGGATGGGAAACCTCATAAAAGACCCTCGCCTTCTCCAGAAAACCTTTTGAAAACTCCCCACGAAACTTATATCTGTCCGATTCAATACCAATATCGGAAAACTTCCCACCTTCAAATCCCAGCACCACATTACCCTGGTTGCTGTATTCAATCCCGGACTCAAAAAATCTCTCCCTCCGAGTCGTATCGCTCGGCAAACCCCATTTCCTCTTGAACTCCACCTCTTTCTCTCTAAAGGGAGAGTGAAATTTTTTATCTTCTCCTCTATACTTCCCCCACAATTTCAAATTTCCGGAGCTGCCCAGCTTAACCTTATACAGAGCAAAGAGTCTCCCCGCAACACCACGGTTATCCCCATCACCTACTTCTGAAAAAACATTTTTATCAAAAGAGGATACAGCCACCTCACCTGAAACGTTAAAATTTTCAGAAGAATGATATTCCATTCCAATATGATACAATCCCTCTTTAACAGGCAACTTTAGCGGCTTGGCTGGTAGATAAACTGCCTGATCTTTAATAGCATTAGAGATGGACGGATCACCCTTCTCCACATACTCAAAATAAACCATATTACCATCATAAACTTTACGATAACAACCATCTTTCCCAACATTATAAAACACCGCTGTGTGAGTCCCCTTTCCTTCTCCAACATAAACCAGCACAGAATCAACAACAATATAACTCCCCATGGAATCAGGCGTTATAGTACTTACATATACCCTACCCTCAGAAGCATCTCCCACCTGACTTAAAAACTTTTTTTCAGCCTCAGCCGGTTCTAATCCCAACCCACTATTTCTATCATCCTTTTCTTGTATCGAAGAAAAAGAAAAAATGAATCTGTCACCGATCGCCTTTTTCAGGCTCATCGACACAACATTTCGAACGTAAGAGAAATCAGAGTACTGAAAATCAACGGTTATTCTTGAATTAGAGGTTATTACTCTCTTCGATGTAAAAGTTATCTGACCGGTAGAATAATCAATCACATAATCTGCATTTTCTCCTCTTTCTAACAACTCCCCATTTAACCAAACCCTTTCTGTACCAGCAAGAACAACTATAGAACTTTCGCCATTCTTTCCATAAAGCTGATATGGTCCTTGATTCCCATCCTCTCCCAGAAAGTAATTCGTAAAATACTCTCCTCTGGATACTGCTCCCGATAACTCCAGCTCTATCCCGGAGCGTTCACTCCTCAAATAAACCCCCTGAAGCTTCCTATTGTATCTGCACAACCTACCCTCATCGAGCCTGTAATTAAAATCCCCAATGACTATTTTCTCATGCGGCATTCTGGCTTCAATATATACCCTATCAATCTCATTAAGAGATTGTGTGGTACCTTCTGGCTCTATAGGAATGCTCTGATCAGAAAGAACACCGCTTACAACAATGTCATCCGTAATCTTTCCACTTATCCTGAGGTTTAACCCGGAGGACAGCGACACTCCAGAATTCGTACCGAAAGAGACCTTCCTGAAGATACTTCCTGAACTTATTATATTTTCAGACGCATAGATTTCCTTCTTACCTTGCGTACCCCCCCTTTTTCCTCTGAAACCACTGTATAGCTCCGCTGGGAAACTTTCCACCATCACATCTTTTATATCAAAATCCACAGCAATATACCTATAAGAAACAACAACTCTCACGGGCACCTTATCTGACTTTAATCCATATATAACTCCATTCATAGCATCCACAGTTATACTATCGCAATTGATATAGACCCCTTTTTCTAATGAAACAATGTTAATCGTCTCTGGAATAACATACCTATGACTTAAAACAATCTTGGTACCTTTTCTATCCTTCACCAGAACTGTATCCCGGTAAAAATCCCCCCCATACGAAGGAGCAAAAACACACACTGCAAAAAACAACAAAAGCACCCCTTTTGGTAAAATTCCTCGACTCATTCGATCATTTCAAAAATATAAACGATGCCACAGGGACTTAAAAAATACAATTTCCCTCCACAGACAGCAAAAGCAACTACCCTGGTATCACACCCTATATCACCGAGATTTACCCCTCTTCCATTCTCACTCTCAGGCAGATCCAGATATCCAGTTTCATATAGTATAACAACCTGAGCATCTCCTAACAGTGCCATATCCACCGCTTTTCCTCCATGTCCGGGAATTATCCTGTACGGTTCAGCTGGAAACCTGAATATTTTTACCGTTCCATCCTCCTCAAGCACATAAATATTCCTATCTGCATTCACCCTCATCCTTACAGGAGACACAATAGTAAAAGAACCGTACTCTGCTCCTCCTATCCAGAACGATTGATTTAAAAAAGAATTGAAAATAAATATCTCCCTTCTCTCTCCATCCAGTACATAAATAAAACCTTCTTTATCACATGCAACCGAAAGAGGAAAAGAAAATCCATCCTCAAAGTTATCCCCAGAAAACTCGCCAATGTAATTCAACTTTCTGTCATACCTCTTCACACTGTGATTATTATAATCAGCCACCAGGATATTCAAATCATCAACCACTACAAGATCATTTGGAGAGTCGAGAGCGGCAGAGTTCCATCCTGTCCCTCCGGTTTTTTTTATCACTCTTCCACGCCCGTCAATTAAATAAAGCTCATCATAATTACCCTCTATAAGATAAATATCTCCGAAAACGCTGACCCCGATATCAGTAAAATTTTTCCCCTCACCTGCAAGAAGTTTTATCTCCCCAAGAAACTGTAATCCAAATGGATACATCCAGCTAATAAAAATAAATACTAGAAAGGTCACCCTTAACGCACTTACCACTGCAAATTATACCCCTTCTGTGCAGGCAGATTAACGGTTGTAACCTTTTTTGTCTAATGGTTCTGCAAGAAATAATAAAATAAAAATCCCAGCTAAAATCATTGCCAGAGAAGTATACTGAAATACTGTCAATCCGAACAAAATACGCGGATTGACCCTTATAAATTCTATCAGAAACCTCTCCACCCCGGCAAAAATCAAATAAAGCGAAAAAGTGGCCCACCTTTTTCTAAGCCTTGGACGAAGCTTAATCAAGACAAAATAAATAATAACATTGTACAATGCCTCATAAAGCTGGGTAGGATGTACAGGACCTGAAGCCGGGGGAATTGCATTAGGGAAGGTGACAGCCCAGGGCAGGCTACATTCTTTCCCGTGGCAACATCCTGCAAAAAAGCACCCTATTCGACCTATTGCCTGTCCTACAAGGAGTATCGGTCCCACAATGTCAGCATATTCTCCAACACTTTTCTTATGCTTTTTCAAATAAACGATTACTGCCAGGGTCCCTCCAAACAACCCACCGTGAAAAGCCAGACCCGCCCCTGAGAAAATCGTCCCCAAAGGGTCCTGGATCGTATATTTCAAATTTTCCAGAGCATATAGAAGTTTCGCACCCGCAAGCCCACCAACAGCCGCCCAGAAAACCATATTGCTGGCAAAATCCGTCTTCTCACCCAGACGTCTCACCTCTCTGGCAAGTAGAAGATAGGAAACTAGAAAGGCAGTCGCCATCATTAATCCATAAGTGTGAATGGTTATAGGCCCCAGCTTAAATAAAATTGGATGCATTATTACTCCTCAAATTCGTCTATGATTAAAATTTCCTTCAACGCCCTTTTGGGGACATGAAATACTCCCGTTTCATCCTTCCAGTATTTAACGCTGCCATCGACAACCTTTTCAACTACCGACTTTTCGTCCGGATACCCAAAAGCAACTACAGAATCGATTATATATTTCTCGGGAATTCTGAAAATTTCCCTGAGCTTCACTCTATCAACAGACAAAAGCCAGCAGCTGGCCACACCATAAGCCCATGCCGAAAGTATAAAATTCTCAACACCAGCACCTACATCATACTCATACCCACTACTCCTTATCTCCTTGTCAACCAAAACTACCAGATAACCTGCAGGTTCCCTGCCTTTTCCAGGATTACCACGGGGAGAAATATATGCCGCCCATTTCAATAGAGGAAAAACTTTTCTCACTTTTTCATCATCAACAATAAGAAAATACTTCACAGGCTGAAGATTACTGGCAGACGGTGCCAGTCTTGCCGCATCTATACAATCTTTCAAAATATCAAGAGAGACCTTTTTCTGTTTGAATTGTCTTATAGTTCTCCGGGACTTGATCATTTCAACAAAATCCCTGACTTCATTCATAATATTCCTCCAACCCCCTATAGAGTGGCATCCCTTATCCCAAGATTCATGCTCCTGAGTTTGGCGGTCAAAATCCTGGTGATATTCTTCAAAAAAATGTACCCAATGTGCTCATGCTCATCAAGGAATCTGTGCAACTCAAGATAATCTGCACAAATGAGTCGGGTATCCTCCTCTGCAATCACAGAAGCCGAGCGCGGAGCTCCATCGATGAAAGAAAATTCTCCCATGACATCTCCATCTTTCAAATATGCAATTATTTCTTTCTCCCCTTTAGCCCGCGTAGAATAAATCTGAACAGAAACTCTTCCCTTGTCAATAACATATAATTCACTACTAGGATTACCCTCTTCAATTATAACGTCTCCTTCCTTATAATGCGTAGCACGAAATTTCTCTGACAGGAGCTTTACCTCCTCATCAAGCATACCCTGTGTAACAAAATTCTCCCTCAAAACTTTAAAAATATCCATGGTAGCCTCTTTATTTTGGTAAGGCAGCAGTCTTTTCCGCCAGATAAATCGTGTTATATATCAGCATTGTAATAGTCATGGGACCAACACCACCAGGAACAGGAGTTATTGCCCGCACTTTCTCCTTCACAGAAGAGAATTTTACATCTCCAACAAGCCTGTACCCATTCCGGGCATTGCTATCCTCTAC
>Ga0190359_1000444_pt1 | contig 27783 bp, 25 predicted proteins | sample 48721823_MG_FD_161269 | JGI IMG/M metagenome (GOLD analysis project Ga0190359, IMG submission 161269) | Hydrothermal vent microbial mat bacterial communities from Southern Trench, Guaymas Basin, Mexico - 4872-18-2-3_MG | ecosystem: Environmental > Aquatic > Marine > Hydrothermal vents >... | reverse complement strand
AAATCTATTCTAAACCCTGAACCCCTTATTATTTCTTCTGCCATTTCCATTATAGGTCGTGATATTTTAATTAGATGTCTATTTCTCTCTAATAATATTTTTATTTCTTTATCTTTAAATTTAATATTATAGCTTTTTAAAAATGGACTTACTTTTGCCAACTTATATCTTTTCCACGAATTAGCAATTATGGGACGAACAACTAAGGAATCAATTTCTCCGGTTTCAATAAATTTCTTCCGAGCTTCTTTAATTTTATTTATTTTTTCTGAAAAAATTCTGAAGAAGACAATTAAATCACCCCGCTAAAAGTACTATGCTTAAATTTTTATTTTCTAAACTTACTTAACCTTAATCTAAATTGGCTCTTTCTCCGGATATAAGGGCAACACTAGCTACTTTATCTTCTGGAGCAAGGTTCATCACTTTAACTCCCTGAGAATATCTTCCGGTCTTATGAATTTCTTCAACTGGAATCCTGATAACAACCCCCTGCTGGCTGATTAATACTATTTCATCTTCTTCTTCCACAACTTTAACAGCTATTACCTCACCCTTTTCTTTAGTTAATTTAATAGACATCATTCCTCGGCTTCCCTGTCTTTTAAATCTTCTAAACTCTTTCAAAGAAGTTCTTTTAGCATATCCTCCTTCAGTAATTAATAATAAATCTTTTTCTGAATCCGGTTCAACTAAATCAATATTTATAAGGTAATCTTGGGAACCAAAAATCATTCCCCTTACACCGAGAGCACTTCTTCCCATAGACCTTATCAAGTTCCCAGAAAAACGAATTGATCTTCCCAATCTGGAGGTTAAAATAACATCTTCTTGGTTCTTAGCAAGTCTTACTCCAACTAATTCATCTTCTGGGAGAAGACGAAGGGCAATAATCCCTACATTTCTTAGATTAGAAAAACTCGAAAGAGAGACTTTTTTTATCTTTCCTTTTTTAGTAGCCATAAATAGATACTTTTCATTATTTTCTTTATTCTCTTTCGATTCTTCTAACTCATTATTCTTTATTGGAATAAGAGTGGTAACATGTTCCTCTTTATCAATACCCAATAGATTAATAATGGCAACCCCTCGGGAGGTTCTCCCTCCTTCAGGTATCTGATAAGCCCTTCTTTTGTAGACATTGCCTTTATTAGTAAAAAATAGTATATCATGAAGATTGGTAGTAACAAACAATTGATCTACAAAATCTTCTGTCTTAGTAGTCATCCCAATTTTTCCCTTGCCCCCTCTTCTCTGCCTTCTATAAGTACTTAAAGGGAGGCGTTTTAGGTATCCATCTTGAGTATAAGTTATTACAATGTCTTCTTGGGCAATAAAATCTTCTATGTTATGTTCTCCCACATCTTCAATAATCATAGTTCTCCGCTCATCACCATATTTTTCTTTTAAACCTAGAAGTTCTTCTTTTATAAGTAACATCATCTTTTTTTCATTTTGTAATATATCTTGTAAATAAGCGATACGCTTTATTAATTCTAAATATTCTTCTAAAATCTTCTCGGTCTCCAAGGAAGTAAGTCTCTGTAGTTTCATATCTAATATAGCCTGAGCTTGAATATCGCTTAATCCAAACCTGCTTTTAAGCTTGTTACGAGCTATATTAACATTCTTAGATTTTTTGATAATTTGGACTACTTCATCAATATTAGATAAAGCAATTTTTAACCCTTCTAAGATATGGGCCCTTTCTTTGGCTTTCTTTAAATCATATCTGGTTCTTTTTTCAACTACATCTTTGCGGTGGTCTAAAAAGCATCTTATTATTTCTCTCAAGTTTAAGGTTCTAGGACGACCATGGTCTATGGCCAAAAGGTTAATTCCGAAGGAAATCCTCATCTTGGTATGTTTGTATAAATTGTTTAAAACTATATCAACATTAGAACTCTTTTTTAATTCAATAACTACCCTCATGCCATTTCTATCTGACTCATCTCTTAAACTCGTTATTTCGGGAATTTTCTTGTTCTGAACTAAATTAGCAATTTCCTCTACTAAATTAGCTTTGTTCACCTGATAAGGAAGTTCTTTTATGATTAAGCGAGGGTTATTTCTTCCCCCTTTATTGTCTCCGGTTAACCCTTCAGTAAACACTTGGGCCTGTAATTTTATAGACCCTTTTCCAGTCCTATAGGCATTTTTTATCCCCTCGGTACCACAGATTATTCCACCGGTAGGGAAGTCAGGTCCTTTGATTATGCTCATCAATTTATCTACAGTAACTCCCGGGTCATCAATCATTAAAGCAATTCCATCAATTACCTCATTAAGATTATGAGGAGGAATATTAGTTGCCATTCCCACAGCAATCCCCGATGAACCATTTATTAAGAGATTAGGAATTTTGCTAGGTAATACTTCGGGTTCTTCTAAGGAACCATCAAAATTAGAAATAAAATTAACTGTTTCTTTGTTTATATCAGTTAGTAACTCCTCCGCAATCTTAGACATACGAATTTCCGTATAGCGCATCGCGGCAGCAGCATCACCATCCACCGAACCAAAATTACCCTGTCCGTCAACAAGAGGATAACGACAGGAAAAATCTTGAGCCATTCTAACAATAGTATCATATACAGCTGTATCTCCGTGAGGATGATATTTTCCCAGGGTTTCCCCTACAATTCGAGCAGACTTCTTATAAGGTTTATCAGAAGTATTGCCCAGCTTGCTCATTGCATATAAAACACGGCGATGAACCGGCTTTAAACCATCACGAGCATCGGGCAAAGCTCTACCAATTATTACACTCATAGCATAACTAAGATAGGCGTCTTTTACTTCCTCTCCAATATCGGTAAGCAACTCTTTATTCTTTTTAATTATTTTTTCTTCTTTTTTTAAATCTTTATTCTCTTTTTTCATAACTTTAAAATTCCTCAATTAGAGTAGTCATTAATATATTTTATCTCGTTTATAGTCTATAATTATTCGGTTACCCAATTTTGTTTACCAGTTCACTGATTAACTGGCTAACTTGCCAACCACCTAATGAGATACCATTCGAGAGTCTTATCCCTGAGGAAACGAGATTACTGATATGCTATTTAGATATCAAGCTCTTTAACATCTAAACTATGTTTATAGATAAAATCTTTTCTGGGTTCTACCTTATCACCCATCAACACAGTAAACATCTCATCCGCTTCTAAGGCATCTTCTAAGGTTATCTTTTTTAAGATTCTGGTTTCTGGATTCATAGTGGTCTCCCAAAGCTGTCCTGGGTTCATTTCACCCAGACCTTTATATCTCTGAATTGAAGGATTACCATTAATCTCTTTTAGTTTTATATTCAACTCCTGGTCATCAAAAAGGTAATAACTTTTCTTATTAAATTCAATTTTATAAAGTGGTGGGCGGGCAATATAGATATTCCCTCTTTCCACTAAAGGCTTCATATATCGGAAGAAAAAAGTTAAGAGAAGTGTCTTTATGTGAGCACCATCGACATCAGCGTCAGTCATTATTACTATTTTATAATATCTCAATTTTCCTATATCTAAATCTTCTCCTATATTGATCCCCAAAGCAGTAATAATAGAACGTATTTCGTTATTTTCTAATATTTTATGCAAACGGGCTTTCTCTACATTTAAGACTTTCCCTCTTAAGGGCATAATGGCTTGAAATCTTCTATCTCTTCCTTGTTTTGCTGACCCACCGGCAGAATCTCCTTCTACCAAAAACAACTCTCTATATCGAGGATCCTTTTCTGAACAGTCAGCTAATTTCCCAGGAAGAGTTCCAAGATTCAACCCATTTTTTTGTCTTACTAAATCGCGAGCTCTTCGTGCAGCTTCTCGAGACTTTAAAGCAGAAATAGATTTAGCTAATATCTTTTTGGCAACCTCTGGATTTTCGTTAAAGAAATTATTCAACCCTTCAGAGACTATAGCTGAGACAACCCCTCTTACCTCACTATTCCCCAACTTCGTCTTAGTTTGTCCTTCAAATTGGGGATTTAACAACTTTACGCTTATTACTGCGGTTAAACCTTCTCTTACATCACTTCCTGACAGATTATTTTCATTTTCTTTTAGAGAAAATTTCTTGAAGTTAGACACTATACTATTTCGGGCATAATCATTTACAATTCTAGTAATAGCAGCTTTAAACCCTACTAAATGAGTTCCACCTTCCTCATTATTAATATTATTGGCAAAACTTAGTATATTTTCTAAATATCCACTATTATATTGGAGGGCAACTTCTACTTCTATGTCATCCTTTTTTCCGCTAATATATATAGGAGTCTTAAATAACACATCTTTATTTTTGTTTAAATGTTTTACAAATTCAATGATTCCTCCATTGTATTTATAAGAAATTTCTTTACCAGGCTCTCTTTTATCTTTTAAATCAATCCTCACTCCAGCATTTAAAAAAGCTAATTCTCTTAAACGGTGGGCAATTATATCGAAATTAAAATTTATCACTTCAAAAATCTCCGGATCAGGCCTAAAGGTAATTTTTGTCCCTGTTCGAGAAGATCTTCCAATTACTTTTAATTTTGTTACAGGAATGCCTCTTTCAAATCTCTGATAAAAAACCTTAGAATCTCTTCTTACCTCTACTTCTAACCATTCAGAAAGTGCATTAACTACTGAGATGCCTACCCCGTGTAAACCTCCAGCGACTCGGTATCCACCTCCTCCAAACTTTCCCCCTGCATGTAGTTTAGTGAAAACTATGGTTACTGCTGGCTCTCCAGTAGATTTATGAATATCAACTGGAATGCCTCTGCCATCATCTGTCACAGAAATACTGTTGTCGGTTTGGATAATTACCTCAATCTTTTTACAAAAACCAGCCATAGCTTCATCAATACTATTGTCCACAACTTCATCTACCAAATGATGTAGTCCTCTGCTGGCTGTATTTCCAATATACATACCTGGTCTTTTTCTGACCGCCTCTAATCCTTCTAAAACCTGTATTTGTTTAGCAGTATACTGATTATCAATTTCTGGGATTTCTTTTTTACTTCTCTCCACCATTCCTTAACTCCAATCAAAATGAAACCGCAGCTTTTGGCCACGGTTTCCGCTTTTTATTTCCTTATATATAAATTGCTCTATTCTATATTTATAGTTTATAATAAAATTTTTTATTCTAAATTCCAAAAAATCAATCTAACTAATAATACTACATTATAAGCCTTTTGTCAAAATTGCCCTTCCACCAATTTTATATTAACCTCACACTATCTTTGTCTTACTATATACCTAAAAGGAAGCGTGAATAATTTATTTAGGTATTAAAATACGAAGGTTGAACTCTAAATCGGAGATCGAATATTATTTGTTCTTTTGCCTTAAGGTTTATTTTATTAATGATTTCTCCTCTTCTTAAATTCAATTCATTAGCCCAAACACTACTTTTCACCCTTAAAAATAGAATCTGGTCTTGTATCTTAATTGGTTGTGTATTTTGAGCAATTTCTTCACCTACCACTTCTTCCCAACAATTTATTACTTGATATCCCTTTATTTTTTTGTCCCATCTTTTTTCTTTAAAGAAATCTTCTAAGGCCTCTCTAAAGGAAGCAATATCTCTTCTTTTCATAAGACAGATACCTTCCCCGCTTCTACTTTAAAAATCTTACCCTTTTTTATAATATAATTATCAAAGTAATTTAAGTTTATACTAGTAATAAAAGCTTGGACCTTCTTTTTAATAATTAGATTTATTAAAAAATGCCTTCTCTCTTCATCTAATTCAGACATAACATCATCTAGCAATAATACAGGATATACTCCTTCTCTCTCCTTAATTAAATCTAACTCTCCTAATTTTAGAGAAAGTATAGAAGTTCTTTGCTGTCCTTGTGAACCATAAAAAGCAACATTGGCGTTATTGATAGAAACTAAAAAATCATCTCTGTGGGGCCCATACAGGGTTGTCTTATGATCTAACTCTTTATCCTTATATCTTTCAATTTTATTTTTAAATGCTTCTAAGATTAAAGACAAATCTTCTTCTTTTAAATCTCCAATTATGTTATTCTGATAGGATATTTTTAAATTTTCTTTTCCTTTAGTAATTTCCTGATGAAATTTGTTCGCCAGATAGTTCATCTTCTTTAAAAACTTGATTCTGGTTAAAATCAAAAAAGATCCTCTTTTTATAAGCTGAGGATCCCAAATTAAAAGACTTTTTCTTGTTTCTCTTCTATTATCACTTCTTCTTAATATATTATTACGGTGTCCCAAAATCCTCTCATACTCTAATAAATACCTTTGATACAAAGGATAAATCTGGGATATCTGTTCGTTTAAGAATCTCCTTCTTAAAGAAGGGGATCCCTTTATTATTTGCAGATGTTCAGGGGAGAATACCACCCCTTTAAATTCTTTATTTAAAATAAATTTACTCAATCTATTTTGGTTTAGTTTAATAACTTTAATTAATTTTATTTTACTTAAACTTTCAATTTTTTTTTCTAAAGATATGTTTACCTTAAATATTTCCTCTTTTTTATTAATTTCCCCAAAAAGATAGGAAATATTATTGTCCCAATTTATTAGTTGTCTATCATTGTTTGTCTTATAAGAGGCTCCGCGAATAAGCACGGTCATCGCTTCAAGTATATTAGTCTTTCCTTGAGCATTATCTCCAATAAAAATATTAAGATTAGAGTCAAATTTTATAGAGATATTTAAGAAATTTCTATAATTTAGTAGTCTTATTTTGACAAAATACAATTTCTTTTCCTGTTCTATTTTTAAAGATATTTAGTTCTGGTTTTTAGCCTTCTCTTTTAATATAATAATTATATTTAATCTATCAATCTGTCCTTACTGGCATTATAATATAAGTATAACTTTTATCCTTGTCAGGGGCAATAATTGCTGGATTTAAAGGATCATTTAATTTTATTAAAATATTATCAGCGTTTATTACCCTTATAACATCTAAAATATATTTAGAATTAAAGGTTATTGTAATATTTTCTCCTTTTTTAAAGCAAGGGATTCTCTCTAAGGCTTCTCCCACACTGGGACTTTCTGCTTTTAAGATTATTTCGCATCTGTCTTCAATTTTAATATTCTCTTTTTTATTAACTACTTCCATCTTTACTGTATTTAGATCTTCTCTTACAAATAAAGAAACCCTCTCTATTTTTTCTCTAAAATCATTGTTATCCACTTTTACTTCTGTTTTGAAGGAATTCGGAATAATTTGATGATAATTAGGGAATTGCCCTTCTATTAATCTTGAGTATAGTCTTATATTATTGCGACCGTCTGGGTATAAAATAAAAATTATCTGTCTTTCTCCAACTCTTATTTCTATAAATACATCTTCATCATCAGATAGTAATTTATATAATTCTGACAAAGCTCTATATGGTATTATCACTTCTATCTCATTAGTGGAGGTTTCCTCTATATCTGTTTTCCCGGCTCCAACTTTCACCCCTGATATATTCTTATAGGAAAGTCTATGGCTATCTGTGGCAACTACTTCTATTTTATTATTTGTTATTCTTAATAAAACTCCATTTAAAAAAGATCCACTTTCGTCTTTAGAAGTGGCAAAAATAGTTTGATATATTGCTTCTTTAAACATCTTCTGTTTTATTTTAATCTTGGATTTAATTTTAATTTCAGGAAAGTTAGAAAATTCTTCTCCAGAAAAGCCTAAAATTTTATAGGTTGAATTATTTTCCCGAATAATAATATTATTGTTATCCGAACTCTCTATTTCTATATTTCCTTCGGGAAATTTTCTAATCAATTCACCAATTATTTTATTTGGTATTACAACAGAACCACTTTCTATTACTTGAGCTGGTATATAACAATCTATTCCGATTTCTAAGTCGGTTGCAAATAGATGTATTTTATTATTGTTTACTTCAAATAGTATACCATTATAGATAGGCAATCCAATTTTAGTAGATATTCCTTTTTGAACTATTTGGATACCATGAAGCAAACTTTTTTGCGAACAAATAAAATTCATTTTATTATTTTATCCTCCTTATTTTTATAATTTAATAAATAAAAATAGTATTAGTAATAGTAGGCCATGTTGAAACTGTGGAAAATAGAAGAAGTTATATATTTTGTTTTTAGATAAACTGGGGAAAAAAATAAGGATAAATTTTAAATATATAAACCTATTCCCCAATATTATATTAAATATAACATAAATGAAAAGAAATTAACATTTTTTAAAAAGGTTATTAACAGTAAAATTATTAAAGAGTAATCCTTAAATAAGTTTGTTATCCCTTTTTGTTTATATAATATAATTTATAGATTTGATAATTTTTTTAAAATTTATTTTTTTAAAAGTAAACAACTATTCATTTTTAATTTTAAAAGTCAAGTTTTCTATAGTAGATTTTAAACTCTTGTCTTTTTCAATTTTATTCTTAATTTTGATATATGAATGGAGAATAGTGGTATGATCTTTTCCTCCAAATATTTCTCCGATTGCAGGTAAAGAAAAATCTGTTAATTCACGAGAGAGATAGATAGCTATTTGTCTAGCCAGTACAATATTTTTTGTTCTTTTTTTAGATAATAAAGCACTAAGTTTTATATTAAAGTAATCAGCAGTTATTTTCTGGATTTGGCTAATCGATATTTCTTTATTTTCTATAGGAATTATATCTTTTAATATTTTTTGAGCTAAAGGAATAGATAAACTATTTTTAGTTAGCGTGGAAAAAGCAATCAATTTAGTCAAAGCTCCTTCTAATTGTCTTATATTAGAAGGAATTTTAACTGCGATAAAATTAATTACTTCAGAAGGAATATCTAAGTTTTCTGTTTGTGCCTTTTTCCTTAAAATTGCTATTCGGGTTTCTAAATCAGGAGGTTGTATATCAGTAATTAATCCCCATTCAAATCTGGAAATTAACCGGTCTTCTAAGGTTGGTATTTCTTTAGGGGGGCGATCACTAGTGATTACAATTTGTTTATTAGAGTCATATAATGTATTAAAAGTATGGAAAAATTCTTCCTGGGTTCTTTCTTTACCAGCTAAAAATTGTATATCATCAATTAACAAAACATCAACACTGCGATATTTATCACGAAATGGACCGGTGCGATCATCTCGGATAGAATTGATTAACTCATTAGTAAATTTTTCAGAAGAGATATATAAAACATTTGTTTTTTTCTTCAAGCTATTTTGTAATATATGATTACCGATAGCTTGCATTAGATGAGTTTTCCCTAATCCTACCCCTCCATATACAAAAAGAGGGTTATAAGTCTTTGCGGGAGATTGGGCTACTGCCAGACAGGCTGCATGGGCAAATCTATTTCCATTTCCAACTACAAAAGTATCAAAAGTATACTTTGGCTGTAAGAAAAATTCGATATTATTATCAACATTGTTAATTTTGGACTCTATTTTTTTTATTTTATTATTTTGAATAACTTTAGAAGACCTTAAAGTAGATGTTTTAAATTTTATATTTATATCTTCTTTTAAGTTCAATAAACTAGTTAAAAGGTTTTTAATGAATTCAATATAATGTTTTTCTAACCATTCTTTACAGAAATCATTAGGTACAGCAATAATTAACTCATTGTCTTTAAATTTTACAATTTTTGTTTGGCTGAACCAGCTGTTATACGCTTGAGGAGGTAGTTTATCTTTTGCAGCCTGTAATATTTTATCCCAAAGATTATTATTGTCTATAAAACTCATATAGTTACCCCACCTAAACAATTAATTAATTTATATTCGATTATATTTTTTTTATAGATTAATAAAGGATAAATAAACTATAAACTATAAAGGAAAATATAAGTTTTATAAGGAATTTAAAAATTATCCACAAAGTTAACAGATAGCTGTGGAAAAGTCAAAAAAGATTTTTTACCTTAAAAAATATTGATTTTATTAAAAAAAGTATTTTTAATAGTTTATTTATAGAACGTTAAACAATTAATTTTAAAGACTTTTGGAAAGTTATTAACAGTTTATTAACAATTGTGGAAAACTAAAGTCAATAAATTTATATTAACCTTTTTACAAATATAATTTTGTATTTATAATAGCAAAAATCAATTCATTAAGCAAAGATATTTTGTAGATTTTTAAGTAAAGAGCTTAAACCATATCCAATAGTTAGAAATCCGATATTCATATTACTCTTTCAGTATCGACATTGCCTTGGGATTAGACCAGCTGGTAAAGATCTGCTCTAATTTTGAGTTTATTCTAACTTAAAATCATCCTTTTGTTAAAGGGGAGCAGTATGGGGTATTACATATTAAATAATTTTATAACCCACTTATTTAAAACAGATATAACAAGATTTCTTTAAAAACTTGACATTTAGAGGGAATTAAAGATATAATTTTTCTACTAATTTTAATAATATTGATTACATCTAAAATAATAAAGGAGAAGGTTAATTAAATGAAGCGAACATACCAACCAAATACCAGAAAAAAATTAAAAGTCCATGGATTTCGCCAGAGAATGAGCACTAAAGCAGGCCGGCTTGTTATAAAAAGAAGACGCCTAAAAGGGCGTAAGAGACTTACCGTGTCGGGCTAAGGAGAAAATATATTTAAAAAGATATTGGAAAACCTTGATAAAAAGAAAAATAACCAGAAATGATGAATTTAAGAAAGTTTTTTTAGAAGGGAAAAGGATTGAAAGCAATAATTTAACATTCTTTTTTTTAAGAAATGGGTATAAATTCAATAGATTGGGAGTTATCGTAAAAAAAGAAATAGGCAAAGCTGTGGTTAGAAATAGAACAAAAAGAAGAATAAGAGAAGCGTATAGGCATATAAACGAGAAATTATTTCAGGGATATGATATAATTATAATTGCCAAAAAAAACATAGTTGAATTAAATTATTTTGAAATTTATAATGATTTAGAAAGTCTTTTTAGAAAGAAGAACCTTCTTATAGATGAACAATAAATAAGATAAGAAAGATACATAAAAGTGTATTAAGAGTACATTGAAAATTCGATGAATAGAATAATAATTTTTTTAATAAATTTATATCAGAAGTATATATCCCCCTTAAAACCGCCTACTTGTCGGTTTTATCCTAGCTGTTCCGAATACGCAGTTCAGGCTTTTAAGGAATATAGTCTTTTAAAAGGTCTAAAACTTTCTATTATGCGGATATTACGTTGTCATCCCTTTAATCCGGGAGGATATGATCCTCTTCCTAATCCTTCAAAGAAAAATTTGAATTCATATAAATAATATATAGAATATAATAAAATATTAAAATAAATAAATTAAAAATAAATAATAAAGGAGAAAATTTTGGGAAGCTTGTGGAATTCTTTGGGTGATATTTTTGCCAACATTATAGTGTTTTTTTATAGTTTTACCCACAATTATGGTATCGCCATTATTTTAATGACTATTCTTATTAGGGTAATCTTGTACCCTCTAATGCAAAAACAGATGGTTTCTATGCGGGAAATGCAGAAGATCCAACCTTTAATGAAAGAGGTGCAAGAAAAATATAAGAATGATAAAGAAAGATTAAATAGAGAATTAATGGCTTTATATAAGGAACATAAAGTCAACCCTATGAGTGGTTGCTTGCCCTTATTAATACAAATGCCTATTTTGATTTTACTTTTCCAGGTTTTAAGACAATTTAATGAGAAGATATATTCTATCTATAACGGAAATCCAGGGTTTTTGTGGTTGAAGGACTTATCTTTACCAGACCAATTAATTAAGTTACCAGGAAATGGAATTTTTGGAATACAATATTTAGGTATAATGCCTTTTTTGATCGCTGGTTCAATGTATTATCAGCAAAAAATGACCGCTGTTCCAGATTCAACTGGTAAAACAGGGGGATCTGCTGAGCAAACTCAAAAGATGATGACCATTATGATGCCTTTGTTGATTGGGTTTATGAGTTTCAGTCTTCCATCAGGTCTAACTTTATATTGGTTAATTTCTACTTTATTAGGAATGGGACAACAGTATTTAATAAATAAGAAGATGCCAGCAGTTGCAGAAGTGAGAAGTGAAATTCCCAAGAAAAAAGAAAAAGTAGTTCCTGAAAAGACCAAGATTTCCACCCCTAGTCAAGAAGAGCCTTGGATTCCTGGATATGGAAAAAAAATAGAAAATGACCCTATTAAAGGAAAGAAAAAGAGTAAAAAATATAAAAAAGGCAAAAGAAATTAATTTAATTATATATAAAAACGAAGTGGAATAAAAAAGAGGGAAGTCTTTTGGGAAAGAGTGAAAAAGATATTTCTAATTTCAATCTTACAAAAATAGCCCAAGAAATTTTAGAAAAGTTAGTCAGATTTATTGTTGATGACGAAGAGATAAAAATAATTAGCGATGAAGAAGAACAAGTTAGTAAAATCATACTAAGGATAAGAACCTCTAATCCTGGAATATTAATTGGAAGGCATGGGCATACACTTGATACCCTTCAGTATATCGTAAATATTATTGCAAATAAAGGGATTGAAATATCAAAAAGAAGGAAAATTATAGTAGACATTGAAGATTATCAGGAAAAAAGGAAAGAAATTATATCTAAATACGCTTATGAAAAAGCAGATATAGTAAAAAAAACTGGAAAGAAGATCGCTCTTTCTTTTATGAATGCGGTAGAAAGAAAGATAGTTCATCTTGCTTTACAAGAAGATCCTCTGGTAATAACCTATAGTGAAGGGACAGAACCTTATAGAAAAGTTATCATAGCGCCAAGGAAAAAAGATGAGAAAAATAATAACTTTGAGATGTCGTAAAAGGTTATAAATATATAAATAAGAGGAAAGAAAAAATTAGTATTACTATTAGAAGCATAAGAAGTTATGATATTATCCACCGGGTAAATATTCATCTTTTTATGCTTTTTTGTTAGTATTTCATATATTGGATATCGTACAGGGATCATTAAAGAGTTAGAAAAGAACTTAGCCGTCTTGCTACTGAAATACTAACGACTATTCACTATCAACTATTTTGGGAGAAGCACTATGGAATTCTGGGAAAATGACACTATTGCTGCTATTTCTACTCCTATTGGAGAGAGTGGGATAGGTATTGTGAGATTAAGTGGGCCAAAAGCAATAAAAATAGCCCAAAAGGTATATAGGAATAAAAAATTAAAAAAAATAAATATCGAAGCGTTACCTACTTGCACTGCTCATTATGGATTAATAGTAGACCCAAAGAATGAAGAGATAATTGATGAAATTATTTTGATTTTAATGAAAAAGCCAAAAACTTATACCAAAGAAGATATTGTTGAATTTAATTGTCACGGAGGTATTTTACCGCTAAGAAAGGTTTTGGGAACACTTATTGATTGTGGAGCAAGGTTGGCAGAACCCGGAGAATTCACTAAAAGAGCTTTCCTAAACGGGAGAATCGATCTAAGTCAAGCTGAAGCGGTAATTGATCTTATACAAGCCAAAACTGATAAAAGTTTACAAACATCATTGGCACAATTAGAGGGGAATTTAAAGAAGAAAATTAACAATTTAAGAGATAAGCTGGTGGAAATTGTAGCAAAAATTGAAGCACCCATGGATTTTCCAGATCAGGATATTGATGAATTAAATATAATAGAAATACAAAGAAGGGTAAAAAGTATTCAAAAAGAGGTTACTATACTCTTAAATACTTTAGATTATGGGAAGATATTAAGAGAAGGAATAAATACCGTAATAATAGGTAAAGCCAATGTAGGTAAATCCAGTCTTTTTAATACTTTACTAAAAGAAAGTCGTTCCATAGTTACTCCCCTTCCTGGTACAACCAGAGATACCATTGAAGAACTAATTAATATTAAAGGAATAGCTTTTAGAATTATAGATACTGCTGGTCTCAAAAATCCAGAAAATGTTGTAGAAGAGATTAGCCTAAAAAGAATGAAAAAATATTTAGAAAGAGCCGACCTAATTTTAGCTATGTTTGATGTAAATACCTCCATTTCTGAAGAGGATATGGAAATTATCCAGGAAATAAATAAAGCCAGAGAAAGAAATAAAAAGGCTATAATAATTGAAAACAAAATAGACCTAAAAGAAAAGATAGAAAGGCAGAAGTTATTTGAATTATTGAATATTAAAGAGAGCGTAAAAATATCTTTAAAAGATTATATTGGGATAGAGCAATTAGAAGAAGAATTAGCTAATACAGTCTTTAAGGGAGTGATAATCCCCAATAATGGAGTAATTATAAATAACATAAGACAAGCAGATGCATTGAAAAGAACAAAAAAGGGGTTGGAATATGTATTAGAAGGAATAAAAAAGAAAATGCCTTACGATCTTTTAACCATTGATTTAAAAGATTCTTTAGATTCGCTGGGAGAGATCACCGGAGATTCAGTAAATGAAGAGATAATAGATAATATATTCTCCCGTTTTTGTATAGGTAAATAAATTATATCTAATAAATGTTCCACGTGGAACATTTTTAAGTGAGAAATTTATAAAAGATATTAGGAAAATAAATTGTGGATAAATTGTGGATAAATTGTAATATTTATAAGTTAAAAGCCCCCTACCTTATTTGCTGAAATACCATCTTGTCCAAAAAAAAGAAAACAGTGAGTAAGTGAGTATAAGAGAATTACTTATATAAAGTAATCAATCTATTCAAATAAGCAGTTTAAATACTTGAGTTTTGAGGATAGTTTTTTAGATAGAGGATTGATTTTAAGAGTTTACAAGACTTAAGGAGAAGTAGTGGATAGAACAAAAGGGAATAATTAAAACGTTACAGAGGTTTAAGGGAACTCACTCTACTAATAATATTTATTTCTTAATATTAAAATTACGCTAATCCCCATATGATAATTTTAATATTACCAAGGTGTTGTGGATTTGTTGTGGATAACTTTGGGTTATTAACTATTGGTTAGGAGAGGTGTTTTGTTAAAAGAAGATAAAAAAATATTTGTTCAAGGAGCTCGTGAAATAGGTATAGAGCTTAAAGAGAGACAGATTGAAAAATTTTCCTGTTATTTGGATTTATTAATTGAGTGGAATCAAAAAATAAATTTAACTTCTTTTAAAACCCCTCGGGAAATCCTTGTTAAGCATTTTTTAGATTCATTTACTTGTATCAAGGTTATTGAATTGAACTTCAATAAAGTAAAAATTGAAATTGTAGATGTCGGAACTGGTGCCGGTTTTCCTGGTATTCCCCTTAAAATAATATGGTCCTCCTTTGATCTATACCTAATAGAAGCAACAAAAAAGAAGATTATCTTTTTAGAAAAAGTGATAAAGGAACTTGATCTAAAAAATGTTCAGATATTAGAAGGGAGAGCAGAAACCTTAGGGAGAGGCCAAGAAAATCGGGGAAAATATGATATAGCCATATCTCGTGCAGTAGCACCTTTAAATATTTTAAGTGAGTACTGTCTTCCTTTGTTGAAGATCGGGGGTCTATTTATAGCCCAAAAGGGAAGGTTACATCAGGAAGAAATGGAAATTGGTAATAAGGTTATTCAGCTATTGGGAGGGGAGATAACCAAAGTAGAAAAGATAAAGGTTCCGTTTTTAAACCAAGAAAGGCATATCTTGGTAATTAAAAAAATTCAAGACACTCCGTTTAAGTATCCTCGAAGAGAAGGCATCCCCCAAAAAAGACCTTTGTGTTTTTGAAATATTTTTGGTAATATAGATAAAAGCCATTAGCAAGTCAGTCGCTTTGTCTGCTTATAATATTATAGAATATTATTTGTCAGAGAGGGAAGATATCATATAACAATCATATATTCTCTAAAAATGGGTTTGTATCTAAACCAGATAGTCACGAATGGCCTTGTATAAAACTGTGAAGGAATAACAAAAAACTTAGATGTTTTAGCTAAGCTTACTCCTCTGACAATTTTGCAAATGTTCCACGTGAAACATCTATTATGAACAAATGTTCATTGATTAAATCTGAGTAATCATTTTAGGAGAAATTTTGTGGCTAAAGTTTTTGCCATTACTAATCAGAAAGGTGGAGTAGGAAAAACTACCACTGCTATAAATTTAAGCACTTGTATTTCCCTTTATAAAAAGAGGGTTTTGTTAATTGATATAGATCCTCAGGGCAACACCAGTAGCGGGATAGGTTTAGATAGGTTAAAGATTAAAAGGTGTGTTTATGATGTTCTAATCAACCAGGTCCCTATAAACGAAGTTATTATGCAGACACAGATAAAAAATTTAGATGTTTTGCCTTCTACTATCCAATTAGCTGGGGCGGAAATAGAATTAGTCAACTATATATCTCGAGAAAATAAACTAAAGCACGCTATCAGGCCTATAAAAGATAATTACGAATATATAATAATTGATTGCCCTCCTTCCCTTGGTCTTTTAACCTTAAATTCTCTTACTGCGGCAGATTCAGTTATTATTCCTATTCAATGCGAATATTATGCTTTAGAAGGTATCAGCCAATTACTAAATACTATAAATTTAGTCCGGGAAAATCTTAATTCTTCTTTAGAGATAGAAGGCATTTTATTTACTATGTATGATAGTAGAACAAATCTTTCTCGAGATGTAGTTGAAGAAGTAAAAAAATATTTTAGGGGTAAAATATTTAAATCAGTAATTCCCCGAAATGTCAGAGTTAGTGAGGCACCAAGTTACGGGAAACCTGTGGTGGTATATGACAAAAAATCTAAAGGGGCGATAGCTTATAAAAAATTAGCTAAAGAGGTGATGTTAAATGGTTAAAAGAGGATTAGGAAAAGGGATAGAAGCCCTTATACCAAAAGTTGATAGTACAAGAAAAGAATTTATAACCGAGATAAATATAGATGATTTGGTTCCCAACCTTTTTCAACCTCGTAAAGATTTTGATAGAGAAAAGATGGAAGAACTGAAAGAATCGATAAAAACACACGGAATGATTCAGCCTATTGTGGTAAGAGAGATTGCCACTGGTTATGAACTAGTGGCGGGAGAACGAAGATTGAGAGCAGCCAAGGAAATTGGAATGAAGAGAATACCTGCTATTATTAAAAATTTTAGCAATGAAAAGAGTCTAGAGATTGCTTTAGTAGAAAATATTCAAAGAGAAGATCTTAATCCTATAGAGCAAGCCAATGCGTTTAAAAGATTAGCTGATGAGTTTAAACTTACTCAACAAGAATTAGCTGAAGTTACTGGTAAGAGTAGGTCTTTGATTAGCAATACTATTAGATTGTTAAAATTAGATCCAGACATACAAAGAAATATTGCTGAAAGAAAAATATCTTTCGGTCATGCCAAATTACTATTGGGGATCGAAGATGAAGAGATGCAAAGAATAATAGGTAATAGGATAATAAGTAGTGGCTTGTCAGTAAGGGCAACTGAAAAGTTAATAAAAATTATTACTCAGCGAAAACAAAAGCCGTTTAAAGTTAAGAATATAACCATTGAAGAATTCCCCGAAGCAGAAGAAAAGTTAAGAGAAATTTTGGGTACCAAAGTAAATATATTATATGATGGCAAAAAGGGAAAAATAAATATCGAGTTTTATAGTAAAGAAGATTTAAGAAGGATTATTGATTTATTTTTAAAGCAAAACAAATTATAATATAACTTTTATTGCATTATATTAAAGTTATTTAACTTTTAGCATGCTTCCTCGAGAGATAATAGTAAATATGAAAGGGTGATTAAAATGACTAAAGGAAGTTTTAATAATTTAATTTTTATCTTATTCTTGATAATTATATTTCTTGTTTCAGGTATTATTTTTTCTCTTTCTTTGGGGTTGTTTCCCTTAGAAAATATTTTTTTAAAGCTAAATTATATGATTTACTCTAATTTTTTAAACCAACTTGTTTTAGTTCTTATCTCTGCTCTACTTGTTGTCCTGGCAATATATTTAATTTGGGAGAAAGGGCAATATGATAGAGAAGATTTAACTATTTCCCAAAAAACTCCATTTGGAGAGGTCAAGATTTCTCTTAATTCTGTAAAAGATTTAATCTTGAAGGTATTAGATAAGATAAGTGAAATTAAGGAAGTAAAGCCAGAGATTAGTTTACAAAAAACGGGAGAGGTAAAAGTTGTTTTACATACTTGTATTAAACAAGATGTAAACATACCTGAATTTTCAGAGAAAATTCAGAAAAAATTAAAAGAATATCTATTAGAAACTAGCGGAGTAGAACTGAAGGAAATTAAGATACATATAGATAAAATATCTTACGAAGAAAAAGAAATTAAAATGCAAAAATAAAAAACAACTTATCCTTATTTGGTATTAGTTAATATGAGCTTAAAAATAAAAAATAGATAAAGGTGGTGAGTAAATAGTGTCTGATAAACAAGTTAACAAAGAAGACATATCAGAATTAGGAAGTATTACGGTTTCAAAAGAAGTAGTAGCTATAATTGCTGCCCTTGAAACTATAAAGGTTAAAGGAGTAGTAGGCATTAGTAGTGGACATAAAGCGGGTTCAATTGAAGTGTTGTCCAAAAAAGACCTGGTTAGGGGGATAGAAGTTTGGATGAAGTTAAAGGAAGTATCCCTTACTATTCCAATTATTACAGATTATGAAATAGGAATTTTTATGGTAGCACAAGAGGTCCAGAAAAGAGCTAAACGATCAATTGAAACTATGACCGGTTTGAAAGTCTTAAAGATTGATGTTAATGTTCAAGGGGTTAAATTTAAAGAGGAAAAGAAAGAAGAAAAGAAGATAAAGAAAAAAATTAAAAAAGATGAAGAAAAGATAAAATAAAATGGTGGAACAGAAGTGGTAGAAATTATAAAATTATTAATAGTAATTGGATTTATTATTTTATTGATAATAAAGAAATGGAAATTAGAATACATTATACTTTTAGCCTCTTTATTAATGGGGATGCTCTTTAATTTAAGTCCCCTTCAAATAGGAAAATATTTTTTTTTATCTTTAATAGACCCGACGACTTTAAGGTTGATGGGAATAATTATATTAGTTTATATCTTAAGCGGTTTTTTGAATAAAGTGGGAAGTTTGGATAATCTGGTCGATTCTCTTCGAGGTATAGTTAAAGACTATCGCTTCACCTTGGCTTTTATCCCAGCATTTTTAGGATTAATCCCTATGCCAGCTGGGGCGATTTTTTCTGCTCCTATGGTTAAAGAAATAGGTAATAGAGCAGGACTTACCCCCGAAGAAGATGCTTTTGTAAATTATTGGTTTCGCCATATTTGGGAATTTATCTGGCCACTCTTTTCAGCGATGATATTATTTGCTGGTTTATTAAAAGTAGAGATTCGGGAAGTTATTCTGGTTCAATTCCCTTTGACCATCACTGCAATATTAATAGGATTCGTTTGGGAATACAAAAATTTAAAAAGAGATATTGCAGTTATTAACAAAAAAGATATTTTAATTAATTTAAAAAATCTGCTTTATGGAATCTGGCCTATTTTACTGATTATAATTTTAGTACTTGGGGCAAAACTAGATATATTAATTTCTTTGGTAATAACTGTTTTGTCTATATATTTATTAAACGCCAATAAATTAAAAATAACCGAAATAAAGGAAATTATTAAAAAAAATATAGATTGGGGTGTGATAACTTTAATCGTTGGCATTATGTTTTTTCAAAGAATGCTTCAGGTCTCAGGGGGGGTAGAAATGATTCCAGCAATGTTTGCTAAATTAAAAATTCCTGTTTTTATGGTTTTGTTTAGTATCCCTTTTTTTATAGGGGTATTGACCGGTCTAAATTTTGCAACCTTGGGAATAAGTATACCAGTCCTTATCCCGATAATTGTTCAAGGAGAAGTAAATCTATATTATGCTATGTTGGCCTTTACTGGCAATTTTGTGGGAGTAATGATTTCTCCTATGCATTTATGTTTAGTTGTAACTAAAAATTACTTTAAAGCAAATATGGGGAGAATATATAAAATACTAATCCCGCCTTTAATAATAATTATTTTGGTTGCTCTTATGTTGGTTATTATTAATACATAATTAAGAAAATTGTAAGTAAGATGGTATTATATATATTATGAATGAGGAGAGAGTGAATATGAGAAAATCACCAAAAGAAATAGAAATTGAAAAAGAAATATTGAGTAAATTAAGAGGGAAACCGGCTATGGTGGCGTCATTAATTTTTAATGATGAAGAGGCACAAGCTATGCAGAATTATGCAAATACTGTTTCTATAAAAAGGTTAGGTTATAATGATCATGGTCCCGTACATATGAGAAAAACTGCTCTAAATGCTTTAATTATGTTTGATCTTTTACATAAGGCTGGGATTAAATTTAGTATAGAAGAGGAAAATATCGGTTCTGTAGAAGACAGTAAAGTGGCGGTATTAATATCATCTTTATTACATGATGTTGGTATGTCAGTAGGTAGAGAAAATCACGAACTTTTAGGAGTAATCTTTGCTGCTCCAGTTATCGAAAGGACTTTAAATAAAGTCTATTCGGGAGATATTGAAAAGAAAACCATTGTACATTCTCTTATTATAGAAAGTATTGCCGGCCATATGGCTACCCAGGATATTCATTCTTTAGAGGCCGGCTTAGTTTTAATTGGAGATGGATGTGATATGGAGAAGGGGAGGGCACGAGTTATTTTTCTCTTATCTCGTACACCTAAAGTAGGGGATATTCATAAATATTCTGCTAATTCTATTCAAAAAGTAGCGATTATTCAGGGAGAAGAGAAGCCGATTAGAATTATCGTGGAAATGACTGAATCAGTAGGGTTCTTTCAAATAGAAGAAGTGCTTTTCCCTAAAATTATATCCAATCCAATAAAGCCTTACATTGAACTTTATGGTCAGGTAGCTGGAGAGGAAATGCGTCGCTATTTATAAACTGCTATCGAGTATTATTGAGGATATAAAACTGGCAAGCTAATTTGGAGAAAAAATATGCAAAAGAATAATCTTTATTATCAGAGTACCCGAGGGGGCAATAAAGAAGTTCTATCTGCAAAGGCAATTATCAAAGGAATTGCTAATGATGGTGGATTATTTGTCCCCATAACTATTCCTCGGATAAGTTGGGATCTTAATAGGATAAGAGGTATTGATTATAAAACATTAGCCTATATGCTAATGAAAGAATTTTTTACTGATTATCATCAAGATGAACTAATGTATTGTATAAATCAGGCTTATGATAAGAAATTCGATAGCGAGAAGATTGCTATTCTGGTCAAAAAGAGGGGGGTATTTTTTTTAGAGCTTTTCCACGGTCCAACCTTAGCTTTCAAAGATATGGCCTTATCAATATTTCCTCATCTTTTAAAAAAAGCAGCTCAAAAGATGAAGCTCCAGAAAGAGATAGTTATTTTAACTGCTACTTCTGGTGATACTGGGAAGGCTGCACTTCAAGGTTTTGCCGGTGTAGAGGGGACCAAGATAATAGTATTTTTCCCTTGCCAAGGAGTTAGCAAAATACAAGAAAGACAGATGCTTACTCAGGAAGGAGGAAATACTTTCGTCATAGGTTTAAGAGGAAATTTTGACGATGCTCAGAGAGGAGTAAAGGAGATATTTGAAGATTCAGCTTTTAATAAAAAGATAAAAGAAAAAAACTATGTCTTTTCCTCCGCAAATTCTATAAATATAGGCCGATTAGTACCTCAGATAGTGTACTATTTCTATGCTTATTTGGATATGTTGAGTGAAGGAGAAATAAAGCAGAATGAAAAGATAAACATAGCTGTTCCCACCGGTAACTTTGGAGATATTCTAGCAGCTTACTATGCCAAAAAGATGGGGTTACCAGTGAATAAATTAATCTGTGCTTCCAACGAAAACAAAGTACTGGCAGATTTTTTTGAGACCGGAGTCTATGATAAACGGAGAGAGTTGGTTGCCACTATTTCCCCTTCGATGGATATTTTAATATCGAGCAATTTGGAGAGATTATTATGGGATATAAGTGATAATGATACAAGGAAAGTAAAAGAATTAATGGATTCTTTAAAGAATAAGGGCTTTTATCAGATAGATCCTATAATGAAAAGAAAATTATTAGATTTTTATGGCGGGTTTGCCTCTCAAGAGGAGTGCCGTAAAAGCATAAAAGAAGTATTTGAGGAGTCAAAATATTTAATTGACCCTCATACGGCAGTAGCTTTTGCAGTGTATAGACGATACGTTAAAGAAACTCAAGATAAAACTAAGACGATCATTATAGCAACAGCCAGTCCTTTTAAATTTACTAAAAGTGTGATGGAGTCAGTAGATAAGCGATATAAAGAATTTGACGATTTTGAATTAATTAAAAAGATGTCCGATTTGGCCCAAATTCCAATTCCCATAGCAATAGGAGATATTGAGAATAAGCCTATTATACACCGAATGGTTTGCGGAAAAGAGGAAATGAGGGCAAAGATAGCGGAAATTTTAAATTAGTCATTAGTTAGTATTTACTATGAAGTATTGAGTATATGACAGAAAGGTAAAATAACAAATAGCGCGTATAAAGGAAATACAGTAACAAGTAATAAGTGATTTGTTATAAAAAAGAGTTATATATACACAATAGGCAGCATGATGCAGAAGGGAGAACCAAGATGAAAATATCTTTTTTAGGTGCTACTAAAATAGTTACCGGGTCTAATTTTTTAATTGAAACTAAAAATACTAAATTTTTGATAGATTGTGGAATGTTCCAAGGAAACAAATCGATTAATAGAATGAATTATGAACCTTTTGGTTTTGACCCTAAAAAGATAGACTTTATGGTCTTATCTCACGCCCACATAGACCACAGTGGAAGGATACCAAAATTAGTTAAAGAAGGATTCAACGGAGACATATACTGCACCAAGGCAACTGCTGATCTATGTTCTATTATGCTCCCTGATAGTGGCCATATTCAAGAGATGGAAAATGAATGGGATAATCGCAAGAGAAAAAGGTCGGGGGAAAAATTAAGAGAACCTTTATATACTGTGAAAGAGGCAGAAGAGAGTTTAAGATACTTTAGACCAGTTTTATATGACCAGAAAATAGAGGTAAACGAAGAGATTGTTTTGAGATTTAGAGATGCTGGTCATATTTTAGGCTCTTCTATAATTGAACTATGGATAAAAGAAGATAACAAAAAAGCTAAGTTGGTATTTTCAGGAGATTTAGGTAGAAAAGATAGACCTATTTTAAGAGATCCTTCACTTATAGAGGAGACAGATTATCTGATAATAGAATCGACTTATGGAAATAGATTGCACCCTCCCTCAAAAGATGATGCTAAAAAGTTAATTTCTATTATAAACACTACTGCAAGAAGAGGTGGGAATGTAGTAATCCCTTCTTTCGCAGTGGAAAGAGCTCAAGATATAATCTATGAGTTAAATAAATATTATACCGAATACATTAAAAATGAAGACCAAGGTTTTTTAAAGGTGCCGGTCTATATAGATAGTCCTTTAACTGTTTCAGCTACCGAAATATTTTTACGAAATCCCGATTGTTTCGACGAAGAAAGTTTAAAGCTTATTAAAATAGGGAATAATCCCTTAGATTTTCCAAATTTAAAATTCACTAAGACGACAGAGGAATCTAAGCAGTTAAATATCATTAAAGAGAGTAAAGTAATAATTTCGGCTAGTGGAATGTGTACTGCTGGGAGAATAAAACATCACCTAAAACATAATCTGTGGAGAAGAGAGTCCAGTATTGTATTTGTGGGTTACCAAGCAGAGGGGACTCTGGGTAGAAGGATAAAAGAGGGCGAAAAGGTAGTTAAAATATTTGGAGAAGAGATTAGAGTAAATGCAGAAATATATTCTTTGGAAGGTTTCTCGGGACATGCGGATAGAGATGGGTTAATGTGGTGGATGAGAAGTTTTAAGAATAAACCCAAAAAAATATTCATAGTACATGGAGAAGAGCAATCCACTAAAGAGATTTCCAAAAGAATTGAAGAGGAATTAAAAATTAAGACTCATATTCCAGAATTAGGAGAAAGTTTGTTTATTGAAGGAGAAAACGTTTTACCTGGTAGGAAACTAGAGATAAATAGAAGAAGTAAAGAATATATAAAAATAGAAGAGAATACAGAAAAATTAAAATCGATATTTTGGCCAACATTACAGAAATTAAGACACATCATCGATAATGGTGCTAATAGCGAGGAATTAATTAAAATTGAAAATAAATTAATTGAACTCCAAAAAAATATATTAGATTTAAATATGATGCTTGCTGAGGTAATAAACAAAGAGAAAGATCAAGAAGAAAGCTAAATTTGTTTAACTGGAGGGCGTGTTTTAACACGCCCTTTTGCTTTCACAAAATGTTAAGGGAGTGAATCAATAGTAGCTAGTCATTATTCTGGTTGAATTTCTATTTCTTTTGGTTTAGTTTCTTCTATTTTGGGGAGAGTAATCTCTAATATTCCATTTTTAAAGGTGGCTTTTGCTTTAGTTTTATCAACTTCTACTGGTAGGGTAATACTTCTGGAATAGGTTCCAAAAGCCCTTTCACAGCAGTAGTAGTCTTCTTTTTTTATTTCTTTTTCTTCTTTTCTCTCTCCCCGAATAGTTAAGGTATTTTCGCTAAGTGAGATCTTTACATCTTTTTTATCTACGCCCGGAAGCTCGGCTTTAACTAATATGCTGTCTTTTTTATCGATTACATCGACAAGGGGAGACCATTCCCCACCTTCCATCCATCTTCTTCTAGTTAAACGTCGACTTTCGGGTAAAAGCTCAGAATCGAAGAAATCATCAAAAAGATCTCTCAAGCGCTTAATTTCTTTTGGTTCCCAGGGTACTAAAGCCATAATATCACCTCCTGATATTTTTTAAAATTTTATTGTTTGTTTTATTCTCACTCCCTTAACTGGAATAGCCTAAAATTAAAGAATAGGATTAAGTTTTTCTTGTATCTTTTCTTTAGGCATTACTCCTACAGTTCGACCAACTTCTTTGCCATCTTTAAAGACGATCAAAGTAGGAATTCCCTGGATGCCGTATTGTGATGCAATATACTGATTCTCATCGGTATTTAATTTACAAACTTTAAGTTTTCCCTGGTTCTCTTCCGCTAATTTTTCAATGGTTGGAGCTAACATTCGGCAAGGCATACACCAGGGTGCCCAGAAATCTACCAATACAGGAATCGGAGATTCTAAAACCTCCTTTTGGAAATTACTTTCATTTACCTCTACCTCTAACTGTTTATTGTTCGTCATTAATTTACTTCTCCTTTCTTATTGTATAAATTATTGTTTTTGAGTGAAAATTTTAGTAATTAATTCTAACCCTTCTTTTATTAATTCAACTTCTCTTAAAGAGAGATTTTTTCTGATTCTGTATTCGCAAGTGCTTCTCTCCTGTTCAATCTGTTTTTTTATTTTAACTCCTTTAGGGGAAAGAGACAGAACAAAAGATCTTCTATCTTTAGGATTTTCCCTTCTTAATAAGTATCCTTTCTTAACTAAACCGTCTATTATTCTACTCCCCCTGGAAGGAGATAACCCCATTTTTTTTGACAAGGTATAACAAGAAATTTTTTCTTCTATTCCAATTTCTGTAAGACCTTTATATTCAGCTAAAGAGATGTTACAAATACCACGTATCTTTTCTTCATCTTCTATACAAATTCTTTTTAATTTCAGAATCAAATCTATCAAGCTCTTTTCCATCCAGTAGTCAACCTCTTTGCCATTAGCAATATTTGCTATAAGCAATTATATAGGCTAAAGAAATATTTGTCAAGGGTTTTTTTAGAAAAATTTTTGAAATTTTTTAGATATTTAGATATCAAAAGAATAACCAAAGAAATTTTAAGAAAACAAATGTTTTTGATTTTTAAAAAACAAACCATAGTCACAGTAATATAATTATGAAGCTCCCCCGCTTTACCGGGCACCAAGATAAGACTGTAATGAAAAAATTTGAAGTCCAAATTGGTGGGAGACCGAAAGAGAAGAAAATATTAAAGTAGGCAAATACAAACCACCTCTGCCTGCTTCTTGTAGGAAATTACCCCCAAAGAGTTGACACAGACGGAATTTAGATAGTGTAAAATTTTAGTAGGGGTTTTCTAAGATATCACTTGTCAAGAGGTCAACAAAAAAGGTAGACTTACCTCATAGATCAAACTAAAAGAAAAAGAAGAAACATTCTTTTTCTAAAAGGAGGTAAATCTACCTAATGAAAGAATTACAGTTAACCATTACATTACCATCTCTACAAGTGACTATACCAGAAGGAGAGCTTAATATCCAGCACCTGGAGAAATTTGTTTTTCCATTAACCAAAATCATAGGCCAGCATATTCTAACTAGCATACTTCAGTTCCTTGACAATAAATTAAGAAAAGATAGGCTGAGCGGAACCCTCACCAACTGGGGAAAGCGCAGTAAGTATCTGTCGACCCTCCTGGGTAATATTACCTACCAAAAGCATCTATACCGGGAGCAAGATGGCCATTACCGTTGTCTTTTGGATGAGACCCTGGGCTTAAAGCCTAATCAGCGGATGAGCAGTCCTTACCAGAAGACCACCGGCCTATTTTCCTTCCTGGCCGGCAGCTATCGTAATGCCCAAAGGTTTTTTGAGTACTGCTTTGGGGATTCAATAAGTTTTGAATGTATCCGCCAACAGGTTCAGCATCAAGGGACCCAGATTCAAAAACAAGAAGAATACACCTTTGACCAGAAGTTAACAGAAGTCCTAAAACCAACAACCCTCACCCCCAATAGATCAACAGGAGAGACTCTCTATTTGGAGTTAGACGGTACTATGATTCACCTGCAAAAACAGCAGAAGAAAAAGGCAGAACTAAAACTGGCTATCATCCCCAGGAGAAAAGAAAAGAGGTATCTCCCAGGAAGCTCGGAGGCCAAAAAACTCAAAGACAAATTAGCCTATGCTGGTCTTGGCCCAGCTGATGAATTTATGGCTCAAGTCAGTATCCTGGCTGAAGAGAAGTTTCAGATGTATGACCAATTATGCCCCTTTCAGCTGAAACGCAAACTAATCCAGCATCTTTCCTATAACCGTAAAAGAAAATCTGAGATTAGTTCGCTCTTACAAGGGGGGAAGATCTCAGAAGCTCTTGTCTTATTAGAAGAAGAAAAAAGCAAAAATTCTCAGAAAAAGATGAATTAAATGAACTGATTACCTATCTCATTGACAACTCTGAGGGTATCAATGCCGTAGATCGTCTCAAAGAAGCAGGATTGCCTGTTGATACCATGGGAGCCATTGAAGGCAATATCGATAAAATACTGGCCAATCGGTTCAAGAAAAGGGGGATGAGCTGGAGCCCTTCTGGAGCACTGAATTTAGCCAAGGTCGGACAATTGATCATCAATGATGACTGGGAAGACTTCTGGCCTAATGAAGAAGAGGGGATCCTCAAACAGATAGAGGCCGAAGAAGAATACCATTTCCCCAAAGAGGATAAATATGACCGCCAGTATTCTCTTCCGGTATTGGTAGGTCCTCACCAGGACAGAAACTGGGTGAAACAATTAAAGGAGCTAATTAGTATTTATTAATTGAATTATTAACAAAAAATATAGGAGTGTATCATTAGAATGTATTGCTATTATTATTCTCGTTTTACTGTTAGCATTTGTTTATTATCGCTTACTCTGTAACCTGAATTAATTTCCCTAATTTTTGAGGTAAGGAAAAGTACCCACAAGTTGTTGACACAGACATATTATATCGTGAGATTGACAAAAGAGGTGCGACTAGACTATAATAAAAATTAAAAAGCCCAGACAGAAATTTTTCAATTACCGTTTAAAATGATCCATTTTAAGTTACTGCTTTTTAATGCTCTTTAAAAACCAAAAAATGATCCCATTTTATAGCATCAGAGTAAATTCTC
>Ga0190359_1000442_pt1 | contig 27850 bp, 24 predicted proteins | sample 48721823_MG_FD_161269 | JGI IMG/M metagenome (GOLD analysis project Ga0190359, IMG submission 161269) | Hydrothermal vent microbial mat bacterial communities from Southern Trench, Guaymas Basin, Mexico - 4872-18-2-3_MG | ecosystem: Environmental > Aquatic > Marine > Hydrothermal vents >... | reverse complement strand
GGTGGGGGTGCTGGGCACCGCCCTGGGCTGCAACTTCGTCATGCCCTCCATCGTCGGCGAGGCCCTGCACGTTTTCGGCAGCGAGGAGCAGAAACGCAAGTACCTGGCCGCCATCCTGCGGGCGGAGCTCTTTTGCGCCGAGGCGCTCACCGAGCCCCGGGGCGGCTCTGATTTCTTCGGGGCCACCTGCCGGGCGCAGCGCGACGGCAACCACTTCGTACTGCGCGGCCACAAGCGCTTCATCGTCGGCGGCGAGGGGGCCGACGTCTTCCTGGTGTACGCCCGCACCGGCCAGCAGGGTCCCGGGCGCAATTCCCTCTCCGCGTTCCTGGTGGAACGTGACGGGCGGGTCAAGGTGGAGTACCTCTACGGCTTGATGGGAACCCGGGGCGGAGGCACCGCCCGCATCTTTTTCGACGACGTGCGCGTGCCCGCGCAAAACCTGGTTGGTCCCCTGGACGGTGGAGCCGAGGTGTTCAACCGCATGATGGTTCCCGAGCGCCTCACCTCGGCCGCCGCCAGCGTGGGCCTGGGCCGGGCCGCGCTGGAGGTGGCGGCCCGCTACAGCACCAGGCGCCGGGCCTTCGGCCAGCCCATCAACCGCTTCCAGGGCGTGAGTTTCCGGGTGGCCGACTCCATAACCCGGCTGGATGCCGCCCGGGCGCTGGTGTGGCTGGCGGCCCGCCAGGCCGACAGCGGCTCCGATCCCCGGCGGCTGGTTTCCGAGGCCAAGAAATTCGCCACCCAGGCCTGCTGGGACAGCGTCAACGATGCCATGCAGGTGATGGGCGGCATCGGCTATACTCACGTCTATCCCATCGAGAGGTTCCTGCGCGATGCCCGGCTGGCACTGATCTGGACCGGCACCAACGAGATCATGAACCTGCTCATCCAGCACGAGTACTACCGGGAGCTGGCCCGGCTGGGACCGGCGGGCCGCGACGTGGAGGCCGATGCCGTGGCGGAAAGCGGCGAGGCGGAAAAGGTGTTCGAATAGCCGGTTCAACGAACGGGGCACTGGGCATGGCCGAGAACAACGAAGTCGAATCGTTGCGCCAGCGGGTGGCGGAGCTCGAGCGGCAGCTGGCCGAGGAACGCGAGGAGTTCGAGTGGGATCTGAAGGCGGCGCGGGAAAGCGCCGAGGCCACGGTACAGAAGCTGGAGAGGCAACTGGCCGACTTGCAGCAGGGCAAGGGTGCAGACGAAGACGCGGAACTGCTGGCCCGGCGGGCCATGAAGGCCGAGCGGCGCGTGTCCGAGCTGGAATACGAACTGCGCAAGCTCAAGAAGGAACCGCGGCGGGCCAGCCAGAAGGACGATTCCTTCCTGCGCCAGCGGGCCGAGGAGGCGGAGCGGGAGCGGGAAGAGCTGCGCAAGCGGCTGCGCTCGGTGGAACGGGAACTGGGCGAGTCCCGGGAGGCGTTGCGCCGCGAGCAGGAGCAACGCCAGCGGCAGGAACGCGAGCTGGCCGAGCTGGCGGCCAGCTCCTCGGAAAAGGCCGCTGCCGCGGGCGAGGCCGAACAGCTGCGGCGACGTCTGGAAGAGGTGCAGCAGCAGCTGCACCAGAAGGAAGAGCGCATAAGCGAGCTGGCCAGCGAGCTCAACGAGTTGTCCGCGGCCGATAGCGAGCGTGGCCGCCTGGCCGAGGAACGGCAGCGCCTGCAGCAACAGCTGCAGGAGACCCGGCAGCGGGTGGAACAACTCCAGAAGCTCGATGAAGATCACGTGGAGAAGATTGCCGAGCTGAGCAAGCGGGCCGAGCAGGCGGAAAACGAGCTGGCCCGCCTGAAGATGGCCTCCGGGCAGATGATGGAGCAGCGCGAGCGGGAAACCGAGAGGCTGAAAAGCGATCTCCAGGAGGCCGAGCGTCGCGATGCCCGGGCCAGCGAGCAGGTGGAGGAGATGCAGCGCAAGCTGCAGCAGCTCCAGCTGGAGATGGAGCAGGTAAAGTCGGAACGCGACCAGGCGGTTGGCGAGTTGCGACTCCTGCGCGACCGGCAGACCACCCAGGTGTCACCGGTGCCGGAAGCGGCGGCCGGCGCCGCTACGGATCCCTTCGAAGAGAGCACCGTCAAGGCGCCCATGCCCGCGGGAGCGGCCACGGAATCCGCCCGGAGCGAGACGGTGCGCGACGGGGTTCCCCTGGGTGCCGCGGCGTCTTCCGGGCAGGAGCAACAGGCACCACCGCCGCCGCAGGCGGACGAGTCCCCGGCCGCGGGCGAACCCGAGTCGCCGGTGGAGGCCGGGCCCCTGGATGGGGACGAGGAACGTATCGCCGAGGAATGGCTGGAGCAACCCGCCGGGCAGGCCGCCGCCGCCGACACTGCCGCGCCGCTCGAAAAGCAGGTTACCGATCCCGCCGGGCAGCCACGGCAGCAGCGCCGCAGCAAGACCGGCACCGCCATCGTCTCCCGCGAGCGCGAGGAGGGCGGCCAGGAGCAGGTCGATACCGAACCGGTGCCCGGGCAGGAGCGCGCCGCCCGGCCCCGCCCGGCGGGCGGGGGCAGGAAGTTTCCCTGGGTGGGCGTTTTGGTGGTGGCCGCCGCCGTCGGGCTGGTGGTGGTGGCCTGGCGTTTCTTCCCGGTCTGGTTCGGCCTGGGAGAGCGGCCGGCCGGCCCGGGCGACGGCGTGGATGACCAGGTGGCGGCCGCCGTCGATGCCGGCTCGCCGGCAACCGCCGACGGCTCCGCCGCGGCGGCCGACCAGGCCGTCGTTGCTACCGCCGACTCGGCGCCGGCGGCAGAGGAGGAGCAGGCCGTCGACGCCGGTGTCCCGGACGCCTCCGCCGGCCAGGAGGAGGCGGAGACGGTACCCAGGCCGACGGCGGCCCAGCTTCGGCTGCACAAGTCGCTGGCCCGGGATCTGGCACGGAGGCGCTTTGCCCGGGCGGCCCGGGTGGCCGGCAGGGCTCTGGGCAAGTATCCCCGCGATCCGGTCCTGCACTACCTGCACGGCCGCGCCCTTTATGCCCTCAGGAAGCGGGAGCGGGCCCGGCAGGAACTGGAACGGGCGGTGGAGCTGGACGCCGGGCTGGCCCCGGCCCACTACGAGCTGATCGGTGTCTACCTGGTGCAGGGCGACCGCGAGCGGGCCTGCCGCTCGGCCCGCAAGTTTCTCGAACTGAGCCAGCCCACCAGCCGCCAGGCCCGGGCGGTTCGCCGCAACCTGGGCAAGTGGGGCTGTCCCCGCGAGCCGACGGCCGGGAATCTCCCGGAATAGACATTCAGAATAAAATATTTTTATAAGGATCCGAGTGGTTTCTGATGGGATTACAAGGGGAATTATGTTGAAAATCGGGAATTGATTTACAAAATTAACGGTTATGTGGGAAGGGGAAGAAGGAGGAGGAGTCGCTCCGATGAGGAAAGATCATGCCGGCGGATTCGACGGGGTTGCTCCCTGGCTGGGCCTGGCGCTGGCGCTGCTCGGCCTGGCCACGGCCGTCTACCTGTCGGTGTTGCACTGGCAGGTGCACAACGTTCCCGGACACGTGTCCTTCTGCGCCCTGAGCGAGAAGGTCAACTGCGATACCGTGGCCCTGAGCCCGCAGTCCTGGTTGCTGGGGGTGCCGGTATCCACCTGGGCGGCATTGTACTACCTGCTGTTTGCCTGCCTGCTGGCGTGGGGCTGGCTGCTGCGGCGTCCCCCGTTTCCCCGGCACCTGCTTGCCGCCATGCAGGGGCCGGCCCTGGGCCTGTCGGTGTACCTGGCCCTGGTGAGTGAGCTGGAGATCAAGGCCCTGTGCATCATGTGCATGACCTGCTACGGGGTGAACCTGTTGCTGGCACTGCTAACCAGTGCCTGGGCCCGTGTCGGCGACAAGCGTACCTGGCTGGTCGCGGCCGGCTGGCAGTTGTTCGTGGCGCTGCTGGCGGCGGTGTTGTTTTCCGCCGCCTACCCGGAGCATGCTGGCTCGGCGTTGCTCCTGGCGCTGCAGGGCCTGCTGCTGTTGGCGGCCGCCCTGCTTTTCTTCCTGGCCGGCAGGCAGCGCCTGGTGACCTGGTTGCGGCACGTTGCCGGTCAGCTGGCCGCGCTGTTCCGTCCCCTGTGGGCCGGTGCGCTGTTGCTGCTGGCGGGCGGAGTGCTGTCGGCCGGTGCCTGGCTGTCCGGTGATCTGCTGTACAAATCGGTCGAGCGGGTCATGGCCGGAGGCACCGAGGACATTTCCAGCGGCCACACCGAGCACGGCCATCCCTGGATCGGCGCCGCCCGGCCCCGGCTGGTCGTCAAGGAATACTCCGATTACCAGTGCCCCTTCTGTCGCAAGGCCCACCTGGCCATTCGCCAGGTGGTGCGGGAGCGCAAGGACTGGTTGCGGCTGGTGCACGTGCAGGTGCCGCTGGACAACAAGTGCAACCCCATGCTCAAGCGTCCCTTCCACCGCCATGCCTGTCGCTGCGCCCTGGCGGCCATCTGCGCCGACGAGCAAGGCGCCTTCTGGAAGATGAACGACCTGCTCTTCGCCGTGCGCTGCAATCTCGACGCCACCACGCCGGAACGACTGGCGGCCGAGCTGGGGCTCGACGGAAGGCGCTTCCGCCGCTGCCTGGCGGGTGAGCAGGCCCGGGCCCGTCTCTCCGCCGACCTGGCCGAGTGTCGCTCGGTGGCCCAGGAATGCCGCGAGGCGGGCCGCAAATTCGGCACTCCCACCTTCGTGGTGGGCAAGCGGGTGGTGGTGGGGGCCAAGCCGGCCGACTTCTGGAGGAAGCTGGTGGACGAGCTGGCGGCTGAACGCTGAGACGCGTCTCCGCTCAACTGCCCGGAAAGACGATCTCCACCGTCCGGGCCTTCTTCACCAGGCGGAAGGGGGGTACCTGGCTGCCGGTGAAATCGAGCACGTAGCGCACGAAGTCCTCGTGCGGTCCCACGCGCACCCGGGTGACGAAGCCGGTGGGTTGCTGGAAGGTGCGCACCTTGCCGGAATAGCTGGCACCCTTGACATCGACGGCCAGGCGCGGGGGATCTTTCAAGGTGAAGTGCTTCAGGGTCACCGGGCCGCTGACGGCCAGGATCATGCGCCAGCCATCGGGCTTGCGGGAAAACAGCGGTGGCCCGGAGCTGGCGGGGGTGTCCGGCTGCGGCGATGTTGGTTGCCGGGCCGGCGGCTGGACGGCATCGGTCTGCCCGGTGGTCTTGCCGGTCTCCGTCCCGGGTGCCGGCGTTTTTCCGGCCGGGGTGGAGGCAGCGGCCGCCGAGCCCGAGCCCGAGCCCGAGCCCGGGCCGGGCCCGGTGGCTTGCTCCGCCGGCTGCTGGCCGCTCCCGGCGCCGGCGTCGGCAGGCATGGCCCGGTCCGGCGCCGGCTGCGACGTGGTGGCTGCCGGCCTGGCGGCGACGGCCTTGACGCTGGAGCCGGCCGGCTGCCGTTGCCGGTCCTTCCCGAAGGGGTTTACCGCCAGCAGCACCACGAAGGTGACGACCGCCACCGCCAGGACGAACAGGACGAAGACCAGGAGCCGCTTCCTGGGGGCGGGAGGTGTGGAGAACGTTGCCATCTTGTCTTCCCTTTCCTGATTGCCCTTTACCGTCGCCAGATCGATCTTCATGGTGGCCGTGGTGGATTCCCGGGGAGGTGAGAGCGCCGGGACGGGATCGGGCGGAGTGGCGACCCGGGCCGGCGGCGGCGTGGCCAGGGGCTGGGCCGTCTCCGCGGGACCCGGCGAGGGCAGGGGAGTGGTCTTGCGCTCGAGCTGGACGATGTCGGCGGGCAGGCCGGCATCATCGGTGGCCTCGCCGGCTACCTGGAGCGGCTCCTCGCCCGGGCCCGCATCCGGCTCCTCGAGGACATCGTTGATGAAGGATTCGATGCGCCGGCGGGAATCGTTGGGCATGTTCTTGAACTGTACCCCCATGCCCGGCAGGCTGCCGTCCACGGAAACCGGCTCGAAGGGCTTGGTCCAGACCACCTCGCCGACGTCCACCTTGACCGGTCCGTCGTCGAGATCGAACTCCAGCTCCACCTGCTTGCCGCGGGGCAGGGGGCGATTGGAGCGCAGGAAGATGCCTCCCCGGGAGACGTTGGCGGCGAAGACCTCCTGGGCGGAGTTGCTTTCCTTGTCGATCACCTTGACCTTGGAGAAGAAATCCACCCGCGGTTGGCGACGCTGCTCCTTGCCGTTGCTGTTGCCTTTCCCGGCCATGTCCGCGATGGTATTTCGACTTTCCGGCCAGGTCAACGACAACCTGGTTTCCCCCAACGTTGCCAAAAGCAACGTTGGGGTCTCAGGGTGGACCGGTAGTGGTACGGGAGTCTAGAACATGCTTCGCAAACTGCAAAAAACCACCAAACGTAAATTCTCTTGCCGTTGCGCGAAGCGCTGCCGGAACCCGCCAATTAGACCAGCAACACTTCAACCCCGCAGTTGCTTATGCAACTGCAGGGTTTCCTTTGACAGTTGCCTGCCGGAGTTGGTAGGAAGGGCATATAATCTCTCGCGTTGCGGAGGACTACATGTTCACGGGACTGGAATACTGGCTGGGGTTGCTGCTGCTGGCGGCGCTGGGCGTGCTGGGGGCCTCGAGCGTGATCGTCAAGAAGAAACCCGAGGCCGGGGAACTCATCGACAGGCTGGCCAAGGTGTCCGGCTGGGTAGGGCTGGTGTCGGCACTGTGGGGGCTGTGGGTGCTGATCGGGGCCCTGCGCACCCTCAGGGTGATCAGCGTATTTCCCCTGCACTGGCTGACCATGCTGGCCACGGCGGCGGTTCTCATCGGCCTGGGATTCATCTTCGGCTACGGCATGGTCACCACCTACCTCTCGGCGGAGGCCCGCCAGAAGGGTGAGCAGCTGCGCCGCAAGCTGCTCGGCTACCAGCTGGTGCTGGGCTACGTCTCCCTGGGCCTGGTGGCCTGGTGGCTGTTGCTGCGTTTCGTGTTCTGAAGGTGATGCCTCGTCTGCTTGCCAGAAAGAGCGTCCTCCTGCTGGCGGCCGGCCTGCTGCTGGCGGGCCCGCTGCCCCGGGCGGCGGCGCGAGGTCGTCTCACCGTCATTTTCGTGCCCGATCCCAGCTGCCGGACCAACAAGCTGGTGGAAGTCATAGCGCCGGAGCTGCAAGCCGCCGGCCAGGCTCGCCAGCTGAAGCTGGTCGACGATGCCGGCCTGGCCAAGGTGCTGGTGCAGTACTTCATCATCACCCGCAGCGGTCCCGGCGGGGTGCAGGTGGAGATCGAGGGCCGGGCCTTCGAAAACGCCTCGGGCAAGCTGCTGGTGCAGCAGGCCGCGGCCAGCGAGTTCCAGAGCGACGATGACGCCGGTCGCCAGGCGGCCGCCCGCCAGGCCGCCCGCAGCCTGGTGGAGTTGCTGGCCCCGCGCCTGGCGGAAGCTTACGCCGCCCGGGGGCGCGGTCGCCGGGTGATGCTGCAGGTCACCCTGGACGAGAGCGCCGCCGGCCGGGCGGACGACATCGTCTCTGTGTTGCAGGCCGCGGGCGACCAGGTCAAGCTGCGCGGCCGCAGCGCCCGCAGCCTGGTGTTCGTGCTGCGGGCCCGCGCCCCGGCCCGGGAACTGGCCGAGAGCCTGGCCGGCAGGATCGAGAAGCTGCCCGGCCTGCGCCTGGACTGGCAACTGGTGAGCGAATCCGCCCTGTTGCTGCACCTGCGGGCCAGATAGCAGGCGTTCAGTTCCGGTCGATACCCAGCAAGCGGTAGGGATCCACCAGCTCGGCCCGGCCGCTGTCGCGCAGCGTGGAGAAGAAGTGAATCCACTGTTGCTGGGCCAGGGGATCGGCGTAAATTTCGGTGTGTTCGGCGGGTGCGCCGTCGCTGAGAACGTCGAACTGGAAGAAGCCGGCGGTGATGCCCCCGGGGCGGTTGCCGCTGGCCGGTTCGGCGATGGCCGCCAGTCCGAAAACCGGCCGCAGCACCGGGCTCAGGTGATCCAGGCCCAGGGACCGCGCCAGGGCCTCGTTGGAAGTGTTGGGCACGAAGGCGTCGTCCAGCACTTCCTGCTGCAGCACCGGCAGGCGGCAAGCTTCACCCGGCCCCGTGATCTGCCGGGCCAGATTGACGGGATCTCCCCTCTCGGTGAGCACCTGCAGCACCGGCATGAAACGGCGCACGTCCACCGGACTGGTTCCCTCCGGGGCCAGCATGTCGATGAAGGAGCCGAAGATCTGCGAGCGCATGAACAGGTTGGTGGGCAGCGAGCCACCCCCGGCGGAGATGTTCACCGCCTGGATGTCCGGGCTCAGGGCGGCGGCACCGGCGGCGATGATGCCACCCAGGCTGTGGCCGGACAGGTAGACCGGTGCCGCGGCAACCTCCACCCGGCCATCGCCCCCCGCCGCCGGCAGCAGGTCCAGCCCGGCCAGGGTGCGTACCAGTTCCACCTCGCTGACCACGTCCAGGTAGCTCTGGCGGAAGTTGTCCCGCAGCAGTTCCATGTCGAAGGCCTTCTCGCCGGGCCCGGGATTCAAGTTGATGCCGAAGAAGTTGGTCGCCTCCCAGCCGCTGGGGGCCCGGCGGGAGCCGTGCAGGACCGCGTCGATGGCCAGCGAAGCGAATCCCGCCCGGGCCTGGGCCCGCTTGGCGCCGGCGTCCTGCTCCTTCCAGCCCAGCAGGCCGTGCTGGTAGATGATTACCGGGAAGGGAGGGCTGCGCCCGGGCCCGGCGCGGGGCAGGACGAGTTCAAACTCCAGTTCCTGTTGTCCTTGTAGCTGCGGCACCCCGTCGCCGATCACGAAGGTGCCGGCGGACGACTGGAAAGATGGCGCCAGGAACCGCCCGCTCACCACCGCGGCGACGTCGTCGTCGTCGGTCTTTTCCGTCACCTGCAGGCTGCCAGGCAGAATCTGCGGGGGCTGATCGGCAAACTGCTGCCGTACCTGGTCGCGGGCCGCCAGCAGCTGCTCCTCGATGGACTGGGTCGTGAACACGGTAATGGCACTGAGCTGGCCGACACTGTCGACAAAGCCGCTGGCCAGCAACTGTCGCCGGGCATCGTCCACCTGCTGGCCCAGCAGGCCGAAGCGGTCCAGGTCCTTCCCCAGCAGCAGATCACGCGTGGCCGCAGTGGGGGCGATGCAGTTGCCGTCCCGGTCGGTGAGGCGGCTGGCCAGGGCCGCCACATAGGTGGTGGCCGGGTGCAGGGGAAAGGCCGGTTCGGCCAGCAGCAGGTGGCGGCCGCGGCCCGGCAGCAGGGGGTCGGAGACGTATTCCAGCAACAGGGGTACTGCCCGGCCGTGATCGGGGGATGTGGGATCGATGTTCAGAAGCACTATCGGGCTGTCGGCGCCGGTGGTCCGGGCCGGGTCCAGCTGCAAGCAGGAGGGGGGTGACACCCGGGGAGGGTCCACACTGCCGTCGACGGTGCCGATCTCCCGTGAGAAACCGAAGACGATGGCCGCCGAGGTGCCGAAGCCATCGAGACGGTTCAGTTGTTCGGGCATGAAGTCGAAGCCCTGGAACATCTCGTCATCGGCAACCTGCAGGTCCAGCCGGAAGCCCGTTGCCGTGCCGCGGTCGGGGCGCAGGTAGAGGTTGGAGGGGAAGGGCAGCAGCAGGTCGGCGTCGGGGTCGAACAGCACCTGGGCCGGCGATCGGCAGAACTGCTGCTGCCCGCCGCCGTCACCACAGGCGGCCCCGGCCAGCCCGGCCAGCAGCAGCACCAGCACCAGTGTCGGGAGCCTGATCACGTTTCCAGCATAGCAGCCGGGACGCCCGGCAGACAACCGGGGAGGGCGGGCCAGAGTCTCCCACCCGGGACTTGCAGATTTCCCGGATCGGCCGGCAGGATCAGGGAGCGGAAAGACCATGGCCGCAGTCGCAGTTCAACTACGTCGAGGACCATTTTCGCGGCAGCGACGTGGAGATTGCGGCCGAGGTGGGAAATCCGGGTGGCCAGGCACCGGTTGACACCCCGCGAACGGCGGTGGTATCGGTTGACCTGCTACCAGATGCCAGGCAACCGGATGCACGGCAGGAGGTGACTCGATGTCCGACAGCGTGATCATCAAGGGGCGGGCCGGCCAGGGCAATGCCTTCGTGACCACCGGCCAGTTGCTCAAGGGCCTTACCGACCTGCTGTCGCTGGGCAAGGTGAGCGAGGCGGCTGACATCTATTCCCGTTGCCAGGAAGACGTCGGCTACATCCTCATCAACAAGGTGTCCGGAAACAAGCAGCTGCAGAAGCTGGTGGCCAACATGTTCTTCCGGGCCCGGGATTTCGAGAAGGCGGCGCTGTGCTGCGAGAACCTGGGCGAGTTCGCCAAGGCGGCCAGCCTCTACGAGCAGGCGGACGATTACCAGTCGGCCGCGGAGATGTATGCCAAGGTGGAGAACTTCGAAAAGGCGGCCGAGATGTTCGAGCGCAACCAGAATTTCCGCCAGGCCGCGGAGCTGTACCTGAAGGTGAAGAACTTCGCCCGGGCGGCGGCCTGCTACGAGCAGGCGGTGGACTACTTCGTGGCCGGGCGCCTGTACCACGAGCTGGGCAAGTACCGCAAGTCGATGGAGCTGTTGCAGAAGGTACAGGCCGGCGACGACTCCTTTCCACAGGCCACCTTGCTCATCGGCGACATTCTCTCCCGGCACGGTTACCTGGAGCTGGCCATCAAGAAGCTGCTCAACGTCATCAAGGGTAGGCCGGTGGCCCGGGATACCGCCGATCTCTACTACCAGCTGGCCTCCCTGCACTTGAAGAAGGGCAACGTGGAGGTGGCCCGCAACATCTACCAGCAGCTCATCGACTTCGACATCTCCTACCGGGACGCGGCCGATCGACTCAAGGAACTGGAGGCCGGGCAAGTGCCGGTGCCGCAGGAGGCGGGCCGGGACGAGGAGACCACGGCCGGAGAACTGCCCGAGGACGCCGAGCTGCAGGAGCAGGTGGTGGGGGTCATGGAAGGGTTCGATTTCCTGCGCCGCATTCCCCTGTTCGAGGACATGCCGCTGGCGCAGATGAAGTCGTTCTACAACATCTGCGAGGAGCGCGTCTTCGAACCCGCCGAGGTCATCATCGAACAGGGGCGACCCGGCCTGGCCCTGTACGTGCTGCGCGAGGGACAGGTGGGAGTGCACCGCCAGGAAGGCGACCACTCCAGCGAGGTGGCCGAGCTGGGGCCGGGAGAGTACGTGGGGGAGATGTCGCTGGTGGACGAGGCACCCACTTCGGCCCGGGTGACCGCCAAGAGCCGGGTGGTGGCCTTCGAGATCTCCCGCGATCACTTCCTGCGCTTCCTGCAGGCCAACGATCGCTTCGCCGTCAGGGTGCTGCGGGTGTTCGTGCGCACCCTGTGCCAGAGACTGCGCGATACCACGGCCAAGCTGGCCGGAAAGGAGCAGTGAAGATGACACGCTGGCTAGCGGTTGCCGTGTTCCTGCTGGCGGCCTGCACCCCGGAGAAGACTCCGCCGGTCGATGCGGGCCGGAAAAAGGCCGCCCCCGCCACCAGCAAGCAGGCCCCCAAGAACCTCTTTGCCGGCTGGACGGCGGTCGAGCTGGGAAAACACCTCAAGGGGGTGACCCACGTCGGCTACAGCCCGGACGGCAAATTGCTGGTCAGCTGCGACCGGGCCGGGGTGGTGAAGCTGTGGCGCGGCGACAATCACACCCTGTGGCGCGAGCTCAAGGGCCACGGAGCGGCGGTGATGATGGCCGCCTTCTCGCCCGACGGCAAGCTGCTGGCCACCGTCAGTCGCGACGAGACGGCGCGCTTGTGGGACGTCGGCCAGGGCAAGCTGGTGCGGGTCCTCAAGGACAAGCCCCCGCGCGAAAAAGACATGAGCGAGGAGGAACTGGCCCGCTACGCCGCCACTCCCAAGCCGGCCATGAACTGGGCGGCCTTCTCCGCCGACGGCAAGCGCCTGGCGACCGCCGGCGACGACTTCGCCCTCAAGATCTGGGACGTGGCCAGCGGCCGCAAGCTGGCCACCATCGAGGATTTCGGCTGCCACCAACGCCGGGTGCTGCGCCGCCCCGATGGACCGGGCTGGCTCAGCTCGGCCGGCTGCGCCGATGACGGCGTCAGTTACCTGAAGTTCTGGGACGAGCAGGGCAACCTGGTCAACCAGGGTGGCGACGCCCAGCACGATGCCCACTTCGTGGCCCTGGACCCGGCCGGGCGCTTCATCGTGGCCGCCGACGGCAGCCTGGCCCTGACCACCTTCTCCATGCAGGGCTCGCAGCTGCGGCGCCTGCTGCTGCCCGGCTACCACTTCTGCGTGACCTTCGGCCAGCGTGGCCGCTACCTGGCCGTCGGCGCCGAGGCGGGCAAGATCTGGGTTCTCGAAGTGGAGACCTGGAAGCGGGTGGGTACCATCGATTGCGGGCACAAGGCGGCGGTGGACAGCCTGGCGGTCAGCCCCTCCTCCGGGGTGCTGGCGGCCGGGTTACGCGACGGCCGGGTGGTGTACTTCGACCGGCCCTTCGAGTAGCTCCGAACACCACCGGCGGGTGCAGCTGCCACCGGCTGCCGGGGCGGGAGAGCCGGAAACTATGTTACCCGGCCGGGTTGTGCTAGAATCACCGGGCATATTCAGACTGGAGGCAGGCTATGGTTGCCGAGGTCAGCCTGGTACCACTGGGGGCGGGAACCTCCCTTTCGCGATACGTGGCCCGGTCCGTGGAGATCATTCGCTCGAGCGGCCTGCGACACCAGTTCCACGCCATGGGAACCAACCTGGAAGGCGAGTGGGACGAGATCATGGCGGTGGTGAAACGCTGCCGTGAGGCCCTGCTGGAGATGGGTGCCGAACGGGTGCTGGTGCGGCTTACCATCGACGATCGCCGCGACAAGCCCGGACGGCTGGCCGACAAGGAGCGGGCGGTGCGGGAGAAGATGACGGCGGCCGGCGGCCGGGGCGAAACCGACGCCGGGGATGGTGACTAGCATGGCCGGGCCCAAGATCCTGGTGGTGGACGACAACCAGTCGGTGTGTCGCTTCGTGGCCGGTGTGCTGCGACCCCTGGGCTACCAGGTACGCACGGCGGCGAACGGCCTCGAGGCCCTGAGGGTCATCAAGGACGACGTGCCCGACCTGGTGCTGCTCGACCTGGTCATGCCCCAGCTCAACGGCTATCAGGTGTTGAAGGTGGTGCAGCAGAAGAAGCTGGCTCCCGGGGTCAGCTTCGTGCTCATGTCCTCCACCAAGGAGAAGGTGGTGCAGCGGGTACGGGACCTGACCAGCGTGCAACATACCCTGGCCAAGCCGGTGACCGCCCAGCAGGTCCGCGATCTGGTCTCCCGGCTGGCGCCGATCGCCGAGGAGCTAGACGAAGAAGAGGGCGCGGAAGACATCGAGTTCGACATCAGCGAGCCGGAGCCGCCCGGGCAACAGCCGCTGCCGGAAGAGAAGCCGGAACCGGGTTCGCAACCGGAAGAGAAAACCGCTGCGGAACCGGAGATAGAGCAACAATCGCTGGACGTGGCCGACGGCTTCAGCGGCGAGATCACCTCGGACGATGCCGTGCGTACCCGCCAGGACATGGTCAGCCTGCTGCGTGACCGGCTGGATTCGGCGGTGGCCGCGGGCATGGCCGCCCGCCTGGACGACATCCTGGCGGCCGGTGACCGTGACCAGCTGCTGGGGACCCTGGCCGAGATCCTGGCCTCGGTGGTGGACGACAGGCTGGTGGAGCGGCTGCTCGACCTGGTGGCCGTTCACGGCAGGAGCATCTCGCGGAAGTAATCGACGTTTCGCGGCAGGTGGGGGGCTTCCCGGCGCACCTGGCCTCGGCGCCTGCGGAACAGGGGACTGGGCGCCTGCGGCGCCGGCATTTTCTCCTCGTCGCCTACGGCGACTGGACTGGTCCTCGGCGCCTCGGCCAGGTGCGCCGGGAAGCTGGACGTAGTTACCAATAACCTCGGCGCCTGCGGAACAGACGCAGTTACCAATGTCCTCGGCGCCTGCGGCGACATCCTCTCAGAAGGTCACCTGCAGGGCGGCGGCGGCACCCGCACGGCCCGGTCCCAGGAAGAACTGGACGTCGCCGCTTTTCGGCGCCGGTGGAGGAGGTTCCTCCAGTTCCAGTTCGCGGCGCAGGCGGTCGTTGACGCTTTCGATCAGTTCCTGGGTCTGGCGTGGGGTGAGGAAATGATGGCGGGCATAAGGGCTGGTGGCGCTGGCAGCCCGGGCTCCGTAGTTCAACCACATGATCAATCCGGCGATGCCGGCGGCCGAGCCCACTCCCACGGCCACCCCGGCGCCGGTGATGCCCTCGTCGGTGCCCTGCTTGAAGTAGGGAGCGGCGATGCCCGCGGCCACGAAGCCGGCCAGGGTCAGGCCGATGCCGATGTTGCGGTAGAGGCGGTAGCGGGAGGCCTGCTGCTTGATCTTCCGGGCCAGGTCCTGGCGGCCGGCCAGCTCCACCAGTTGCAACTCGCTTATGGGATTGCTGCCCCGCAGGATGTGCCAGCCGGAGCCGCCGCTCACCGGCCCACCCACTCCCACGGCCACGTTGCCGGTGGCGAACCCGACGGATACCCCGGCCCGTGGCTCCCGTCGCCACACCAGCGACAGGGCCCGCTGGCGGTAGCTCTCCAGCCGGCTGGACCGGGACGGTGGAGGCTCGCCGGGCGGTGGTGGCGGGGGGGCGGGTTGTTCGGGGGCGACCACCGCCACCGGGGCCTTAACGGGTTGCGGCAGGCCGGCCAGGCTGACGGTGTCGTCGGCCAGTTCCCGGCCGTCGGCAGCCACCAACCACAGCTGCACGTCATAGTTCTTCTGGGTGCGAAACACCCTGACGAAAAGCGCGGCCGCGGTCTGGCACTTTTTTGCCACCCCGGCGATTCCCCGGGGATTCACCGGGAATTCCGGACCGGCGCAGGCCAGCACCTTCCCGGGGTCCAGCAGTTGCAGCTTCTCGATCTTGGCCAGTCCCGCCGCCAGCGCCTGCTCCAGGCCTTCCAGGTCCTCGTCGGTACCGCTGGCTTCCGGCTTGATCAACGCCAGGCTGTCGATACCGGCCAACCGCTGGCGGGCCAGGGCCAGCACCTCGTCGATGGTGGCCGGGGATTTGGTATCACTGGCCGGCGGTTGTTCCGCTGCGGCCGCTGCCGGGGCCTTCTCTCCATCGGCAGGGGGCTGCTTCTTCCCGGCGGGAGGCGGGACCTGCCCGTCGGCCGGCTGGGGAACCGCGGGGGGTGGTTGCTCTCCCCGCGCCGGAACGGCCAGGCCCAGGAGAGTGACGGCAATCATCATCGAGCGCATTTCTCCCTCCAGCGCAGTCTTTACCCGGGCAGTCTAACATAAACAACTCTGGTGTACATTATCCGCCCATCTGCTTGACTGCCGTACTGCCCGGGCATATGATGTCCGCAAAGTGAGCGCCGCCGGACAACAGGGCGCCCTTCTGGGGGTTGCACGATGAAGAAGAAGATTCTCGTGGTAGATGACAGCATTGCCGTTGCCCGCCAGCTGGGCAAGGTCATCGAGGAGTTCGATGATTACGAGGTCATTGGTCACGCCCGGGACGGTGCGGAGGCCATCAAGCTGTACAAGACCCTGAATCCCGACGTGGTGCTGATGGACATCGTCATGCCCATGATGGACGGAATACAATCGCTGCGTACCCTCATGCGCGTCGATCCCCAGGCCCGGGTGGTGATGGTGTCTTCGGTCGGCGGCGTCGGCCAGAAGGTGGAAGACGCCCTGCGCCTGGGCGCCCGTAACGTGGTTTCCAAGCCGTTCGAACCGGAAAAGATAAAGTCCGTGCTGGACAAGGTTTTCGTCGAGGGTTGAAAGATGGGCGTCCAGTTTTTCGGAGAATTCCTCATCGACCGCTGGGTGATAACCCGCGGGCAGCTCATCGAGGCGCTGGAGTTGCAGAATTACCGCAATCCCAAGTTCGGCCAGGTGGGAGTCGAGCGGGGCTACCTTACCGAGGAACAGGTCGAACAGGTACACTTGCAACAGCGCAGCACCGACAAGCAGTTTGCCGAGTTGGCCATTTCCCTGGGATACCTCGACCAGCAGCAGGCCGAGGAGATTCTCACCTACCAGAAGAACAATCACCTCTATCTGGGAGAAGCGCTGCTGGAGCTGGGTCATATCACCGAGGAAATCCTGGAACGAGAGCTGGCCATCTTCAAGGAAGAGCAGGCCCAGTACGAGATCGAGAGCATCGACCTGCCCGCCGATGTGCCCTCCCGGCCGGTGCTGGAAGTGGCGGTGGATCTAACCCGAAAGCTGCTCGAACGCCTGGCCGGGTTGCGAGTGAAGGTGGGAGATGTCCAGGAAGGGCCCGTGGACGCCAGCCGGGATCGCCACCTGACCGTCAGCGTGGCCTTCGATGGCACCCTCAAGGCCCGTTACCTGTTAAGCCCGACCAGCGACGTGGCGGTGACCATCGCCTCGGCGGTACTGCGCGAGGATGCCACCCGCGAATCCGAGGAAGTGGTCGAAGACGCCGTGAAGGAGTTCTGTAACATCGTTTGCGGTAACGCCGTGGCCAAGCTGGCCCAGCAGGGGCACGTTATCGACATCCTGCCCCCGGAGACCGTGGCGGAGATACCGCCACCGGCAGACGGCGAGAAATGCCTGGTCCTGCCCTTGCACCTGGCCGAGGGCAAGCTGGAGTTGCGTTTCCTGCTGCCGGTCGCCGCTTGAGCGGAAAGGAAGCATCTCATGACCGTCGAACTGGCAACTTTTGGTGTCTGGGAACTCATTCTCATCCTGCTCATCGTGGTGGTCATCTTCGGAGCCGGCAAGTTGCCCCAGCTGGGCGAGTCGATGGGCAAGGCCGTTCGCAATTTCCGCCAGTCTTTCAAGGGGGAGGAGAAGGAAGTAGAGGCCCGGGCAGAAAAGATCGAACCTCCACAGCAGGCCGGCACCCTGCCGGCGGGACAGGGCGAGGAATCTGCCAGCCAGCAAGCCGCCCCGGCGGAACACACCGGCGAGCCTGCCGAGAAGAGCTGATCTGCCAGCCCGGACACGGGCAAGTATCATGTTCAACATCGGAACCTGGGAACTCATCGTCATCCTGGCACTGGCGCTGCTGCTGCTGGGGCCGCAGAAGCTGCCCGAGGTGGCTCGCTCCCTGGGCAAGGGATTGCTGCAGCTGCGGCGTTCGCTCGACGAGGTCAAGCAGGAGATCGATATCGAGGGCATCAAGCGAGACATCGTCAGTGATGTCGGGGTAGATGAGCTGCGGCGCACCCTGGACATCCGTGCCGACGTGCGCCGGGCCCTGGACGAGCTGGAGGCCGAGCCGGCCCCGGTCGCCGGGCTGGAGCCGGGTAAGCAACCGGGACCCGAATCTCCTGTTCCTCCCGCCGGCGACGACTCTCCCGGCCCGGAGGAGGGCCCGGCCGGTTAGCTCGGCAGCGTATCGTTCCATCTCTTCCTCCCTTCCCGTTGCCGGCCCGGCAGCATTGTTCTAGTATTAGCGTACCCCCTCGATGCCGGGAGGCTTGTCATGAAGTCATTGATCTTGAAGATGAGCTTAATGATGGCGCTGCTGCTGGTCGCCGGTTGTTCCTCGAGCAAGGGCGGCCAGGGTGACGTCTGCCAGTCCGACGACGATTGCGCCAGTGGCTTCTGCGTTTCCGGGACCTGTGCCGAGTGCCGCTGGAGTGCCGATTGCGCGGCGGACCAGGTTTGCCTGGACGGCCGCTGCCTGAAGGAGTGTCCCCAAGATGACCGTTGCGAGTACGGTGGCCAGTGCTGCCCGGGAGACTACGTTTGCGAGGACCGGGTCTGTCGCCAGCCCTGCGACGGCGTTCGTTGCGGGCACCGGCTGGAGCAGTGTTGCACCGATGGCCAGGTGTGCCAGGACGAGCGCTGCCTGATAGATTGCGGTGCCAACGAACGTTGCGGTGTCAACCTCGACAGCTGCTGCCAGGCAGGTGAGATCTGCTACGGTTCCAGTTGCACCAGCCCCGGGCCGGAATGTTCCCGCCAGGCCGACTGTCCCCCCGGGCAGGTGTGCGAGCGGGACCTGGGCCGCTGCCTCGACGAGGAGGCCATCGGTGACTGCGAATACGTACCGCCGGTGGGACAATTCAATCCCCAGCGGGATTGTCGCTGGACGCCGCCGGCCGGTGGCGTCACCCCGGTGCGCGACGACGTGGTGATGACGCCGGCCGTGGCCAACCTCACCGACGACAACGGCGATGGTCGCACCGACCGCTTCGATACCCCGGAGATCGTCTTCATCAGCTACGACCGGCAGGGTGATGGCTGCTGCAACGTGCCGGGTACGCTGCGGGTGGTCTCGGGCCAGTGCCAGCCCGACGGCAGCATGCTGACGCTGTTCTCCTCGGCCAGCCCGGTGCTCGACAACTCCGGGGGCCTGGCCCTGGGAGATGTCGACGGGGACGGGGTGCCCGAGATCGTGGCCATGACCATGGTCGATGTCAACGGCACCGCGCGGCCGCAGGGCACGGTGGCCTTCAAGCGGGCCAGCGCCGACGGCAGCGACTGGCAGGTGCTGTGGCACAACGACCAGTACCCCACCTGGAACGTGCATACCCGCGGCGGCAGCCAGCCGTCTCTGGCCAACCTGGATGCCCAGGGCCCGCCCGAGGTGATCGTCGGCAACGTGGTGCTGGATGGAAAAACGGGGCAGCTGCTCTGGGACGGTCTGCAGACGGTCGGCCCCACGGCCGGCATCGGCAATAATGCCTTCCTGGGGCCGGTGTCGGCGGTGGCCGACATCGATCTCGACGGCAAGCTGGAGGTGCTGGCCGGCAATACCTGCTACGAGCACGACGGCAGCGAGAAGTGGACCTTCAACTACACTTCCGATAACTCTCCCTGTGGTGGCGACCTGCCCTGCGACGGCTACAACGCCGTGGGCAACTTCGATGGCGACGACCAGGGCGAGATGGTCATCGTGCGCCGCGGCGAGGTTTTCGTCATCGACAGCGACGGCAGCCAGCTGGCCAAGGTGGCCATTCCCGTCGATGACTGTGCCAACAACGAAAGCGGCCCCCCCACGGTGGCCGATTTCGACGGCGACGGCCGTCCCGAGATCGGCACCGCCGCCGGGGACTACTACGTCATAGTAGACCTCGACTGCCTGGGGGCCAATCCCCAGGACGGCTGTTCCAACCGGCCGGGGGTCCTCTGGTACGTGCCCAACGAGGACTGTTCCAGCCGGGTGACGGCATCATCGGTTTTCGACTTCGACGGCGACGGGCGTGCCGAAGCCGTCTACGCCGACGAGACTTCCTTCCGCATCTTCGACGGCACCACCGGCCAGGAGGTCTATCGCGACAACGATCACGGTTCACACACCCGCCTGGAGGAAGTGGTCATCGCCGATGTCGACAACGACGGCAATGCCGAGGTGGTGATTGCCGAGAACGCCAACAACAGCAAGGTCCCCGGTATCGTGGTCTGGGGGGACGCGCTCGACAACTGGGTGTTCACCCGGCGCATCTGGAACCAGCACGGCTACCACGTGGCCAACATCACCGAGGACGGCGCCGTGCCACTGTACGAAGAGCCCAACTGGCTGGCCCCCTGGGAGATGAACAACTTTCGCCAGAACGTGCAGGGCGAGGGGCTGTTCTGGGCCCCCGACCTGGTGGTGCTCAACTTGCAGGCGGTGTGCGAACCGGGACCGCAGCTGTACATCTCCTTCGATGTCATGAACCAGGGCAGCCGCATGGTGGCGGCCGGCTCGCCGGTGACGCTGTATGCCGACGATCAACCCATCCAGACCGTGGCCACCAGCAGGCCGCTGTTTCCCGGCCAGCTGGAGCACATCGGCCTGTCCTGGCCGGTACCGGAGAACCTGCAGAACGTGCTGTTGCAACTGCGGGCCGGCGCCGACGACCAGGGTGACGGCAGCGGCCGGGACAACGAGTGCCACGAGGACAACAACGACGCCACTCTGGCCAACGTGGCCTGCGGGGTGGTCGATTGAGTGGAGGTCACTGGCTTAGACGGTTCTTTGCTGCAGCTCGGATACCTTGGCCAGCGCCGGGTAGTCGCGATCGCGATGGAGCACGCACAGCGCGTTACGGATGGCACAGGCGGCGATCAGGCAGTCCACGGAAGACCTGATGGTCAAGCCGTTCCGTCGAGCTGTCCGGTAGAGTGACACCGCTTGATCGAAAACCTCCCGTTCCAGGGGCGATTCCACCATGGGCAGGGCGTGCATGGCACTGCGGGCGTGCCGGAAGCCCGCCTCGTTGCGAAAGCCTTGCAGAACCTCCTGCACCACCGGCAGGCATGTCACCACCAGGTCGAAGTCCACGGTGCCTTCGAGATCGAAAGGATCATTGCGGCGGAATGTTTCTATCCATACCGACGTGTCTACCAGGTACACCTCAATGACCCCCCGAGGTGGATGTGTCGCCGCGCATTTCCGCCAGGTCTCCCTCCCACAGGCCGGAACCACGGAGTTCCAGGATCTTGCGCGCCTCGGCGCGCCTGACGAATTCAAACAGGGCTGTCTCCACGGCTTTCGAGTAGGTTTTCACTCCCGCCAGCCGCGCCGCTTTCTCAAGCAGTTCCTCGTCAATCACAATTGTCGTACGTTTCATACAAGTAGTATGTTTTATATGCATCATTCTGTCAAGCAACATCTTCAGGATCTGTCTTCTTATACACAACACACTGAAACAGAAAGCAAAACAATGGGGACAGGCCCAGGCCTACGGGCCTACAAGCCTAGGGGACGGCCCCGGGTCTATGGTAGTTACTCCGTGCCGGGCGCCTAGAAAAGCGTGGCCTCGGGCAGGAAGTTGGACATGAAGGCAGCCACATCGCAGCTGCGGGCCGGACCGCGGCGCTGGTTGCCGGCATCTAGCTGGAAGTAGTGCACCACGCCCTGGCTGACCCCGGTCACCTCCACCAGCAGGCGATAGACGCCGGATGAGACCTGCAGGAATACCGACTCGAAGACCTGCTTCTGCAGCACCCGCTGAGCCCCGAAGGGCTGGCCGTCGGCGTTGATAGCCACGTAGCGGATCTCGGCACCGTCGTCGCGTTCCACCAGCACGTTCATCGCCCAGCGCTCGCCGGTCACGGGCAGAACCTGGGAGGCGCCGAGTTCCATGTCCAGCGCGGCTTCCGGTGCGGCTGCTGCTGCCGGAACCGGTGCCCCGGTAGTCGTGGCGCCGGCTGACGGCTGGACGGTGGCTTCTCCCAGCAGACCGGCGACGAAGTCCTCGGCACTCGTGAGCCGCTCCAATTCGACCCGGCCGCGCCACCTTACCCCGGAGGGGTCGACCAGGCGCACGGCCAGGCGGTTGCCCTCTTCCAGGCGCAGGGCCAGGCGCAGCTGCCGATCGCCGACCCGCAGGTCCTTGGCCAGGATGGCTCCCCGGGCCAGCAGGCAGTCGTGGCCCAGGCGGGAAACGACTTCCCCCAGGGGTAATCCCTCTGGCGGCTCCGGGTCGTGGGCTGCAGGCACCGGAGTCGGAGCGGAACAGGAATCCCCGACCGCGGGGGTGGTCTTCTTCTCCCGCAGGCGCTCGAGCAAGCCTCCCAGGGCCAGCTCCAGGTCGGTCCGGTCGCCGTATTCGTCCAGGGGAATGGCCAGTGGTTCAACTTCCTCCGGCCGGGCCTGGCCCGGTCGCCGCACCTGCACGATGCTCACCTGCCGGCCGTAGCCCTCGAGCAGTAGTTCGGCCTGGGCCAGTTCCACGCGGGCCTGCAGACACAGTCGTGAGGCATCTACACGGCAGGCCAGTCCCAGTTGCTGGCAGCGTCTTTGCAACACCGCCAACTCGGCGGCCCGTTGCTCCATCTGCCGCTGCACCTGGGCCAGTACCTGGGACATCTCGGCGAAGTCGAAAAAGGGTACCGGACCCAGGGCTGCCAGCAGTGCCGGCTTGAGAAAGACCAGTTGGTCGTGGCCCTGCACGGTGAACAGGGCATGGGTGATGGAAACCCGCGAGAAGGGGTCGCGCAGGGCCCCGTCGGCCAAGTGCAACTCTCCTTCCAGGCGTTGGCCCTGGGGAGTGTCGACCAGTCGGGTGGCCACCTGCAGGGCGTTGAGCTTGCGGCGGGCGATCTCGTTCAGTCTTGCCGGTGAAATCTTGTGTTCAACCACTTTCCTCTCCTCGGGTGCCGTTCGCGGCGAAACTAGCAAGGGGGCAGCGGCTTGTGAAGGACATTTGTTTTTTTTTCTGCTAAAATGACTCACGTTGCCAACTATGGGGAGTGGACAGTCATGAAGTGGATGCTGGTGCTGTCGGCGGCCGCGTTCCTGGGCGGCTGCGGTGGTGGAGATTCGGGGAGTCAGTGCGGCGAGCAGATGGTGCTCGACGAACAGAGCCTGGACGTGGTGGAGGTGCGCCTGTACCGGGGACGCTGCCTGGGGCACCTGGTCATCCGTCCCCAGGGAGACGACGCGAAGTCGCGACTCGTCGCCATTGCCCAGACCCTGGCCGCCGCCATTCCCGCCGACGGCTCCGCGCCCGCGTCGGATGCCCAACTGGTGACGCTGGTGCCGGATCCCGGGCAGGTGGGCGACGGCACCTGGCAGGAGGATCTGACCGACCAGGTCGAAGGCCCCTGGCTGGTGAGCACCAGTGCCTACGACTGGATCGACGGAGCCGGCAAGCCCTTCGAGGACAACGGCTTCCAGGCTGCCAGCGGCGAGACCTATCAGCACCAGGCTCCTGATCTAAGGCTCACCATTGAGCTGGTGGATCAGGGTTCCTGTGCCGGGGCCGAAGCCGCCTTCCGGGATGCCGGTTGGAACGAGGGTACACCGGTTGAATAAACGAATCAGCAGGCGTTGTTTCCTGGCCAGCGGCGGCACCGCCGCAGCCATACTGGCAGGCGGGGGCAAGGTCCGAGCCGCTCCCCGGGCACCCTCTCCGGTCTATTCCGCTTACCACGAGCAGATGGTGAGCGGTTCCACCCCGGATACGGTGCAGTACCAGTGGGTGCGGGCCGGGGTGGATGCCTGCCTCAAGGCCATGACCGGGCAAGCCAGTGCGGGGGACGCCTGGGAGAGCCTCTTTGCCGGAATTGGCACCCAGAGCAAGGTGGCCATCAAGGTCAACTGCCTCAATACCGACGTTCATCCCCAGTTCGCCACCGTCAGGGCCCTGGTGGAGAGCATGACGGAGATGCTGGGGGGAACCTTTCCCGCCGGCAACATCTCGCTGTTCGATAACAACCTGTGGACGACCGGCAAGGTCGACGCCTGCTACGGCGGCGCCCGGCTCGATGCCCTGGGCATAGTCCACGGCGAAGACAGCTATCCGGCCACCACCACGGTGATGGTCGGGGGAACCAGCATGTACGTGAGCCGTTTCTGGGCGGAGGCCGACTACGCCGTCAGCCTGGCCAAGATGGCTCCCCACCAGTACTACGCCGGCGGCCTGAGCGGCGTCATCAAGAACATGATGGGCGCCGTTAGCCTGGCCAACGACAACTACCAGGCCAAGCGTGACAACTCCGGTTTCCACGACGGGGCGCCCTACACCGCCTTCCGCGACCTGTTCGCCAACTGGGGCGGTGCCCACCTGCAGCTGTACATCGTCGACATGCTCTTTGCCTGCCGTCACGAGAACGCCGCGGGCTGGGAGCGGGTGGTCAAGCGTATTACCATGGGTCGCGACCCGGTGGCGGTGGATTCCTACAACGTCGACAAGATCAACGAGCTGGGCATGAACGTGGTACAGCCGGTTACCAAGGCCGTGCCCCAGGCGCTGGAACAGGCCGGCCTGGGCTCGGTGGCCTACGACCTGGTCGAACCCGAGGTGGCGCTGCCGCAGGTGCCGTCGCGCGATGACATCGATGCCCTGCTCCGCGCCCGCATGCAGGGCCAGGCCACGGACGGCCAGGTGCGGGAGCAGATCGGCAAGTACCGGGAGCAATGATGTTCAGATCCCTGACCGCTGTTTTCCTGGTGGCATTGCTATGGCCCGGAGTCACGCCGGCCTACTCCACCCTGGCGGAGGTGACGGTACAACGTTCCTTCGAACCCGCCCGCCCCCGGCCGGGACAGCCGGTGCAGGTGAGCTTGCTGGTCACGGTCGGGTCTATCGGTTCCGAGCCGCTACGCGGTTTCTGGATCAGCGATGCCGTTCCCGCCGGCCTGGAACCGACAACCGCCAGCGTGGTGCTGGACGGGCAGGGGGTTACCGTCCGGCACGAGACCGGCCAGGGAATCCTGGCCTGCTGCAGCCTGGAACGCTGGGTGCTGGAGACCCCGCCGGACTGGGCCGAGGGCTTGCCCCTGGCGGCCGGCTCCAGCCTGGAGATCTCCTACCAGGTTACCGTTCCCGCCGACGCCGGCGACGCCATCGTCTTTCCCGGCTTTTCCTGGGTGGCCATGATCCCCGGCCAGGGAGCGGCCGGTGACCACTTCGCCTTCGAGGACAATCCCGCCGAGCTGCCGGTGGACAACGGTTCCGGGCAGAACCTGCCGCCGCAGGTAGTCGCCGCTGCCCAGCCGAGCAGCGGTGAGGCCCCGTTGACGGTGAACTTTTCCGCCCAGGCCAGTGATCCCGACGGGCAGGTGGTTGCCTTCCACTGGCAGTTCGGGGACGGCCAGGAAGACGACCGGGCCGAGTGCACGCACAGCTACCAGCAGCCGGGAAGCTACGTGGCCCGGCTCGAGGTGACCGATGACGACGGGGCCACGGCCAGCGACACCGTTACCGTCATGGTGTTCGAGCCGGCCGACGGTGGCGGCGGCGACGAGGATGGCGGCAGTGGCGACGGTGGTCAGAGGCAGGACGATGATACGGTGACGATTGAGGGTGGTTGCTCGTGTGCCGGCGGAGGCCGGCCGTTCGCCGGTACGGGATGGTTGTTGCTGCTGTCGTGGCTGCTCTGGCGCCGGCGCGGCTGAAAGCACCGGCGGCGGGAAGGAGGGGTTCATGGCCAGGTGGTTGCGTGGCAAGTCGATCGCTCCGGCAGAGAGGGGAGCTGTTGTGCTGCCGTTGCTGGTGGTGCTGCTACTGCCGGGCGTAGCGGCCCGGGCCGCGGTCTACGAGGTTGGTCCCGGCCAGGCGCTGGCGGAACTGGACGAAGTTCCCTGGGAGTCGCTGGCTCCCGGCGACCAGGTCCTGGTCCACTGGCGCAGCGAACCCTACCGCAGCAAGATCATCCTGGCGGTGACAGCCAGCGAACAACAACCGCTGCTGCTGCGGGGCGTGGTTGGCCCCGATGGCCAGCTGCCGATCATCGACGGCCGCGACGCCACCACCCGTGCCGGTATCAATTTCTGGAACGAAGATCGCGGGGTGATCAAGATCGGGGGGTCCAACAACCCCGATTGCGATCCCCCCGCTTGCGTGCCCAGTTGGATCGTGGTGGAGAACCTCGACGTTCGTTCCGGGCGTGCCCCTTACCGCTTTTCCGGCCGCAACGGCGATAGCGGCTACACCGAAAATGCCGCCGCCATTTACGTGGAGGTGGGCAGGCACATCACTATCCGTAACTGCTCCCTGCACGATTCCGGCAACGGGTTGTTCATCGGTGTATTCGGCGGCGAGACCCGGGACATCCTGGTGGAGGGCAACCATCTCTGGGACAACGGAATCGAAGACAGCATCTACGAGCACAACAGCTACACCTCGGCCCGCGGTATAGTCTTCCAGTTCAACCACTATGGTCCCCTGCGGGCCGGCTGCCTGGGAAACAACCTCAAGGATCGCTCGGCCGGACTGGTGGTGCGCTACAACTGGATCGAGAACGGCAACCGCCAGCTAGACCTGGTGGACGGCGAAGACAGCCAGGCGGTTCCCGACGATCCCGCCTACCGCAGCACCTTCGTCTATGGCAACGTGCTGGTGGAGGCGGAAGGGGAGGGCAACAGCCAGATCGTCCATTACGGCGGCGACAGCGGTGATACCTCCATCTACCGCAAGGGAACACTCTACTTCTACAACAACACCGTAATCTCCACCCGTAGCGGCAATACCACCCTGCTGCGCCTGTCTACCAACGACGAGCACTGTGACTGCCGCAACAATATCGTCTACGCCACTGCCGGCGGCTCCCGCCTGGCGCTGCTGGCCAGCAACGGCGTGCTGGATCTCAGCCATAACTGGCTCAACGAGGGCTGGCGGGACTCGCACGACGGCCTGGACGGGGTCATCAACGACGACGGTACGAACGTCACCGGCAGCACTCCCGGCTTCGTCGACGGTAATGGACAGGATTTCCGGCCGGCCGCCGGTTCTCCCGCCATCGACGGGGGAACGGACCTGGCCGCCGCGGCCGTTGCCTTTCCGGTGCTCTTCGAGTACCTGCGCCACCAGCACGGCCAGCCTCGCCCGCTTCAGGGAAACATCGACCTGGGAGCCTTCGAGTACTGCCCGCCCGGCGGTTGTGACGCCGACGATGGTGGTGGTGACGTCGACGGTGGTGATGACGCTGATGGTGGCGGTGGTGGTGACGATGGCGGTAACGGCGACGCCGCCGTCGACGCCGGTCCACCCGATGCCGGCCGGGACGCCGGTGGTGACGACGGCGGCGACGGCGGGGTCGTCACGGGCGATGACGGTACCGGTACGGACTCCGTCGCTGACCGGGGTGGTGAAGCGGCGGACGACACCGGAACGGCTGATGCCCCGGAAGACGGCGCCGACGCCGGTTCCTCCCTGCAAGGAGCCTGTAGCTGTTCCCCCGGGAGCCGGAGCTCTTCGCTGCCGTGGCTGCTGGTCTTGCTGCTGGTGTCCTGGCGGCGGCGGAAAGGGGCCGGCTCGACCTGACGCCGGAAATGCTTGATCGCTTCCCAGGATGTGACAACATTGATCTCCATGGGCAGAAATTTGCTCGCGGCAGTCATCCTGCTCGGCCTGGCGCCGGCGCTACCGGCGCAGGAAAACGACGTGGAGATGGAGCTGTTTTTCAGCGAGGAAGAGACCGTCACCGTGGCTGCCCGTCACCAGCAAAGGCTGGGCATGAGTCCCTCGGCCGTCACCGTGATCGATGAACAGGACATCGCCGCTTCCGGAGCCACCGGCCTGATCGATCTGCTGCGGCTGGTGCCGGGCCTGGACGTGGTAATCGACTCGCCGGCATTCTCGTCCGTGAGCAACCGCCTGGACTGGACCATAGAGAACAACCAGTTGTTGGTACTCATAGACGGGCGCGAGGCCAACTTCGAGTTGCTGGGCATGACCGCCTTCGAGATCCAGCCCGTGTCAGTGGATGACATCAAGCGCATCGAGGTGATCCGCGGGCCGGGCTCATCGCTGTACGGTGCCAATGCCCTCAGCGGGGTCATCGCCATCACCACCCACAGGGTCGAGGAGGGGAGTTCCGCCTGGGTGGGTCTGCGGGGAGGTGAGCTGGGCGCGCTGTACGCCGGCCTGCGTGCCGGGGTGGTGCTGGGCGACTGGAGCTTGAACCTGTCGGCCGCGCTGGATCGCATGAGCACCTTCTCCGACCGGGACGTCGTCGGCCGCCGCATCTGGCGTCTACGGCCCGTGCTCGAATGGCGGCCCCCCAACGGCGGGCGGCTGTTGCTGGAAGGCGGCCTGGCCGCCGGCCGAGGCAGGATGTCGGCGGTGTTGAGCGGCTTCGACGGCCGGCTCGATAGCGGCTACCTGCGTGCCGACTGGAGCCAGCAGGATCTGCGGATACAATTGTGGTGGACCCGGGCGGTGATGGATTTCGAGTTCCACAGCAACCTGGAACTGGGACCCGTGCACCTGGCCGACCTGGTCCCCACGATGGTAACCGGGGACGTCGTCGACGGCGAGGTGCAGTGGACGTTGCCACGCTGGTACCAGCCGCTGTTGTTGATAGTGGGAGCCAACGGTCGTTTCTCCCGGGCCACTTCCGACCAGTTGCTGGATGGCGGGGCTTATGCCGATCCCTCCAGCTCCGGTTACCGGCAGCCGGGTATCGAACACCTGGAGGGTCGCGCGGGGGCCTTTGCGCACGGTGAGTGGGCGCCCGTCGACTGGCTCATGGTCACCGCTGGCCTGCGCTTCGACTACAACACCGTAACCGGTCCCTTCCTGAGTCCACGCCTGGCCACGGTCT
>Ga0190359_1000441_pt1 | contig 27977 bp, 27 predicted proteins | sample 48721823_MG_FD_161269 | JGI IMG/M metagenome (GOLD analysis project Ga0190359, IMG submission 161269) | Hydrothermal vent microbial mat bacterial communities from Southern Trench, Guaymas Basin, Mexico - 4872-18-2-3_MG | ecosystem: Environmental > Aquatic > Marine > Hydrothermal vents >... | reverse complement strand
TCTCTATCGAAACTGCTTACTCTGGGGTATTCTACAGGAGTAGAATCACTTTTCAGAGTAGTGAATACGAGTTCATAGCTCTCATCACTTTCTATGATACCATTCCCATCACAATCCAGAGGATTACCGGCAGTATCCTTTATCTCAGGGGTTATTTTTAGTATATACCTTTCGGCATTTTCAAGACCTGAGAAAGCCAGAGAAACTCTCAATCTTCTGCTCCATGGAGGACCAGCGGTATCTATACCGGTCACAGTAAGGTTACCCTGGACAGTGAGGTCTGTATATTTGAGGAGTGAAATCCCTTGTAATAAAGTGGAGGTATCAATATCAAAGTCATCAAATTGTATTTCAATGGTATCTTCCAGAGGTATTTGGTCAGGAAGTGTTCCCACCAGGAAATCTACACTATGGAGAGTTGGAGAATTTAAGTCGGGAGTGTCTGCATCTGGGGCCGGACCTCTGAAAACCAGATAGATGTCATCGTAAGAATCATCATTTAAACCATTGTTATTCCCATCAAGAGGATTAGATGAAAGATCCCTCAATCTATCTTGGATTATATGGAGTATATAAGTGGTGGAGTCCAGAAGTGGAACAAGTGGAGTTATAATCACTGTATGGGTCTCTCTCTGGTAATCCACATTTATTGAGATATTACCCTGAGTTTTACCGCTGTACGCTGTCAGCTCAAATGCGCTACCTAGCTGTGTATTGTCCAGAATCTCATCGAATTTGAGGATTATCTCATCCTGTATATCACTCTGTATAGTATCAATATCTTCAAACCGTGTAGGACTTGAAGAAAGACCGAGATCAAAGGACAGTGTATAGTAATCAAGGAGGTGCGGTGGAGTGGATTCATACTTATCTACCTTGCCAAGGTCACTCCCTGGAGAAAGGGGTAAATCTTTAGGGCTGCATCCAAATATTAAAATTATTGTTAATATAAGGATTTTTTTCATTTTTTTCCTCCTAAAATCTGATAACTATCTGGACTTTCCAGTTTGTTAAATCAGTTAGATTTGCAAAATTCATAATATCAAGAGTTGCCCTGTCCCATATTGTGAAGGAAGCTCCATAATAAAATCTTGTTTGAGTATGATGTGTTTTGGAATCCGAAGTTCTTGATTCAAGTTGTGTGTCCTGAGTGGTTATTATGGTGCTACTGTCACCGTAAGTTATAATGGTCTGAGGTGGGTGATATTCCTTTATGTTTATTGTATATTTATCCTGCATCTCATAGTATGTAAAGCATGAGCCGAGTCTTAAGTAAATTTCCTTGTTCTTCAAGGGCCTGAATTCTATACCCACCGGGAGGAAGAAATAGTTAATGACGGAAGATTTGAGGCTATCATAAACCATATTTTCTCTCGTTATTTCAGTGTAATCATCAGGATCCACTATCTGGTCATCACCATCATTAAATGCAAAATACGTTGAATCTCTCTCAACTATTGAATACTCTTCATTCAAGACCTCAGATCTGAACCCAAGACCTATGCCAAATCTAAACATAGGAGAAGCTTTCACTATATTCCTTAAATATAATGCAAGAATTCTGTGGCTCTTTTCAGCTTTGCTGAAATCACGGTCGAAGAAATCTTCCTGATAGGTATATCTGGTGCCAAGAGGCATGTCATCGTATGTTCCTGTGTAGAACTCTCTTATTTCGTAAAAATCTTTATCTTTTTCCTGATTCTCAGTCATTCCGTACAAGATTGCATCAAACAGATTATTCTCTCCCCACGGTTTCTTGAACTGTAGATATGCCTCTACCCCGGTACCTGGAAATAGAAATCTTCTGTAATAATATCCCTGAGATCGCTTGTTATGAACCTCACTTCCTCCTGGATTGTAGTCAGTAATAACATCGTATTCTGTTTTGCGTTCTTCCAATTCTTTAAGTGTTCTATAGCCCAGAATTAAATTGAGGGAAGTGGAATCCTCAAAAATGTACATCCCTCCCAGCGAAGCAATACTCAGGTCTTCGGTATATTCGCGGGAATCGGAACCCAATCCTTCTTCAGTTTGTATAAGACTCTGGGAATTAAGATCGTAAGTGGAGCTTACAGAATAAAAAGACCCCCACGGGTCAAGAAGAGTGCCCGGGTTCTTCGTTTTAGTAGAGCTTGTATTTTTATAGAAGGAGGCACCTATAGAATAGCTATCTCTTTTAAGCTCAAGGGCTATATATCCCAGTAAAGAGTTATAGCTCTCATTGGCATCTTCTCTCTCATATTTTGAGTACTCAGTATCGGGATTCCCATCCCCGTCTGTATCCGTTCGCAGGAGGCTATCCACCTCTACATGTCCGTTTGTTCCATAATAATTGGGAAGAGGTATCTCATATCCGGAGAGCAGAAAGAGAAGAGCTTCACTTGTGGAGGAGTACGTGTTCTTCATTCCGACAAGAAGATAATCTTCTGTGGTATCCTTGAAGAAAGTTGAGGTCCCCTTTAGGTCAGAGAGAGATGAGAAAAATAGATTACCGTCAATTTCATGAAGTCTCACTGGATTCTGGATAATGTCTATGGCGTCTTCAAAAATGTAGCCTGTGGAAAGAAGTCTAAAGGACAGAATGCTATCTATCTTTGTGGTTGTATTAATATTTGGACTCTGAGCCTTAATAGAACCAAGCATTGTGAGTATAGATATAACAATTAATTTTTTCATACCCTCACTCCTTTGTTAGATTAATATACCGCCATTGCTTCAATTTTTCAAATTTACAATACCAATCTTGATTCACACAAGCATATGGATTTAAAATTTAACAATGAATAAACAGGTTATTTTAATATTATTATCCGGCCTGATATCCCTTATGGGCTGTCAGCAGCGGGAAGCCGAGCTGGATATTGATCTCCTTGAGGCACAGGATACTGTGAGACTGGTAGATCCTGACCAGGATCCTTCCAACAGCTGGCTCAGTGCTGACAGTACTGTGGTAAAAGACTCAATATATCTCAGAGTCCGGGTTATACTACATAATGCCCCCGATGGGTTTATATACGAAATTCGTTGGAGAATGCTTACTGTGAATGATTCTATTTTAAAGACTGATAGAGGAATTTTCAGTCCTGAGATTTATTTAGAAGAAGATCAAAGTAAAGATATTAATCTTTATATCCCGGTAGATAATTACATTGCATATGGCGCTGATTTAAGTGACGATGATACACTCAATTATAAGGGCAGTATGAGATGTGAAGTATGGGTCTACGGGTCCACACCCCGTGAATATGTAACTTCTGATACTGTTAAATTCTGGGTGAATTTCACCCTTGACTGAACAATGAAAAATAACTATAATAAAACACAGTCGGGGCGTAGCGCAGGTTGGATAGCGCACCAGCATGGGGGGCTGGGGGTCGGTGGTTCAAGTCCACTCGCCCCGACCATTAATTTTTTTGTAATTGTTCCAGCATATAATGAAGAGAGGAAAATAGGCATTTTTTTGGAAGAGCTTGCTAAGATTGTGCCTCTGGAAAAGGTTATTGTGATTGATGATGGTTCCACTGATCATACTTATGAACTGGCTAAGAAAACTGGCTGTATTGTTTTAAAAAATAAGATTAATTCTGGCAAAGGAGCAGCTCAGAAAGCAGGTTTCGAGGAGGCAATGAAAAGGGGTGCCGAATATATCATCACGATGGATGCAGATCTCCAGCATGACCCGGCGTATATTCCACTCTTTATTGATAAACTAATGGCAGGGTATGACATTGTTATCGGTTCTCGTTGGCAAGAGTTACACAAGATGCCCCGGGATAGATATCTTTCAAACAGACTAACAACACTGGCTATATCTTTGCTCACCGGACGAAAAGTTATGGACACTCAGAGTGGATTTAGAGCAATAAGAAGCGAAGTTTTAAAGCAAATCCAATTGAAGACTAACAAGTACGAAACAGAATCTGAGCTTCTTATTAAAGCTCTTTTAAAGGGATTTAAAGTAGGCTATGTGGAAATAGAAGCTAGGTATGGAGATGAAAGTTCTAAAATCAACAGATTTGTGGATACATTGAGATTTTTGAGAATGTATGTGGGGTTAGTATGGCAAAGCGGTTAATTCTTCTGTCAAATGATGATGGATATGATTCGCCTGGAATACGCATACTTAAAGATGGCCTTAAAGATCTCGGAAGAGTGGTAATATCAGCTCCTTTGCGGGAAATGAGTGCATCCAGTCATTCTATAACATTGAGAAGAGAGATTAAAGTTGAGGAGGTTGAGCCCGACGTTTTTGCAGTTAGTGGCACGCCGGCTGACTCCGTACTGATTGCCATTTATGGTATCCTTGAAAGGATGCCCGATATAATAATCTCAGGGATAAATGATGGACACAATCTTGGGGAGGATGTATTTTATTCCGGTACCGTTGCTGCAGCAAGGGAGGGCGCCATGTATGGAGTCCCATCACTGGCAGCCTCTCTGGTTTTAAATCAGGATCCTCATAGACACTACGAATCTGCTGTTTATTTCGTTAGGAAAATAGCTCTTGTGATGATGGAGGAGAAAATGCAGGGAGAATTAATGAATCTCAATGTTCCAAATTCACCACTTGATGAAATCAAGGGATTGAAGATAACACGTCTCTCCACAAGAAGATATAAAGACCCGGTTATGAAACTCAGGGAAAATCTCTATGTGATAGGGGGAGAACCTCTCTGGAACAGAGAAAAAGGTACAGATTTAGAGGCTGTCCTTGAAGGATATGCCTCATTAACACCTCTTTTAAAGGATATAACTGATTATGAGAAAATCGGATTCCTGGAAAGAATTAAGGAAAGAATTAGTTGATAGACAGCTTATAGCTAGGGGCATAAAAGATAAAAAGGTTCTAGATGCCTTTTTAAAGGTGCCCCGACATGAATTTGTACTTCCTGAGTATCTTGATGAATCTTATAATGATTATCCTTTGCCCATTGGATTCGGCCAGACCATTTCACAACCTTATATGATCGCTTATATGATGGAAGCCCTGGAACTCCAGGGAGGAGAAAAAGTCCTTGAAATAGGAACAGGATCTGGTTATACCACTGCATTGCTTGCTGAGATAGCAAAAGAAATCTATACAGTAGAAAGAATTGGTCCTCTTCTTGAACGTGCAAGAAAGATCCTGGAGGAACTTGGATACAATAATATTTATTTTAAGGAGGGAGACGGTACCTTGGGTTGGCCGGAATACGCCCCTTATGAGAGGATTATTGTCACAGCTTCTGCTCCTTCTGTTCCAACCCCCTTATTTGAACAGCTGGACGAGGGGGGTATTCTTCTAATACCTGTTGCATCAGGATTTGGTGATGTTCTAAAAAGAGTGAAAAAAATTAAGGGCAAGATGGTAGAAGAGAACCTTACATACTGTGCCTTTGTGCCCTTAATAGGAAAATATGGCTTTAAGGAGAAGTAATCTCTTACAGTCTGATAAACTCTCATTTTAATCTTTAAAAAGCAGCCTGTATAATTTCTCTATGCGTTTTATAGGTATTTCCTGTCAGTCAAGTAGTGAGCATTATTATCTTGCTAAAGCTTATGTTGAAGCCCTTGCATTACATGGAGTTCGTCCACTTCTGCTCTCTCATTTTGACGATGAGGTTTTTGTAAACCAGATTGTCAAGGAACTCAGAGGTGTGGTACTTACGGGAGGATGGGATATAGCCCCTGAATTTTATGGTAGCAATTATGGAGGAAGGCGCCATGATCCGGTGAGAGATAGATTTGAGATCCTTCTTGCAAAGATGATGTTCCAAATGAAAAAGCCGGTTCTTGGTATATGCAGGGGTATGCAGCTTATAAATGTGGCCTTTGGTGGTAGTCTTTACAGTGATGTGAGTGAGATCACCACGAAAAACCACTGGCAAAAAATCCCGGTGGATAAAGCCAGTCACAGGATATTTATAAAGAGGAACACCAAACTCTTTCAGATATTGGAGACAGATAAAATGGAGGTAAATAGTTTTCATCATCAGGCAATCAAAAAAATTGCAAAAGGATTCATAATTTCTGCAGTTTCTGAGGATGGGGTTATTGAAGCCATAGAACATAAGGAACATCCATACTTTATAGGAGTGCAGTTTCATCCGGAATATATGTTTGAAAGAGAACCCTTTATTAAACTTTTCAGAAGCTTCGTGGAGCAGTGCAATGGTTGAGAGAGTGGTGGTGAAGATTAGAAGTATCCGAATAATTGATAAATTCCAGGAGGATGGTATCGAGTTTATAAAAGTAAAACTCAAGGTATCGCCGATTTCCGCAATTCCTGCCGTTAAAATGCCGGGCATTTTGAAAAGAAGAGTTATAAATATCGAGAGGAACTATGTTACTCCTCACGTTCCTGAAATTGGTGATGAAATTGTGCTTACCAAGGAAGAGACAGAAGCTTTTTCGAATTATTTTCAAAGAAATATGCTGACCCGAGAGAATCAGTATGTGAAAGTTTCTGTAGATAATCTTCTGGGAGCAAGAATTTCTTCCATTAGATACAAGCCGCTGGATTTCGAATTTTTTGAAATGAAGCTACATATTTCAGAAGGGAAATGGGGGTTTAAAGGAGGCGCTCTGGATTTTCTTGATGACTCTAAATTTGGTTTATGGAATTCGAGATTTAAAAGAACTGAATCTGGTTTTCTGGAATATAAACCAAAAGATACCGTATTACGAAAGAAGTTTATACTCAAGAGAGATCTTCCTCTTCTGGAAGTGAAACTTGAATTGCGTTCTCGCAAGAAAAAGAAGGCACGAATAAGCCATTTTATGACCTTCAATGTAAGTGATAGTGGTGGGGATACAGTTTTTTACTATCTGTCTGATAGAGGAGTAAAGTATGAAAGAGGAACTGTGAGAAACGTACCATGGCCTTGGCAGAAAACATTGAGATGCGATACTACTGGTATACTGCTTTTCCATAAAGAAAAAGAAGGAATAAGCTTGATGATGGGGGTGAATCCCTCTGATTTAGAGGTGGTGAATTTATACAGAACTATGGATGGTCCTGAACTAATTTTTACTTTTAACAGAGAGGAAATATCCAAAAAGAAAATCCTGAAAAGAAGAATTATTTATATCGTAGGAGAAAAACATTTCCTCGATGAACATAGCTTTACCATAGGAGCGAGGGGCATTAACGAGTTTGTGGTGATCTCTTCCAGTGTAAAACCCATCCGGTTCTTTGACGTCGACTTAGAGAATAATTTAATAAAGATAGAGGCTAAGGAGTACAGGATAGATGGGATGAGGCCACTTTATCTCTCGAGGATTCCTCTTAAAGAAACACAGAGTATACCCGAGATAAAAGGGGTGCATTATGGCTGAGTTCTTTGAACCCAGAACATTCGGCTATGAATGGGAAATAATGCTTCTGAACCGGGACCTTTCTGTTCCTGAGAGAGCGGAAATACTGGAGATTGCTCATGAAATAAGAAAAAGCGTGACTGGTTCAGAGTCAGGGTTTGATTTTCTCACGGGAGGCGTGGGTAATATGTTGGAGATTCGTTCGGGCATTTTGTATAGCGTTGGTGACTTGCTGAGATCCACGGATTCCCACCTGACAAATACGAGAGAAATATTAAAGAAAAAGAAATTTTTACTTCTACCTCTTGGAACACATCCTGGTGTGGGAAAGGCTATAGGCTTCCATATCCATATAGGTTCCATTTATGATGTAAAGTTATCAAAAAAAATTGCAGATTCTCTGATTAGATATGTGCCTGTATTCATAAGTATAGCTGCCAATTCTCCCTTTGGGAAGGGTGAATATGGAAGATTCAAAAGCTACAGAATGGCATCTTCTGCTGAACTGATGTCAATTCCAGAAAACATATACAATGACAGACTCTTCCACTGGCAATGGGGTCAGGATATAACCCTCACCACAGATGAACATTCAACCATTGAATTCAGAGTGAATGATTCCCCACTCTCGGAAACCTTTGTTAATGAATATACATCCTTTGTAGCTGCATTTGTTTTCAGTTTTAAAGAAGAGGATTTTATTGAGCTTAATGAAGAGAGTTATGAGGAATATATAATTAACAGATGGAGGGCTACGAAATATGGACTTCAGGCTATCCTTAAATGGGAGGGTAACGAAGTTCCGGTGACAGAAATAATCGAGGGCATGATTGAGAGGTGTGATTTTAAAGTTATTGGTGGAGAGAAACCTTCTTTGATAATGGAAATGCTGAAAAAAAGAAGAACTCAAGCTGATTGGCAACTAGATATTATGAAAAAGGTAAATGATTTTTTTCAGGTTGCTGAAAATATCTCTTCACTTTTCCTTCAAGGCGATTATTTTCCAGATTACATAGAGAATTCCAATGCTCTTCCTGTTGCAAAGCCGGAAGCCCTGGAAGATTTTATCCTCTCCCGGATCGGCAAGGAGACACAGTACAGAGATATTTATCAACTGCTTCTCATGCCCTATCCATTGCTTGATAAATATCTGGATAAACTTGTTCTTGAAGGTAAAGTCAAGGTTGAGATGGATCCTGAGAAGGGCAAGAGATACACAAAAATTGACAGGAAGAATCAGTAAAAAGGAGGGTATAAAACGAGGCTTAGATCTCTTCTTTCTTTTTCCGGTGGGACCCTTATTTCACGGGTTTTTGGTTTTCTGAGAGATGCTACAATTGCTTTTTTACTGGGAGCATCACGCTATGCCGATGTCTTTTATGTTGCCTTCCGCATTCCCAATTTTTTGAGAGATATACTGGCAGAAAATGTTATGCAGACTGCCTTTGTTCCCACTTATATAAAGGCAAGAGAAAAGGACATTCATCCTGAAAGATTTTTGAGAATTATATTTACCATTTTTCTCTGTGCCAGTGTTATACTAACCATACTGGGAATAATTTTTACCCCTCAAATTGTTTCACTTATTGCATACGGTTTCCGGAGAATACCTGATAAATTTACTTTGACTGTAAAAGTAACCCGTTTGACCTTTCCTTTCCTCATACTTGTTTCTGTATCTGCATTCTTTCAGGCTGTTTTGAATGCCTTCAAAAGATTTTTTGCACCCGCCATTTCTCCTACTTTATTTAACATCTCGATAGTATCCCTGGGTATAGCAGCATATTTTATACTACCCCAAAATTATTATATATGGGCAATTGCGGCTGGTGTAATACTGGGAGGTATAATACAGCTTACATTTTTACTTTCTCAGACTGCCCTTCTGGGAATTAAACCAAAAATTACTTTAACATTAAAGCACCCACTCCTCAAGCAATTTGGAAAACTTCTGGTTCCTGTTTTTTTAAGTACAGGTTTTACGCGAATTACCCTTTTTGTTAACACTCTCATAGCGTCATTTTTAAGAGAAGGTTCTGTTGCATACCTGAATTATGCCTTCAGGATTATGCACCTCCCTATAGGACTTTTTGCAGTTGGCGTCCAAACTGTGTCCATGCCATCCATTACTGAGGCAGTTACAGGAGATAGAGATGTGGGCGAACCTGTATGGAAAAGTATAACCTACAACATTCTTTTTACACTACCTGCTTCCTTGTTTATCCTGTTTGATGCGCATCTACTTGTGAAATTTTTGTTTGAGAGGGGAGCTTTTAAAAACCTGGATACTCTTTTTACTTCCCAGGCGCTGGTATTTTATGCCCTCACGATATTGCCAACGGGTATAAGTAAAGTATTCCTTAATTATTATTATGCTACATCGAGAATAAGAATACCCAATATTACCATGGCCGTTGCCGCTTTGGTTAATGTACTTATTGCTCTCACACTTTCAAAGACATTGAGTTTTCCTGCCCTGGCACTTGCTACGGCTTCTGGAGTGACTTTGCAGACTATAATTCTAACATTTCTGGTTTCCAGAGAATTACCATCACCTGGGGATTTTCCTGTAACTATGGCTAAAATTATTTTTCAGAATTTGTTCCCCACTTTTCTTATTATTATTTTTAGAACCAGCAATCCCTATGTCGAACTTCTGGTAGACAGTGTGTTTTTCGGCTTTACCTGGTACATAATGGGAATAGTGTTCAATTTCCTTCCATCACCATTGAGAAAATAATATAAAAACTGTATTATATTAACATGAAGAAGAGGAACAAAGTTGAAAGCTTAAACTCTGAGATTTTTATTAATGCTGTTCTCAATGGAATCGGGAAGGTAATAAAAGCCCAGGAGCATTTGAATAAAATTAATGTCTTTCCCGTTCCAGATGGTGATACTGGAACAAATCTTGCCATGACCCTCAAAGAGGGGGCTTCAGTAATCAAGGAATCCAGAGGGTTGAAATTATGTGAAGCTGTAAGAAGATTTTCTGAAGCACTTATTCTTGGAGCAAAGGGCAATTCAGGAGTAATTCTTTCTCAATTTTTCCTTGAATTTGCAGAGTATATAAAAGGTAAAGAATATATTAGTGCCAGAGAATTTGCAGAGGCGCTTGATTATGCGACTGAAAAAACATATGAAGCTCTTGAAAACCCCGTTGAAGGGACAATATTAACAGTTATGAAGGACTCTTCCCGCGCAGCTTTGAAGGTCAGTAAAAAAGAGAAGGATCTTATAAAGGTGATTTTGGCAATTTACAGGGGGGCTCAGAAGTCTTTAGAGCGGACTCCAACTCTTTTACCCAAACTGAAGAAAAGTGGGGTTGTGGATTCCGGAGCCAAGGGTTTTGTTTTGTTCCTTGAGGGAATTCTTGAGTATGTGAGAGAAGGGAGGGTGGACCTTCCTGAAGAGATAAAGCCGGTGGAGGTTAAATCAGAATACATTGAACAGGAAGAATTGGAACACAGATACTGCACAGAGGCAGTTGTAAGGGGAGAAGGATTGGAGAGCAATAAACTAAAAATGCTTCTTGCTACCCTTGGAGGGTCCCTTATAGTAATGGGAGCGGGCAAGCTGTTTCATATTCATATCCATACCAACTGGCCACAGAAGGTATTTGAATTGCTCAAAGAAAAAGGCGAAATTTTAAGGAAAAAAGTCGATGATATGCTGGAAATGAATATCAAAAGGTCAAAGGGTGAGCTGGGAATTGTTGTGGATTCCACTGCGGATATTCCTCTTGATCTAGCTCATGAACTTGATATAAAAGTTGTTCCACTGCAGATTATCATTGATGGAAAGTCATATCTTGATGGTATAGATGTAAGGCGAGAAGAGGTTATAGAGAAGCTTGTTGAGGGTAAATCTTCCATAACCACATCACAACCTTCTCCTCATGATTTCAAAGAAGCCATCAAGGAGTCATTATCTAAAAATAAAAAGGTCCTGATTATTACAATAAGTTCTGCACTTTCCGGCACATATAAATCTGCTCTTCTTGCCAGCGAAGAGTATAAGGACAAAGTATTTGTACTTGACAGTAAGTTGGGCTCCTTTGGTACCGGCCTCCTTGCTATAAGGGCTAGAGAAAAACAGGCAGCTGGATATACAATTGAGGAGATCATTGAACACTTAAATCAGGGTATAGATAAATCCTACTTTTTCCTTACTCCTGGTTCTCTCACTTATCTTGCGAGGTCAGGTAGAGTTTCTGAGACGCAGAGTAAGATTGCAAACTTTTTAAAGTTAAGGCCTATTTTTTCTTTTAAGAAAGATGGCAGCCTCTACAAAAAAACTGCCGGTTTTGGAACCCATAGAACCTTGAAAAAGATGTTTAAGTTGCTCGTCAGGGAATTAAACCCATCCATGACATACGATTTTGGAATACCACATGTTTCCAGTTCCGAAATAGCCGAGAAAATCAAGGATTTTGTTGAGAGGAATTTTAGAGCGAGAAAGGTGCTTGTGGGTGAGGTAACTCCTGTTTTATCAATCCATACAGGCCCCGGTTCTTTTGGTGTGGTTGCAATCCCTGTGTTTTAGCTAGACATACAGATTGTGTTCTTTTATATACCTTTCCACGGCTTCAGGTACTAAATATCTCAGGGATAGTTCTTTTTTGATCCTTTCTCTAATCTCGGTGGAGGATATTTCAATAAGCCTTTCATCCAGAAAGATTACCTCACGGGAGAATCTACTTGTTGTTAGAGGGGTTCCCGGTCTTTTTAATACCACAAGATTTGCCATCTGAACAAGCTCTTCAGGATGATACCACGATTCCAGGGAGTTGAACTGATCAGCCCCCATTATAAAGTAAAATTCAGCTTTTTCCAGTTCTTTTAATTTTTTTAAAACTTCCACAGTATAAGCTTTTGGAAGATTTAGTTTTTTCTCGAAATCGCTGGCTTCAAAATAAGGATTTCCTTGAACGGCCAATTTTACCATTTTATAACGGGCTTCAAATGGAGCCACTGTATTTCTGTGTGGAGGGTGATAGCTGACCAGAAAAATCACTTTGTCCAATTTCAAAGCTTCCTGAACATCCTGGGCCAGGATAAGATGACCCATGTGAATAGGATCAAATCTGCCACCAAAAATTCCTATTTTTTTCATTTTATATATTTAATTTTTGTCGTAATGAATTCAATTTTTTTTGGTATTTCTTATCATCTATACTATTGGGATCCAAATTTTCCACCACCGATTTTGCTTCTTTTCTTTTTCCTTGTTCAAAAAGAATTTCGGCTTTCAATATTAGAGCTTTCAGATGGGCAGGGACGTCAGGATATTGCTGGAGGAGAATATCTATGTATACAAGGGCAGAATTAAGATGGTCGAGTTTTTTATAGGTTTCAGCGATATAAAGAAGACGTTCAGCCAGTATTTCACGGGCCTCATGAATAACCTTTTGAGCCTTCTCCTTATATGGAGAGTCTGGATATTTAGCTTCGAAATCCTGGGCATACTTAATAGCAAGGTGGATGTTTTTCAGATCTTTTCTAGGATCTGAACTCTTTTTCAGATAGCATTCTGCAAGTTCGATATATCCGATCTCTGCATACTCACTTGTTGGGAAAGTGGAAATGAGAAACTGATATTCAAGAATTGCATCCTCATAATCATGGGACTCCTTGTAGCTTTTTGCCAGGTAATATTGGGCCTTATCCACATACTGGCTTGTAGGGTAGTTGAATACAATGTTTTTGAATATTTCGATGGCCTTGCTGTACTTACCCTCGTTATAGAGCTCCATGGCGTAGTTGTACTGCGATTCCACATCCCTTGGCAGCTGGCTTTTTCTGGTTGCACATGAAATTAAACTTATAAACAGAGTTAGATAGAATATTTTTTTCATCTTACCTCCAGATTAATTATATTAATGTATTTTCCGGGTTCAGGCAAAATGCCTTTGAACAGCTTTCCAGCATAATTTATAATAAAATACATCAGGAGGGATTTAACCATGAAATTCATACTTGTTTTACTCTTTACAGCAAAGCCTCTCCTTATGGCCTCTATCCAGCCTTTGGCTTCCATTACAAAAGAACTGGTAGGGGAGAAGTACAGAGTTGAATCGCTCCTCGTTGGGCAGCAGAACCCTCATACCTATGAACCATCGCCGGGAGATATAGGAAAGGTAGAAAGGGCGGCGCTTTATTTTGAGGTTGGCCTTAATCTGGAATCCTGGGGTGATAGAATGTGCAAGGTGGCCAGAAAGTGTATTAGAGTAGGGGAAATCCTGAAGGAGCGCGGCGTTCCAATAAAGAATCCTCATATTTGGCTAGACCCGGTGAAGGCTAAAAAAATTGCCGGGGTTATTGTGGAAGAACTTGTATCTGTGTTCCCTCAGGATTCAACTGACTTTTACAGTAATTTGAGTAAATTTGAATCTCGGGTGGATTCCCTTATATCCTGGACAAGGTCAAAGACAGAAACATTAACGGACAAAAAATTCATTTCATATCATCCTGCATGGGAAGATTTTGCACATACACTTGGATTCGATCTTGTGGATGTGGTGGTGGAACATGGCAGTAAGGAGGTTTCTACTAAAAGGCTGGCCGAAGTTATCAAAGAAGCTAAAAACAAAGGAGTCCGGGTGATTGTAGTCGAAAAAGGCTTCCCATCCCGTGTTCCTCATATTATTGCTTCCGAAATAAACGGAAGGACGGTGGAGCTTGATCCTCTATTCTCAGGATATTATGTGGATGAGATGAAAAAGAATATAGAAAATCTTATAAAGGGATTAAGATGGCAGAAATAATATTTAATGAAGTGACAGTCTCTTATGGAGATTCCCCTGTTTTAAAAGACCTTACCTTTGTAGTGGAGAAGGAGGAATTTGTCATTATTATGGGCCCAAATGGGACCGGGAAAACTACCCTGGTTAAAACTCTCCTGGGTGTCAAAAAACCCGATAAAGGCCTTGTGTACGTTCTGGGATGTCCTGTCCAGAAGGTATGTCCTCATAGGAAAAAGATCGGTTACGTTCCCCAGTTTCAGAGTATAGATCCTGATTTTCCAGCAACACTTTACGATGTTGTTTTGACCGGCAGTTATGCCAACCTTGGCTACGTTAAACTCCCTGGAAAAGAAGAGAAAGAGGAAGCTTTGAGGCTTATAGAAGAGGTTGGCCTTAAGGGAATGGAGAATCATCCCTTTGGTCGTCTTTCGGGGGGGCAGCAGAGGAGAGGATTAATTGCAAGAGCACTTATGGGAAGTCCCAGAATTCTTGTTCTCGATGAACCAACTGCAGGAGTGGATCTTGCAAGCCAAAATCAGGTAAGAAGTACAATACAGGAAATATATAAAAGAACAAGGATACCCGTATTGCTGGTCACCCATGATATAAATCCCTTTCTTTCTCTTGTTACCAAAATTGTTTTATTGGGGTATGGAAAACACTTTGTGGGCGGAAAGGAAGATATTATACGGGAAGAGATACTTAGAGAAGTATATGGAGAGTATGTAAGAGTAATAGAAGTTGCAGGAAGAAAGTATGTTATGACACGGGATTATCATTATGCTTGAACTTTTTGCACTATCAGTGATAAGGAAAGCTTTTGTTGCCTCGGTTCTGGTGGGTTTGTTATTGCCCTTGGTGGGAAATTTCGCCCTTATGACCAGAACCGCTTTTCTGGGTGCAGGAATAGCCCATATTGCGTTTGCAGGTGTGGCTTTTGGTATAATGCTATCTTTTTCACCTCTTCTTGGGGCATTTCTTTTTGCTTTACTTTCAGTAGCATTTATCTGGTATGCAGAGAAGAGAAATTGGATTACTTATGATGTGGGTATGAGTATTCTATTTTCCTTTTTTATGGCGCTTGCTATTTTATTTCTGGGGCTTACAAAGCAATATTCCGGGGAGGCAATGTCCTATCTTTTCGGAAGTGTGCTGACTGTCTCTACAGTTGATATTATATTATTGTTCATTACAGTACTTCTCTTTTCTATTTTTGTTGGAGTCTTTTATAAGGAATTATTCCACATTATATTATCCCGAGATCTAGCTCTGGCCAGTGGTTTACCTGTGGATACATTTACCTTCTTGATGCTGTTATTCATGACAATTTCGGTTGTGGTGTCAATGAAAGCAGTGGGTGCACTTCTTGTTTTTGGCCTTCTTGTAATGCCTTCCGCTGCAGCTTATCGTTTGGCTTTTAGATTTCACAGAATGATATTACTTTCTCTGGTATTTGGACTTATTTCATCTATTGCAGGCTTTTTCATATCCCTTACTCTGGATATACCTTCTGGAGCAGCAATTGTTATTATCGCATTTTTACTTCTTATAATTTCCTTCATCTTCTCAAGAAAATGAAAATCCTTCAAGTCAGTGATTCCTACTTACCATTCCCTGGAGGAGTTGCAGAACACATGTATAATTTAAAGAAAGCATTGGAGAAAAGAGGACATGATGTATGGGTATTAACAACGCAGTATTATGGAGATGGAACTATCCGGGAAGATAAAGATGAATATAGAGATGAAAGGGTGATCAGAATGGGAAAGGTTGTTGTACTTCCTCCGTTAAAGATGTTTAATGCAACTCAGCTTACTGTGACCTTTGATCCTTTGCTACATCTGCATGTGAGAGATTTCATCCGCAGGAATAGATTTGATGTTGTCCATCTACATGGTCCTCTGGCTCCCAATCTTCCGGGTATTGTTTCCCATTATTCCCCTTACCCTCAGGTGGCCACATTTCATACCGCATTTGTTGGTTTTAACTGGAATAAGATTGGAAAATTTTTATTTTATCGGGATTCCAGAAAAATCAGAAAATATATTTTTGTTTCCAGAGTTGCAAAAGATGCAATAGATCATGTATATAAAAGTACAGGTATTATAATACCCAATGGAATTGATTTTGAGAGATTTCATAAACAAAAGGAAAAACTCATAAAAGACCGGACAGATAAAATTCTGGTGGGCTTTCTAAGTAGATTGGAACCAAGAAAAGGGCTTGATATTTTGATAAAGGCTCTGGCAATATCTGATTTTCTAAGGAACAATGTGGAGTTGATAGTCGGGGGTGATGGTCCACTTCGCAAAAAGTATGAATTCATGGCCAGGGATTCAGGAATAAAATTTAAATTTTTAGGACAGATAGAAAGAGGTAAAGTTCCTGTCTTTTATAAAAGTCTCGATGTATTTGTAGCTCCTTCCAGAGGAGGAGAAAGCTTTGGCATGATACTGCTTGAAGCCATGGCTTCAGGAGTCCCTGTGATTGCCTCAGATATTCCAGGATATATGGAAGTAATAAAGGACGGCTTTAACGGTATACTGTTTAAAAATGAGAGCCCTGAGTGTTTATCCAGAAAACTAATATTTCTTATAAAAGATAATGCCATGAGAAACAGTTTAGTGAATAATGCTTTGAGCTTTGCCAGAAAATACGATTGGGAGATAATAGCTGAAAGAATAGAAAAAGTTTACCTGGAGGTGACATAATGGTCTTTTTCCCCTTGGTAATACCTCTGGTAAGGATCTTACCCTACTGGTTTCTCAGAATCCTGTTGATACTTTTGGCTGATGTTCTTCGCCCTTTCGATTGGAGAACCAAGGTTGTGGCCACGAACCTCAGAACCATTTATCCATCTCTAAATAAAAGAGAATTAAATAAACTGGTAAGGCAGACTTTCAGGAATTTTTATCTTACCTATCTGAGAATGTTGAAACTGCATACTCTTGAGAAATGGAAGCAAGTGGTGGACTTCACTGAACTTGAGCCGCTTAGAAGGAAAAAGGTAGTTTTGTTCTCAATTCATATGGGCCCCTGGGACATTGTAGCGTCCAGGATAAACAAAGATGGGTATAGAGTGAAGGCTGTGATGGAGAGGTTTCCAAAACCTATGAGAAATATTATAGAAAAATACAGAGGTGGGGTAGAAATTTACACTGCTGGAGAGGATACTCTCAAGATGATCAGGGAATTGAGGAAAGATGAAGATTTTTTATTGGTGATTCTGATAGACAGGGTAACTTCAGGAAATGGCGAAATTATTGAATTTATGGGCAGAAAAGTGATGGTCCCTGTAGGAGCATTTAAGATTCCCAAGCTGATTGGAGCCGAGCCTTATTTTACAGTGAGTATTGAAGAGAAAGGAATTACTAAAGTAAAAGTACATCCCCTGGATTTGGATAATACAAAAAAGGAATGTTTAAATCTTATGAAAAGGTATTTGAAAAAATATCCTGATCAATGGTTTAATTTCTATTTTTTCACTCAAAAGCAGACCTGAGAATATAAAGTACCACCTCATCATAGGAGATGCCCATTGCCTCAGCTTCCTTTGGTAGATCAGATAGTTCTGTCATTCCAGGGATTGTGTTGATTTCAAGAATATAGTAATTCCCATCTTCATCTACAACAGCATCGACTCGGGAGAAGCCCTTACAGCCTACTACTCTGTGGGTTAAAAGAGCAGCCTCCTGTAACTCTTTTGTAGAGTGTTGGGAAATTTCAGCGGGGATTATAAATTCCGTAAGCCCCTTTGTATATTTTGCCTTATAATCGTAAAATTCCCTACCTTTTACACGTAATTCTAAAACAGGAAGTGGAAAACTCTCCTCACCAGTGCCAAGAATCCCCACGGTGACGGTTTTACCCTTGATATATTTTTCAACAAATAAATCCCCGTATTTTCCTCTTGTATCCTTTAAGGCATCGTGAAATTCTTTTTCAGTATGGCATATTCTGACTCCCAGACTGGATCCCTCGGAGCGGGGCTTAATAACACATGGAATTCCCAATTGATTAAGAGCTTTCTCCCCAAATTCCTCTAAATTTGCCCAGAGTGGAATAAAGAAATATTCAGGGGTTCTTATATTATGGGCTTTCAAAATGTATTTGGTTGTAATTTTATCCATACCAATGGCCGAAGCCTCAACTCCTGATCCGGTGTAGGGAATACCATGAAGTTCAAAAATAGCCTGAATGGTTCCATCTTCTCCCGGGCGTCCATGTAGCATTATGAGGGCGACATCTGTAAAACCCGGCCTGATAAGATGTAGATTCTCCCTTTTAAGATCAAACCCTTCGGCCTTAAATCCCTGTCTTATCAGACTATCTAGCACTCTACGACCGGAGCGAAGAGAAACTTCCCGTTCTCCAGACCATCCTCCAAATATTACAGTTATTTTTTTATCTTCAAGAAACTTCTTTAAAGCTGTAAAATCCATTTAGTTATTTTATGCACTGTAAGGGAGAAGTTTCTTGATCCTGTGTTCTTCTGTCTTATCAACCAGAGTGGGTTTTCGGAGATTTCTTTTTCTTTTTGCTGTTTTTTTGGTGAGAATATGGCTTTTAAAGGCCTTCCTTCTCTTATAATGACCTCCTCCGGTTACTTTAAATCTTTTTGCAGCTGACCTTTTTGTTTTCATTTTAGGCATATTAATCCTCCTTTATTTTAAGAGTATGTTATTTCAGTTCTTTTTAACAGGTTTCAACAGACAGGTCAGATTTCTTCCATCCATTTTTGGTGGAATTTCCACCTGTGCTTCTTCTTTCAGTTCTTCTAAAATTTTTTTAATCAGCTCTTCCCCGTATTCAGGATGGGCGAGCTCCCTTCCTTTGAAAAAGATTCTGATTTTAACTTTTGCCCCATCCCCCAGAAATTCTCTAACCTTTTTCAGTTTTACACCAAGGTCATGCTCGCTGATTCTCGGTCCCATGGATATTTCTCTGACTTCCCCTGCCTGCTTTTTCTTTGCTTCTTTTTGCTTTTTCCTCTCTTCGTATTTAAATTTACCGTAATCTAAAATTTTGCAGACAGGTGGATTAGCGTTGGGAGAAACCTCCACAAGATCCAGGCCCATATCATATGCAAGTTGTATAGCATCCCTCGTTTTCATGATCCCGATCTGCTTCCCATCAGGTCCAATAACCCTGACTTCAGGGACTCTTATACGCTCATTTACCCTGTAGGGTTCTACTTTATTTTTTCCTTTTCTAAATGATGGTCTATGTACTCCTCCGTTAATGGTGCTCCTCCTTTTTGTTTATTTCTTCCTTAATGAGATTAATAAAATCTTCAATTTTCATACTTCCAATGTCACCCTTCCTGTGCTTTCTTACCGAAACTGTACTATTTTCTTCCTCCTTTTTCCCTATTATCAACATATATGGTATTTTGTGAGATTCTGCCTCTCGAATTTTATAGCCGATTTTTTCGGTTCTGACATCCATATAAGTACGGATATCCTCATCAATAAGTTTTTCATATACCTTTTGGGCATATACTTCATTTTCGGTGGTGATGGGCAGGATGGCAACCTGAATTGGGGCAAGCCATACCGGGAAGTTACCTGCATAGTGTTCGATCAACGTGCCCAGGAATCTTTCCATGGATCCCAAGAGTGCCCTGTGTATCATATATGGCCTTTTGTCTTTACCGTCTTTGTCTCTGTAAGTTATGTCAAATCTCTCAGGGAGGTTAAAATCAAACTGAATGGTCGAGCACTGCCACTCCCTACCCAGTGCATCTTTAATTTTCACATCAATTTTTGGTCCATAGAAAGCACCTCCACCTTCATCAATGGAGTATTTGAGATTCAATTTTTCTACAGCCTTTATTAAAGACTTTGTAGCCAGCTCCCACATTTCAGGGCTACCTACAGAATCTTCCGGTCTTGTAGATACATAAATATTAAAATCCTTGAATCCAAAACTTTTCAATATAAAAAGAGTGAAATCCAGTACCTTGACAATTTCGTCCTCTACCTGCTCCGGAGTACAGAATATATGTGCATCATCTTGTGTGAACCCCCTCACCCTTAACAGACCGTGTAGAACACCTGAGCGTTCGTACCTGTACACTGTGCCCATTTCTGCATATCTGATAGGAAGGTCCCTATAACTTCTTCCTCTTGATTTATATATCAAAATATGGAAGGGACAATTCATTGGTTTAATATAATATTCCACATTTTCCAGCTTCATGGAGGGGTACATGTTCTCCTTGTAATATTCTAGGTGTCCGGATATTTCCCATAGCTTTGTTCTTCCTACATGAGGAGTATATACCGGCTGATAGCCCCTCTTTATATGTTCTTTTCGCCAGAAATCCTCTATGATCATTCGGATAGTTGCTCCCTTGGGATGCCATAAAATCAGGCCCGGTCCTACATCTTCATTGATGGAAAAAAGATCAAGCTCTCTGCCCAGCTTTCTGTGGTCGCGGGCTTTTGCCTCCTCCAGTTTTTTCATGTATTCTTTAAGCTGAGATTTGTCAGGAAAGGAGATGCCATACACTCTCTGCAGGACTTCTCTTGTTTCATCCCCTCTCCAGTAGCTGGAAGAGGAGGAGAGTATCTTAATCGCTCTTACATATCCAGTTGAAGGAAGATGAGGGCCCCGGCATAGGTCCACAAAGTCTCCCTGTCTGTAAACAGAAACATATTCATCGGGAATCTCTTCAAGAATCTCAATTTTGTAATCCTCTCCTATATTTTTGAACAACTTTATTGCTTCATCTTTTTTAAGAATTTCTCTTTTGAGGGGTAAGTCTCTTTTGATTATTTCTCTCATTCTTTCTTCTATTTTTTTAAGATCCTCTGGAGTGAATGTCTTACCCCCCAGATCGAAATCATAGTAAAAACCATTTTCTATTGCAGGGCCAATGGTGATCTTTACATCTGGAAACAATTCTTTTACAGCCTGAGCAAGGATGTGAGCAGAGGTGTGCCAGTAGGTTTCTCGTCCGAGATCTGATTTAAAGTCAAAAACTTCTACTTTTTCTTCATTCCCCTCCAGGATGTAAGTAAGATCCACAGGTTTTCCATCAACCTTTGCAACTAGGTATTCCCTGGACTGGGGTAACAGATCCAGTATTCTCTTCCCTTTAATATTCTCAACTTCTAATACTTTTCCATCAGGCAGAAATATTCTCATAATGGCTCAAAATATAATGGAGTTCAGCTGTAGAATCAAGCAATTCGGTGTTACTTAATATTTTCACCAATTATCTTCTCTGCTTTTCTTTTTTCCTTTCCTGTTTTTGCTATCTCTAAAGCCCTTTTGTATTCCTCCTCTATACCTTTGGAAAATGCCTCTATTTTGTGAGTGAAATCTCGAGAATCCGTACATGATTCCAAATGCATTATTTCCAATAGTGTTTCATAAGTTTTATCGGAGATATAGGTTTTTAACACATAACCTGCTACAAAACTACCACATTTTGCACATTGTACATAAATCACAGGCTCCTTTCCATGCTTGACGTATATGATATTTTTCATTGACTGACAACCACATTTAGGGCATGTTTCAAATTTTGCAGTTTCCATATTATCACCTCATATACCTATTAAATGTACCCAAAAATATTGAAAAGTAAGAATTAGTATTCCCATAAGGGTGGTTACCACCAGGCCTGTCTTGAACATATCCTTCACCCTTAGCATACCTGAACTGTAAGCAATGGCATTGGGTGGGGTACTGACAGGAAGCAACATTGAAGCAGATGCAGATAGTGCAACACACATTGCAAAGGCCACAGGATTTGCTTCGAGGCTTAATGCAAGAGGAATTACAAGAGCAGCTGTACTGGTATTTGACATAAAGTTGGTAAGAACTATAGTTATTATCACCAGGACTGCAAGAACTGCATACTGAGACATATATTCAAACCCTATAGAATGCACCAACCATTTACTTAGCCCTGTGACACCGAATGCTTTACCCAGAGATAATCCACCCCCCATAAGGATAAGCACATCCCAGCTGAGGGAGTTGAAATGCTTCCTTTCCAGGATACCCGAGGAAAAATATACTATTATGGGAATGAGGGCGACTATTGAGGAGGGAATCTTATGAACTTCAGCTGTAAGCCATAGGAGTGCGGTTACAAGGGAGGTAATAAGGACTACCTTACCTTTTGTCTCTATTACAGGTTGTTCTTCAAATTTAATTTCTATTTTCTGAGCTTTACTCCTGAAGAATATGCTGAGGATTCCCCAAGTTACCAGTAGTAACAATAAAGTAAGAGGAAGTGCGAGGATCAACCACCTCGTGAAGGAAAGCTGTACGCCTTGGGATTTCAGGGCTTCCATGGCAATGGCGTTAGGCGGCGTCCCAATGGGGGTTCCCATCCCTCCTATATTTGCAGAAAACGCAATACCGATGAGCAGAGCCTTTGTAAAATTTTTATCATCAATTTTACGAACAAGAGGTAATGCCACTGCTATCATCAATGCTGTTATAGCTGTATTTGACATCCACATGGAAAGAAAAGCAGTCACAAGCATAAAACCAAAAAGTACTGATGAAGGTTTGGTTCCGGTTCGTTGTAGTATCTTCTTAGCAAATATTTCATCCAGTTTATAAGTTTCCAGTGCCTTAGCCAGAACGAAACCGCCCAGGAATAGGAGAATAACCGATGAGAAGAAGGGTGACAAATATGTAGAAAGTGAGGTTCCCGGAGCATTCGGTTTGAGCCATACTGCTTCAAGAAAGAGAATTATCAGTGCAGTAACAAAGAGGGGTACAACCTCTGTAATCCACAAAAGTGCAGCAACAAGAAATATCACCAGGTTAATACGCTGGCCTTTTGTAAGATCGAGAAAGAGGGGAAGCTTATATGAAATTGCTGCTAAAAGAGTTATAAAAATGAGCTGATTTAACTTCCGGGGATTCATATTTCTACTCTGTTTCCAGGAAAGCCTTGTAGCCTTTATAGGCCATATAGATATCAACCTTGGAGGCAATCTCGAAGGGTGAATGCATTCCCAGAAGAGGCACACCTGCATCAATGGTATCTATGCCAAACTTGGAAAGGTACTTTGCAACGGTTCCACCACCACCTTCATCAATTTTGCCCAGTTCTGCAACCTGCCAGACCACATTATTCTTATTCAAGATTCTTCTAACTTTAGCCACGAATTCTGCATGAGCATCATTTGAACTGTATTTCCCTCCATGACCTGTGTATTTTGAAATAGCAAGACCGTATCCAATCTTTGCGGCATTTTTGATTTCATGGACCTCCTTCCAGCCTGGATTGACTCCTGCGGTAACATCTGCTGATATAGCTTCTGATTTATACATGACCTCTCTTAAGGTATAGTAATCAGTAATTCCTTTTTCTTTTAAAATCTGGGTGATAACATACTCTATTGCCAGAGATTGTGCTCCAGTATTACCATCAGAACCGATTTCCTCTTTATCGTAGAGAATAACAAGTGCTGGTTTTGCAAATTTTCGGGCATCTTTTATTGCCATGACAGAAGTATAGGCACAGACTCTATCATCGTGTCCGTATCCACCTATGAGACCTTTATCGAATCCAACGTCCTTTGCTTCTCCCTGTGGCACAATTTCTATTTCAGCGGAGACAAAGTCCTCCTCCTCGATATTATACTGTTCTTTGAGAATTCGGAGAATATTCTCTTTTACTTTATCCTTTACTTCTGTATCCTTAATTATTTTTTCAACAGGGATGTTTCCCACGAGGAGATCGAGCTTTTCTCCAGGAATAGCTTCGCTTATTTTCTTATCCCCCTGTATCTTTCTGGAGAGGTGAGGCAGCAGGTCTGCAAAAGTAAAGACAGGATCACCTTCTTTATCCCCAATATTAACCTTTATTACAGTTCCATCCTCTTTTACAACAACTCCGTGAAGTGCAAGGGGCCTTGCAACCCATTGATATTTTTTAATTCCGCCATAATAATGTGTTTCCATCATAGCAAGTTCAGTATCCTCAAAAAGAGGATTGGGCTTAAGATCTATTCGCGGGACATCTATATGTGAGGCAATTATGCGGAATCCATTTTTAACATCCCCGGAATCGGCAAAAATAACAAGGGCTTTCCCTCTTATCTCGAATAGTTTGAGTCCATCTTGGTCTTTCAGTAGTTCTTTCATATACTCTACTACTTCTCTTTCAGTTTTGCATTGGGAGAGGAACTTTCTATAATTTTCTGCAAAATCAAAAACCTCTTTTTTATCCACTTTACTCCATGCACTGGTCCCTTTCATCTTCCTATTTCCTTATCAATATTATTTGTAAAATTCTGGTTTTGGGATGTTTTCTAAAGTTCCATGAGTTAACTCATGTTTTCTTAATAGATTGTTCAGGTTTTCGTCTACCATCTTCTGGATGAGCTCCACATCTTCCTCTTTTAGGTGTTTAAATCTCCCCTGTACCTTTAGATATTCCACTACCGGGGGCTTCTCAGGGGGTAAATAATTTATGGTATATTTTTTACCATTTTCGATCTCATATAGAGGAAAAACTCCCGTTTGAACTGCCAGTCTTGCCACCTTTATGGAGATATCCGACGGGATTTTCCATCCCGGTGGACATGGAGCCAGGATATGAATGAATCTCATCCCTTTGATTTCTTTAGCTTTTTTAAACTTGCGTATAAGGTCTTCAGGGTATGCAGGAGTTGCTGTTGCAGCATATGGTATACCATGAGCGGCCATGATTTCCATTATGTTCTTTTTGGGTTTATCCTCCGGGTGTCGTACAGGTGTAGTGGTAGTCCATGCCCCCCATGGTGTAGCACTGGAGCGCTGAATCCCGGTATTCATATAGGCTTCGTTGTCATATACTGCATAAATTATATCTTCGTTTCTTTCTGCAGCACCTGATAGAGCCTGGATGCCGATGTCGAATGTTCCCCCATCTCCAGCCCATGCCATGACAGTGGTGTCTTCCTTACCTTTCATTCTAAGTCCTGCTTTTAGACCAGATGCAGTTATTGCTGCTGTTTCAAAAGCTGTATGGAATACAGGAACCTTTAGAGCGTGATATAGAACATCCCCTGAAATTATAGTCCAGCAGCAAGCTGGTATTGTAATTACAGTATTTTTTCCAAGTGCCTTCAATGCAAGACGCATGGCGAGGGCGCCACCGCACCCCTGGCATGCAACATGCCCATTGAGCAATAGTTCATCTTGAGAAACCTTCCAGTTTTTCATAATCATAACTTAACCCCCTTCCAGATTATATCCTCAACTGTTTCTCTCTTCTTCAAATCTTCATAAATATCAATGATATCCTCAACCTTAACATCCCTGCCCCCCAGTCCTGTTATATATCCGAAAACTGGAGGCCTGTTTTCCATAGGGTAAAGGGCTGACTTGATCTCTTGATAGAAGATTCCGTGATGTCCGAAGGAGATATTCCTGTCTATAACTCCAACTTTTTTCCTGCCGGAAAGAACGTGCCTTAGTTTTTCAAATGGAAACGGCCTCACAACCCTTAGTTTGAGAATACCCACTTTCTCTCCCCTTTCTCTCAGTTTTTTTATAGCCACCTTAGCAGTGGAGGTTATTGTCGATGTAGTTACGAGAATATAGTCTGCATCATCCATCATATATTCTTCCACGAGACCATATTCTCTTCCAAATATTTCGCCGAAGAGTTTTCCCTCTTTTTCAAATAAATCTAAAGCATTTTCCATAGCTCTCTGTATTTTATATCTGAATTCGAAGTAAGTATCCGGTGCAGCAAGCGCTCCGTAGCCTATAGGATTACCTGGTTCTATTTTATACTGTGGATTGTAAGGAGGGAGAAATTCATCTACCTTTTCCTGGTCATAAATTTCTACCGGCTCTGAGGTATGGGAAAGCACAAATGCATCCAGCACCACCATTACAGGTAAGTAAACTTGTTCAGCAATCTTGTAAGAGAGAATAATGTTGTCAAGTACTTCCTGGTTAGATTCCACATAAATCTGCATCCAGCCTGTGTCTCTTTGTGATAGCGAATCATTTTGTTCAGTCCAAATAGACCAGGGAGGGGCCATTGCTCTATTTATATTTGCCATAACTATAGGCAATCTGGCTCCTGCAGCCCAATGTAACATCTCATGCATGAGGGCAAGACCCTGTGCCGAGGTTGCAGTGAAGGCTCTGGCTCCAGCTGCTGAAGCTCCTATACATGCAGACATGGCAGAATGTTCTGATTCAACAGTGACAAAAATGGCATTTAAATAACCATCAGCTACAAGTTCTGAGAGGAGTTCCACCACCTGGGTTTGTGGTGTTATTGGGTAAGCTGAAATTACCTCAACCTTTGAAAGCATAGCCCCATAAGATACTGCATGGTTTCCTGTGAGAACTTTTTTAAAACTCATGTTATCCTCCTTACTTTTCTGGTATCATTTCAAGGGCACTTCTTGGACATTCTGTAACACAAATTCCACACCCTTTACAGTAATCATAGATAAATTCAGGCTGATCATTGACCCAGTTTATTGCTGCATCGGGACAGAATATATAGCAGTTGCCACACGAATTACAGTATCCACAGGAAAAACATCTGTCTCCTTCCTTAATAGCTTCTTCTACGGTTCTGATCTCTTTAATTGCCGGTATGTGATTAAAATAATTCACCACGATTTCTTTATAGGAAACTACTCTTGGCAATCTCGGTTCAGGCTGTGGCTCCTCGCCCTTCAGGATAGAAATAATAGAATTTGCTCCAGTTAATCCGGTTTTAATGTTCTTCGATATATCCTTTGTATCTCCGCCGGCGAATACATTTTTATAATCAGTACTTCCAATTTTAGGGTCTTTAATTTTTACCAGATCTGGATAGATATCTGTGGCAACAAAAACACCGTCAAACTCTTTGCTCAGCGTATCAATATCCTTATTTGTCTCCTTTACTATTTTCAGTCCGGCATCTTTTAATAATTTTTCTTCTGTATCTACGATTTTTGATTCAATTTTACCCCTTATATCCTCGAAGCTCACCCCAGTTTGGCTAAATACAGTCACGTCGATTCCGTCCAGAAGAAGACGATATGCTGCAGCCATCCCAGCTGTGGATGCACCGAGAATTGCAACTTTTTTGTCCTGTTTCTTTTGAACTTTTAATTCCTTCTTTTCGAGTACGAGATCACCCAGAAATCTCTCAAGCTCTTTTATAGAGACCTTTTCATCGTATTTATTTCTATTACATCCAATTTCACATTTGGCAGGACACAATCTCCCGGTGATACTAGGGAAGGGGTTCTGTTTAAGAATTTCAAATGCCGCTTTTTCAGGTTGGGCCTTAGTAAGCAGATCTATAAAAGCAGGAATTTCCACTCTGAGAGGGCAAGCATTCTGACAGGGAGCACTTCTTGTTGCCATGACTGGCCTGACATTCCGCCAAGTCCCCGTTTTTTTAACCAGAGAGAAACCTTGAGAAATAGGGGCCTCGGGTAAATCTTTCTCACTTTTTATGACCACTTCCTTTGCTTTAATTTCCATAATTCCCCCTATTTTTTTATTTTTGTTGAATTATAAGCTTCTTCAGCAGCTTTTACATTCTCTTCTTTTTTTGCGGGAGAATTTTCCTGTATAGCTCTAAGCAGGGAATTCAGGGTAACTATCCCTGTGGCTCTGACGAATGCACCAAGTATTGCAGTATTGACAATAGGCTGGGTTTTTGAACCAAGACGGTACTTGATGGCGACGCCGGATGCATCCACTGTGGCGACCCGATACTTCGGATCTACATCGAATTTTTCTGGAGGCTCTGGTGTGTTAATAATAACCCAACCGCCTTCTTTAAGGCCATGAAACACATCCACTGCTCCTATTAATGTGGGATCCAGTATTACAAGATGATCGGGTTCATAGATATTGGATCGGACGGCAAGTTCGTTTTCATGCTCTGCAATGCGTGTAAATGCTACCACAGGGGCCCCTCTCCTTTCCACGCCGTACTGGGGAAAAG
>Ga0190359_1000440_pt1 | contig 28038 bp, 22 predicted proteins | sample 48721823_MG_FD_161269 | JGI IMG/M metagenome (GOLD analysis project Ga0190359, IMG submission 161269) | Hydrothermal vent microbial mat bacterial communities from Southern Trench, Guaymas Basin, Mexico - 4872-18-2-3_MG | ecosystem: Environmental > Aquatic > Marine > Hydrothermal vents >... | reverse complement strand
ATGCAGTGAGATCGGCTTGCCTGAAAGGTAAAAAAATGGCGATTAAAATGAAAGTTAGAACAAATAAAAATATTTCAGTTGTCATTTTTGTAAAAAGTATGCATATCCTTGAAATCAAAACAAAAAATTGCTCATCGCCATTTTTTTATGAATAGGTCAGTATAACAAGGAGTGAGAGAATTGAGAAGACGGTGTATTGTCCATATTGATATCGATGCTTTCTTTGCATCCGTGGAAAAGCTTCTGGATCCCTCTCTTGAGGGAAAAGCTATTATCGTGGGCGGGCTTCCTCATGAAAGAGGCGTTGCTTCTACAGCTTCTTATGAGGCCAGAAAGTACGGCGTGCATTCGGGCATGCCCCTGCAAAAGGCTTATCAGCTGTGCCCCAACGGCATATTTTTAAGGGGTAATCACCGGGTCTATGCTGCTTTTTCCAGGAATTTTCACCGGATTCTTTCACGCTACACTCCGGATATGGAGATGGCTTCCCTGGATGAGGCTTATCTGGACCTCAGCCGCTGCAGGGCGCTCTATCCCTCGTTTTCACAAACGGTCACCCAGATAAAGCAGACCGTGGAAGAAAAATTGAAACTCTCTGTTTCCGTGGGCGTAGGACCTAACAAGATTCTAGCCAAGCTGGCAACCAACAGAGCCAAACCCGGGGGTATGGTGGAAGTAAAACCGGGCTGCGAGGAGTCCTTTCTTAAGGAGCTTCCCATAGAGGCTCTTCCCGGGATCGGCTCCAAAGCCCGGGCCGAACTTGATATGCTCAATATACGGAAGATCAAAGACCTATGGGGGCTGCCGCGGGAGGCTCTAAGGACACTTTTCGGGTTAAGGGGGGAGGAGATCCGTCTCCAATCCCATGGTATTGATGACCGGCCTCTGGAGTCATCCGGAGAGCAGAAATCGATTTCCCGTGAGACCACTTTTCTTAAGGATATATGGGAGAGACGGCTGCTTTTGGCTCACCTGGCCTATCTTTGTGACCGTTTGAGTCTGGCTCTGAGAAAGGAACGCTGTTTCAGCCATATCATAGAGGTCAAAGTCAGGTGGTCTGATTTTAAGACCGAAGTCCGCCGGAGGCTCCTGGTGAATCCGGTTCAAGAGATGGATGATATCTATCGAATAGCCCGGGAGCTGTTTTTAGAGCTTTTTCAGGGGGCCCGTTTGTCGCTCCGCCTGGTGGGAGTCAAGGCTTCCGACCTGGTCAGAAGCCGGACTCTTTCGCTTTTTGAGCCTCATTCTCTCCATAAAGAACGTCTGGGTTCAGCTGTTTTTGAAGTAAGAGAGAAATATGGATTTGGCGCCCTTCTCACCGCCAGGGAGAAGATGCTGGAAGATGTGTACAGCTTCACAAAGGAACGCGGTTTTATACTGAAAACAGCTTCTCTCACCAAATAGCCTCTGGCTTTTGTAATTTTTTTGCGGAACGGGTCATGGTTTTTGGAGGTCAATGAGAAAGTGATGTTTGTTCCCCTGCGGGTTCATTCCGTGTACAGCAAAGGAAAAGGAGGTGTGCTTCCGGATGAACTGGCTTCCTGGGCAAGAAGCAGTGGGATTTCTGCGGCATGTCTTTCAGATAGAGAGGTTTTTTACGGATGGGGACGCTGGAAGGAAGCGGCCTGCAGAAACGGGGTGGTTCCCTTGTACGGCTGTGAATTGAGCATTCAAAAGAAAAAGCTTCTGTTCGTTGTTAAGAACCGGACCGGGTACTGGAATCTGATGGAGACTTTTAACACCAGAGAGATAAAACAGGTCCGGGGCCTTGCGGTGGTCTATATCCCTCAGGCGGGGGAGAGTGAGTTTCCGGAGGAGCTCAAGGCCGCGGCCGGTCCGGATTTCTACCTGGGAGCGGATTTTCAAAACTTTAAGAAGGTGGTGTATTGGGCCGGCGTGTATTCTCTGCCTGTGGTCTGGGCAAACCCTCTGAAGTTTATTGAAAATCCGAAAAGGCTTATCCTTATTCACTCCATTCATAAAAAACGGCCTTTTCCTCCGGAATGGACAAAATGGAGGGCCCAGATGAAGTTTTTCGGCCCGCTCCAGCAGGAACTGGCTCTGAAAAGATTCGGCAGCAGAGTCAGGGAGTTTTTCAGTAGAACTCTTGAGATTGCCCAGAAGTGCTGTTTCACTCTGGAAAACATCGTTCCCGGGCTGCCCGAAAGCCTTTTTCCCGAATCATTCAGAGATATGGTCATGAAAAAAATGCAGCACATGAAATCCCTGAACTGGAGAGAGAGACAGCGGGCGCGGATGGAACTGGAAGCGGTTGAGAAAACAGGATTCGGTCCTTATTTCCAGGTGGTCCATGATGTGGTATGTTTTGCGCGGCGGGAGGGGATCCTTTATAACCTCAAAGGCTCTGGAGCCTCTTCTTTTTTGGCCTATCTTCTGGGGATCTCCCATATCAATCCGGTTGATTTCGGCCTTTATTTTGCGAGGTTTTTAAACCAGGGCCGGAAGGACCCTCCAGATTTTGACCTGGACTTTGATTCCAGGTACAGAGACCGGGTGCTGGAGTATGTTATGGAGAAATACGGGAAGGGAAAAACAGGGGCGGCTTTTGTATGCAGTCTCAAAAACTACAGGGCCCGTTCCGCTGTTTATGAAACAGCGCGGGCTTTTGGCCGGCCCCCGGCAGAGTCGAGAGCGCTCAGTAAAAAGGTCCCTTATTTTGCGGAGCCTGATTATCTGAGAAAGCATCAGGCTCCGCCCGGCTGTAAGGAGATCTGGGGGGCTGCTTCGGAGCTGACTTCGGTCTACGGCGAAACTTCTCTTCATGTAGGAGGTGTTCTTTTGACACCCCCGCCGGTCAGCAGGTACCTTCCTCTGGAGAAATCAGCAAAAGGGCTCATCATGTGTCATTTTGACCGGGATGCGGTGGAAGATTTGAAGCTCATTAAACTGGACCTTCTTTCCGTCAGGGGGCTGGCCGCGGTTTCAGGGGCGAAAAAAGAGCTGAACATAAAGAATATTCCATGGGATGACGAAAAGAGCTTTCTCCTTCTCTCCCGCGCACAGACCATAGGATGCTTCCAGGTTGAAAGTCCGGCCATGATGAATCTGCTTTCCCGGATGAAGCCGGCTGATATCTCTGAGCTGACCCAGGCCCTAGCTTTGATACGGCCGGGGCCGACACAAAGCGGGGCAAAGCAGGCTGTGCTCAAAGCGCGTGAGGGCAGATCGTCTGCCAATAACCCGTTTCTCTCCAGAATCATTCCTGAGACCGGGGGGCTTCTTCTTTATGAAGAGCAGGTCATGCAGGTGGCTGAGAGAGTCGCCGGCATGAGTTCGGAGCAGGGAGATTCACTGCGAAGGGCACTGAAAAAGAAATCGCCCTATCCCGCTTTGAAAGACAAATTTTTCCAAGGAGCGCAAAAGCGAGGATACACCCGTACGGAAACAGCGAAGATATGGGATCATATGGAACAATTTTCTTCCTATTCTTTTAATAAAGCTCACAGTGTTTCCTATGCGTGCATGGCTTATCAGTCCGTTTATCTAAAAGCCCATCATCCTCTGCCGTATCTCAAAGCTGTTTTGAACTCCGGTGGAGGTTATTACCGTCTTCCTGTCTATATAGAGGAAGCCAAAAGGCTTGGGATAAAGATCCTGCCCCCGGATGTCGCCCGCAGTGATTATCGCTTCACAGTGGAGAACTCCTGTATAAGGGTGGGGCTTTTGTCCATAAAGCGCCTTAAAACCAGTACAGCCAAAAAAATAATAGGAGAACGCCAGAGAGGCCCTTATCTCTCTCTGGATGATTTTCTTATCAGGGTCTCTGTAACCAGGGCGGAGCTTTTCTCTCTGGTCAAGTCAGGGGCGCTGGACTCTTTGGAGCCCCGAAGGGCAGAGCAGGTCCTGAACGGTTATAAAGGCGGCAGAGGAACCGGAAAAGTCCCCGATATAGATGAGCCCCGAAAAGAGAGAATGCTGATTGACTCTCTGGGATTTGACCCCTTAGGAGACGCTCTCAGCCTTTTTAAGGGGAAAAGGCCGGTTCTGCGGGTCAAAGACCTGGAAAACAGGGCCGGACAGATTGTGGAGCTTATGGTCCGGGTTATGGATGCGCGCAGGAAAAAGGTCAGGCAGGGACTCACGTATTTCTTTCTTTTTTCAGATGAAACAGGGATGATCGAAGGAGTAGGCACAAAGAAATGTGTTAGTTTTGGTTCGCCGCCGGCCTGTTATGTACAGGGGAGGATCCGCAGGAGTGAGAACGGGCGCGTCAAGATCTTTAACTGCACTTTCCTCTCTTTGCACGAATGATCTGAGCAATCCTTCTTTGTTGTTTTTTGATTGTCCCTTATGCGGGTTTATAGGGATTTGCTTCCGCTCTATTTTTCCGCGAACGAAATGGCTACTGTTTTCCAGACTTTGACTTTCACTCCGTTCTTGACGGCCGGATTGTATTTCCACTTCTTTACGGTTCTTTCTGCTTTTTCATTAAGACCATATGAATTCTCGATCCCCTGGACTATTCTGGTCTCTATCACATCCCCTGTTTCAGAAATCAAAATGACCAACACCACCTTTCCGCTCACTTTAAACTTTCTTGCGGCAGGAGTGTATTCCGGGTCGACTTTTTTGACGAGCTCCGGCGGGCTGTCCACTTCATTTAAAGCAATGATATCCCCTGTTTCGATTTTTTTCTCAGGTGCAGGTTCCAGTGCTGCTGCAGGTTCTGGATCTCCGCTCTTCTGGTCCTCTTTATTAGGCCTGGATTCCGGTAAGACATGATTTGTAAACTCTTCGATTTTGGGCTGGGGGATCTGCTTAAAATCTGGAGGAGGCAGCGGGGTGAAGCTCTCCTCCTGGCTTTCCTGGATTGTATCTGCGGGTTTTATCAGGGTTTCAGCCAAATCTTGATTTTCTTCTCCGGATGGAGAAGATGCCTGGGGAGAAGCCGGCGGCTCCTTCCCAGACATCTGAGTTTTCCTCTGGATGTCTTCTCTTGAATCCTGAGGCCAGGCAGAATACTCTTCCGAGACGCTAACTGGCGCTGCAGCAGGAGACGTTTCCTCAATATCCGGATCGATTTGCTCTATTGCACCGGACTTATAAAATTGCTGAGAGGCTTCCTGTTTTTTATAGAAATTTTTGGGAAAAGCTAATAACAGAATAAGAGCCAATCCCAGAATGGCAGAGCCAGATGCAAACATGATCCATCTGGGAATCTTTTTTTTACTTTCTTTTGCAGAATATTCATTGAACAGGGGAGCCCTCCTGTATTCCTTTTCAGGACCTTCGGGTTTCTTTTCTTCTTCTTTCCGGTTTTCCTGAATTGTTTCCCCTTCTTTTTTTTCTTCGGCAGTTTCTTCTTCTTGAATAGATGTTTTGACAGGAGCTCCCTGTTTTCTGAGGGGGTGGGCGAAATCGGCCAGTTTTTTCTTGAGGATCTCATCTATTTCCCTGCCTTTATCACTTGAGAGGTGCGCCTGCTGGGTTTTTTCTTTCTTCTTTGCTACATATTCCTCATAGAGACTGTCAATTTCTTTCTCTCTGCTGAGTTTTTTTTGTCTTTCCTGAGGCGAGGAGCTTGTGGCTTTTTTCTCGGTTTCTTTGTTTTCCAAAAGAGCTTCCGGATCTCTTTTCTCCTTAAATGAAATTTCCGAATCTTGATTTAGTAATTCGGATACCTTTGATTTCATTTCTTTGTCTTTATACGGTTTGGAAATGAAAGCGGAATTTTTGAAATATTTGAGGACATAGCTCTGACAGGCCGCTTCAGAATAAAAATTAGTCATCATGAGAAGATTTATCTGTTTGGTGAATGATTCGGAGATTTCTTCGAGAAGGTCAAATCCATGGAGCTTGGAAATGAATGGTTCCATAATAATAAGGTCAGGCTTTTCCTCATAGAATTGGGATTTGCCTTCCAGGCCGTCTTTGGCTGTTATAACCTGGTATCCCTGCTCTTGCAGAAGATTTTTGAGGGAGGATAAAGATCTCCTGTTGTAATCAATGATAAGAATCTTCTTTTGCATCCTGTTGACCAGTATGTTCATGATGAACATATATAAATTAAATCTTAGAAAGAAACCGGTCAATCACCTTTAGGGGTGATTTATGAGGTGATATAATTAACCTGACATATTCATAAAAAAATGGCGGTGTTCATTTTTTTGCCATTGAGGCGGGCCGATGTGAAATTCAGGTACGGCCTGTGCTTCCTTCATGTCATCCGGGTTAATATACGGCTGAATAATCTCAATTTTTGTTAAAGAGGTCGCTCTGGCCTTTAGCAATATCTTTGATGACCTTTTTAAGCTCAGGATAGATTTCGACCAGTTCTCTGGGCACATCCAGTTTTTGTTTTGTCAGTTTGTTTTTTATCTGTATGGCATTTGTCAGAGCCTGTCCTCTGTAGTGATTGTTGGTCACGACAAATGTTTTTTTGGATTTTCCACCCAGGTTTTTTATGCGGGTGATCCATTGATTGAGCTCATCATCTGAGTAAAGATAATCATAACGCGCGTCCCTGCCTGCATCTTTTTTGAACCAATTTTTGTAGTTTCTGCCGTGAAGCCTCACATAAGTGAAGTCAGGATTTGTGGCATAGGTAGAGGGTTTGATGGATGACCGGAACACAGGTTGGTCGATGTTGCAGAAAGCCACTTTGTGCTCGGAAAGGAATTTCAGGAATTCGGGATTATCCCAGGAACTGTGCCTTATTTCCAAAGCAAGGGGCAGATCGGGAAACATATGGAACAGACGTTCCAGATAAAGCTTGTTTTTTATGGAACGGGAGAAAGACCAGGGAAACTGCATGAGTACAGCGCCCAGGCGGTTGTTTGCCGCAAGCGGTTCGATCCCGAATCTGAATTCATCAGCCTGTTTTTGGGAGGGTTTTTTCCCTTGATGTGTGAAGTCTTGATGAAGCTTGACGGCAAAAAGGAAGTCAGGATTTTGTTCGACTTTCTTTGTCCAGGAAAGCGCAAAGTTGAACACAGGCATCCGGTAGAAAGTGCTGTTGATTTCCATAAAGTCAATATACCGGGATAGATAACTCAAGGCATGAAAACCGGATGTCTTTTTTCTCGGGTAAACGATCCCTTCCCAGTCCTTATAACTCCAGCCGGCCGTGCCCACATTGTATTGCGCCATAGTATATCCATCATAGCAAAAAAACTGGGATTGTTCTCTTGTTTTATTATTAGCAAGGGCCTTTTTGGATTGAAAATACAGCAGGTTTGTGTTATAAATACCCTTCTTAATTGATATGGATATGGGGAGGGCAGAGGAAGTCTGTGATAAAATACGGGGGAGATAAAATCCAAACAAAAAGGCTTTGAATGTGAACTTTTACGGGAGATATTGATATGGCAGACAATTTGTATGTGACGTCAACGGAAAGAAAAAGCGGTAAATCAGTCATTTCGCTCGGTCTGACAGAGATGATCATAAGAAATGTGGATAAAGTGGCATTTTTTCGGCCTCTTATTTACGTGGATTCAGATAAAAAGGAAATAGACAATGATATCAATCTGATTTCAGATTATTATCATCTTGATATTCCTTATGATAGGATGTACGGCTTTTCCACTGATGAAGCTAATGAAATGCTGTCTCAGGGAAAATACGACGAGCTGATTGAAAAAATCGTTACCAAGTATAAATATTTAGAAGAAAACTATGATTTTGTTTTGTGCGAGGGGACTGACTTTGAAGGGGCCACATCTGCTTTCGAGTTTGACATCAATGCAGACATTGCGAACAACCTGGGATGTCCTGTGGTTTTATCCGCGAATGCCTATAACAGATCTGAAGAGGGTGTGATCAGATCAGTTGAGACTTCTCTGGAATCCTTCATTGAAAAACACTGTAAAGTGGTGGCTATCATAGTGAACAGAGCTGAAAAAGGGGAGAGGATCGTGTCTAAGCTGAAAGACAATCCTCTTGTGAAAGAAAGTCTTGTGTTCAGCATTCCTAATATCAAGTCCCTTCAGTATCCCACTGTCGGGGAGGTGGCCAAAGCACTGAATGCGCGGGTTGTTTCCGGACAGGTAAAATTGAACCGTCATGTGGAGGGATTCGGTGTAGCGGCCATGCAGTTGCGGAATGTTCTGACCAGGGTCTCGAATGGAGATATCGTCATCACTCCTGGAGATAGGGCTGATATCATTGTTGGCTGTCTGTCGGCGCTTTCCTCTTCCTCTATGCCCAGCATATCAGGGATTATTTTGACTGGGGGATTGATACCGCAGGAACCAATTCTCAAATTGATCGAAGGTTATGACGAGAAGGTCCCCATTTTAAGTGTGAAGGAAAATACTTTTGAAACAGCCCGTATGGCCGATAATATCCATGCTGTTATAGATCCGGATGACACCATTAAAGTGGCTCAGGCACTTGAGGCTTTTGAGAAAAACGTTGAACTTGAAGAGTTGAGAGAAAAAATCATTAAAACAAAAGTATCCGTAGTGACTCCTAAGATGTTCGAATACAGGCTTATAAAGAGGGCCCAGAGCCGGAAACAGCATATCGTCTTGCCTGAGGGAGAGGATGAGAGAATTTTACAGGCAGCAGAGATATTAACAAGAAGGGAAGTGGTCGACCTGACGTTATTGGGAAATGAAAAGGTCATACGGGATAAGATAGCAAAATTAGGATTGCAGCTTGATAAAGTCAATATAGTGGATGTTCCGAACAATGACAAATTTGAGGATTACGCACAAACTTATTATGAGCTGAGAAAGCATAAAGGTCTGGAGATGGATAATGCGCATGATATTATGAGTGAACTCAGTTATTTTGGCACGATGATGGTATATAAAGGAGATGCTGACGGTATGGTCAGCGGGGCGGTGCACACAACCAGAAACACTCTTCGCCCGGCGTTTGAGTTCATAAAAACGAAAAAAGGTTTTTCTATTATATCGAGCGTATTCTTTATGTGTCTTCCTGATAGGGTGTTGGTCTATGGAGACTGTGCGGTAAATCCTGACCCCAATGAGGACCAGCTTGCTGAAATTGCCATCGCATCCGCCCAGACGGCTGTCACTTTTAATATCCAGCCCATTGTGGCTATGCTTTCTTATTCCACAGGAGACTCAGGAGTTGGAGAAGATGTGGAAAAAGTCAAAGAAGCCACTAAAAAAGCCAGGGAAATGGCAAAGAAATATGCTATGGATTTGAAGATCGAAGGCCCGATTCAGTATGATGCGGCTATTGATCCCGGTGTGGCCAAAGCGAAACTCCCGCGAAGTGATGTAGCTGGAAGAGCAACCGTGTTTATTTTTCCTGACCTCAATACAGGAAATAATACGTATAAAGCTGTTCAGAGGTCAGCCGGAGCTGTGGCCATAGGCCCGGTCCTTCAGGGGCTTAACAGGCCAGTCAATGACCTGAGCAGGGGATGCACTGTGACAGATATCTTTAATACGGTCGCTATAACCGCCATTCAGGCTCAGGCTAAAGAGAACAAATCTTAATTTGCCAAGAACTATTCCAGAGAAAGGATAAAAATGAAAATATTAGTGATTAATACAGGAAGTTCCTCTATTAAATATCAGTTGTTTGATATGGATCAAAAAAAGGCAGTGGTAGCAGGACTGGCAGAGAAAATAGGGGAAGAGACAAGCATTCTAACGCATGAATTGTTGGATAGTAATGGGGAGGAAAAAGAAAAGGTTGAAAAGGAGAGAATCAACGATCACGAGCAGGGCATGGAGAGGATTGTCAACCTTCTTATTGACCCGGAATGGGGGGTCATTAGGGATAAATCTGAGATCGATGCCGTGGGGCATAGGGTCGTCCATGGAGGAGAAGCTTTTAAATCTTCCACGGTTATTACAAGTGAAGTGATTTCCGCCATAGAAGAAAACATTCCTCTGGCTCCCTTGCACAATCCTCCGAATCTCACAGGGATCAATGTGGCTCGTTCTTTATTTCCTGATGCTCCGCAGGTAGCTGTGTTTGATACTGCGTTCCATCAGTCTATACCGAAGAGAGCCTACCTTTATGCGGTTCCTTATGAACTGTATGAAAAGCATAGAGTCCGCAGATACGGATTTCATGGGACTTCACATGAATATGTGGCACAGGAAGGCGCTGCTTATCTGAACAGGCCGCTTCAGGACTTGAACCTTATCACCGTTCATTTAGGGAATGGAGCCAGCATGTCAGCGATTAAAAAGGGAAAGTGTGTGGATACCACCATGGGCTTGACTCCTCTGGAAGGGCTTGTGATGGGAACGCGCTCGGGTGATATTGACCCGGCCCTCCCTTTTTTCCTGTCCAAAAATTTAGGTCTATCCATTGATGAGATTGATGATCTTTTAAATAAGAAGAGCGGCTTGAAAGGACTTTGCGGAATCAATGATATGAGGGGAATAGAGAAAAGAGCCGCCGCAGGAGACCAGAGAGCGGCTGTGGCTTTGGATGTTTACACTCTTCGGATAAAGAAGTATATCGGTGCTTATTACGCTGAACTCGGAAACCTGGATGCTGTGATATTTACAGCCGGTATAGGTGAGAATTCTCCGAAGATACGCCGTATGAGCTGTGAAAATTTAGAAGATTTGGGTCTCAAGCTGGAACCGGAAAAAAATAAAGTAAAGTCCAGCCGGACAAGAGAAATCAGTTCTGAAGACTCAAGAGTGAAAATTCTGGTCGTGCCTACTAATGAAGAGAAGAAAATAGCTTTAGAGACCGAAAATGTGATTAAATCATAAACAGCTTTAAATATTTCAAATCATTTTCAGCATCAAACGTCAGCAGCAATCTCGATCGCTGCACTTATATCCAATCCGATGAGACTCTTGTAATGGCTGATATAGAGGAGCCAGCTATCATCAACCACATAGGGCTGACATTCAATGAAGCCCGGCCCAACTGGCTGGAGGAGCATGGATCAGCAAAGCAATCCGATATTGTGCTGCGGTACAGGAATTGACCTCTGAGAGTGCTGACAAGAGGCCGGTTTTTTATTATAAAAATCTTGCTTGAAGATTTTTTTTTGATTATCATTGTTATCTAAAACAAACAATCGTCCCATGAAAAGAGCGTGCCTTTTTTTACTTGTTTTGCTTTTCGTTTTTTTCAGTTGCGGAAAAAACAATAAGGCAAGCCTTTACACCATAGGGATATTTCAAGTAAACGATGCTCCTCATTTAAACACGGCAGTGGAAGGTTTTGTAAAATGCCTTCAAGACAATGGAATGGTCAATGGAGAAAATGTCACTCTTATACTGAAGAACGCAAAGGGAGATATTTCCGAAGTTCACAGTATTGCTGAGAATTTTGTAAAAGACGATGTTGACATGATCGCTGCTTTTTCAACAGCCTGCCTTCAGGCCGCCCTTAATGCGACGAGTGAGATCCATATCGTTTTTTCATCCGTTGCGAATCCTTATAGAGCTGGAGCCGGCTTTTCTCAAAAAGAACATCTCAGTCATGTGACCGGCGTCTCTTCCAGGAGCCCTATAAAGGAAGGACTTTATTTTTTAAAGAAGGTCCTGCCAGAATCTTCAAAAATAGGGACACTCTGGACTCCTTCGGAATTAAATTCTGAATATTATCTTGAGTTGACCCGGGAGAGCGCAGCCGAATTAGGTCTGGAAGTCGAGGCTGTAGCGATAGCCAATTCAAGCGAAGTCCTGCTCTCCTCACAGCTCCTGGTCAGCAGGGGAGTGGATGCGATTTATCAGATATCCGATAATACCATCAATGAGTCGTTTGAGGCTGTGGCTCAGGTTGCTCTTGATAACGAAGTGCCGTTGTTTGGAGGATTTCCGGTTTCCGCGGAACAGGGAGCCTGTGCGGCATTGGGGTGGGATTTTTTTGATATGGGATATAAATCCGGTGAAATGGCTTATGAGATAAAAAACGGAAAGAGCCCGGCTGATATTCCTTTTCAGTATATGAAAAAAACAAGCCTTTTCATCAATCTGGAAGCAGCATCAAGACAAAGAGTTCGGTTTTCAAAGGAAATCGTGGACAAAGCAGATAAAGTTTTCACTTCCATAGAGAAGGAAAGTACTGAGTGATCACCAGGCTTGACTCATAAACAATCGGGGATGGCTGTTTTCAAGGGAAGCTTTACGATTGGATGTTATTTTTGTATAATGAACGAAAGATGATGGAAAGAGCAAGGATACTCATTTCAGGACGTGTTCAGGGAGTTCTCTTCCGTGATTTTACACAGAGATGGGCCTCATCCTTGGGATTGACAGGATGGGTTAAAAATGTATTTGACGGGACAGTCGAGGTCCTTGCAGAGGGAGAAAAAGATAAAATCAATCAGATGATAGGGAAGCTCAGACAAGGGCCCCAAATGGCACGGGTGGATGATGTTGAGATTGAATGGCAGGAATATAAAGGAGAGTACAGTGATTTTCGTATCACATGGTAGGTTTTTATGGCGGACATACAGTCAAGTCCCAATGCAAAAGAGGAGAAGCCATGTTTAAACACGCAAAAAAAAATCACCCGAGTGTGGAGGTCTTTAAAGGTGTTGTTCGGACGACTCTTGCGTGTGGAAAAGATATTCTTATGGCTCGATTTGATTATAAGAAAGGCTCTCAAGTCCCCCCTCATAGGCACTCTTATGAACAGGTGACGGTCCTTATTAAAGGAAAGCAAAAAGTCATTATAGAAAACAAGGGAAAGAAAGAGGAGATTATACTGGAAGAAGGGGATTCCTATATGGTTCCTGCCTCTTTTGAACACCAGCAAATCAGTCTTGAGGATACGGTGACCATAGATTCTTGGAGTCTGGCCCCTTAGCTGCTTTTATTTTTTCTTTCTGGATTCGAGAAATTTATTCCGGCATTCATCTGAACAAAAGTAATATTCTTTTCCCTCGTATATTTCTTTTATGGCATCCTCTTTCGGAAGATACGTATTACAGATCTGGTCTTTGACCATGATGCCGGGCTTTAAGCTTGGCTTTTGGGGAGGCTTTTTTATGCGTTTCAATGACTGGTAGGTTTTGATGACGATGTATATCAAATAAGCAATCAGTGCATAAAAAATGACTTTGAATAATCCGGACATAATGGATATCAATGTAGATGATTTTGCCTTATATGTCAAATCAATCCTGGATTATTCCCAAGTCGAGATTGGTGCAATAAAATGAACACCGCCATTTTTTTATGAAGAGGTCAGGATAAGTCCTTGATTAATGGTTTTTTTGAAAGTAATATGGGCACTTGGAAAGATGTTAAAAGAGTCTATAAGCAACTTTGCCGTAAAGGAAATTAAGCCTCTGGCTGAAGAATGTGATAAGAAAGCAAACTGGTTCCTGGTTTTGTTATAATGGATATTTGAGAGAAAAATGAATATCGTCAAAGAAATATTAAAAGGCAGTCCTAAGGCCATGGCCAGGGCTATTTCCCTGATTGAGGATAGAGATAGTCGTGCGCAGGAAATTCTAAAGGGAATTTTTCCCTATTCCGGCAAATCAATCGTCATAGGGATAACCGGAGCCCCAGGTTCTGGCAAAAGCACCTTGGTGAATGAGATTGTAAATGTTTTCAAAGAAAAACAAAAAAAGATAGGCATCATTGCCGTTGATCCTACAAGCCCTTTTAGCGGGGGAGCTATCCTGGGTGACAGGATTCGCATGATGCGCCACAGTGCAGATAAAGATGTTTTCATAAGAAGCATGGCTACCAGAGGACACCTGGGGGGGCTTTCTAAAGCGTCGAGCGAGGCCATCACTGTCCTTGAGGCCGGAGGCAAGGATGTTATACTTGTGGAGACAGTGGGGGTCGGACAGGATGAAGTCGAGGTGGTTAAACTTGCGGATTTGATACTGGTGATACTGACACCCGGAGCCGGAGACGATATTCAAATTTTTAAAGCGGGAATCATGGAGATTGCTGATATATTTGTTCTTAATAAGGCAGACTCCCCTGAAACAGAGAGGACCGAACAGCATTTAAAAGCCATGCTGGATTTGGGGCTGAATAAGGAAGAAATTCCCCCTATAGTTAAGACCGTGGCCACTACAGGGGAAAACGTTGATTCTCTGGTCAAGCACATAGAGAACATCTCGTCGGGGCAGAAAGAGAAGATGAAAACAGCGAGAAAAAAAAGGCTGATTTTATGGATGTTGAAGGACATCATTAGCGAAAAGATCTATCAGTTGTTCGACTTCGGCATCAAAGAAGCTGAACTTGAGGATTATGTTGATCAGATTTTTAGAAGAGAAACAGATCCTTATACGATAGCTGATGATTTTATCCAAAAGTTAAAGGATTCATAAATGGCGGAAAAAATACATCATATAGGCATTGCGGTCAATGACATTCAAAAGAGCCTTAACAGGTGGGGGCAGTATTTGACATTTAAAAAGGGAGATATAGAAGAAATAAAAACGAGAGGCGTAAAAGCGGTGACGCTGGAATTTGATGAGGGGCCTTTGATTGAACTTCTTGAAGCGCTGGGAAGTGAAACCCCTATAAGAAAATTCATAGACAAGCACGGGGAAGGAATCCACCACATTTGTTTCAAAACGGATGACCTGGACCTTAAGGTCAGGGAACTCAAGAAAAAAGGAGTCCGCTTTGTTCAGGAAAACCCTGTCTCAGGAGCCGGTGGGAGCCGTATTATTTTTATGCATCCGGATAATCTCAATGGAGTGCTCATTGAGCTGAAGGAAGAAAAAGAGTAATCCAGGTCAATTACCAGGCTTTGTTTTTTTCAGTTTTATGGTTATTTTCAGTCCTGCAGGTGTGTTCGGGGAGGCCTTGATGTTTCCACCATGGTCTTCAAGTATTTTTTTAGCAATAGGAAGCCCTAATCCTGTGCCACCTTCCTTGGTTGAAAAATAGGGCTCAAAGATCGCATCCAGCATATTTTTTTTGATGCCCTGTCCGGTGTCGCTTATTTCAAGATGGATTTCATTGTTCTTGGAAGAAGCTTTGATCTCGATTACTCCCTTGCCTTTGATGGATTCAATGGCATTGGTAAGGATGTTTCTGAAAACTGTTTTTATTTTTGCTTTGTCTCCGAAGAAAAACAGGTCCTGTTTTTGGTATGTTTCTTTAAATGTGATTCTTTTCGATAAAATGTTTTTATAGGGTTCTATGGTCTCTTTTATTGTTTCTTTCAGATCTAAGATTTCCTTTTGCAGAGAGGCTTTTTTTGCTGTTTCTAAGAAATCCTGGGCTATTTTTCTCAGATTATCCACTTCTGTGACTATGTATGATGTTGATTCTTTCAGTACTTTTTCAAAATCCTCTTTATTGTCTTCATACACTGTCAGGAGGTGTTCGGCGGACAGCTGTATCGGAGTCAGCGGATTTTTTATTTCATGAGCCACTTTTCTGGCCATTTCAGCCCATGCTATTTTTTTACTGATGTCTGCAAGTTCCTGCTGGTGTTTTCTAAGACTTTTGACCATTGTATTGAAGCCGTTGATCAAATTTTTCATCTCGTCTTTCTTCTTGTAATCAATGGACACTTTAAGGTTTCCTAAACTGACTTCTCTGGTTCCTGAGAGGAGTCTTTTGATGGGATTGAGGATCATATCTCCTATTCCTTTGGCAACAACGAGGACAGCAGATATGAAGAAAAATGAAATAAACACAAGGAATTCGAACAGTTCATAAGAAAATGCTGATATTTCTTCCTGTTCAAGGGGAAATGGGAGAGAAATCAAAAAGAAAGAGTCCTGATATTCATAAGGAATAGTCAGAGTATGAAAAGAATATTCTCCAATTTTTTGGATCTGAGTGTAGAACGGATTGTTCTCGTATCGGGCCTTATAATATATATTGCCGTCAATAAGTTCAGGAAGGATACCGTAGTCAAAAAATTCTCTATGGCTTGAAGAAACCAGTTTCCCGTTTGCATAAAGGTTTACGTCATTTGATATGGTCGAGCTGATCCACATGACCATTTCATCCGGAGGAATGGTCACGCTCAGCTCTTCTTCCTGCTGAAAAAAAATAAAATCCTCCATGACACTGTTGGCGAATTTTGCCTGAACTTCTGCCTCTTCGGTTATCTTCTGTGTGAAAATCTGTGAAAAGAAATTCCTGGTCAAAAGAGAGAACAGAAGAAGAGGGAGAAGAGACACAGCGATAAATGATATATAGACTCGGTTAGAGAAAGACCAAAAAGGATTTTTAAGCTTTTTTTTGTGAGTGACAGAAAAATAGGCGAGGGCAGCGATTGACAAAAAGAGAAGATAGAAAAAAAATATAACCAAAAATTCGACTGAGTGGGTCACAAAAGATTTCTTAGGCGTGAAAAGTGAATAAATAGAGTCTCCCTTGACAAAATAGATGCTTTTGTATTTTTTCCCTTTATCTGAAAAAACAGCCCAAACAGGTTGATCTGAGGAGTGGATCTCATCCAGATATTCTGAGGGGATACCTTTAGATATATTATTCGGATTGAATACTAGTTTGCCTTGAGCGTTGAAAACAGCAAAACCCAGGTTGATATGTTTTAGAGAAGGAATGGATGTGGCTCTTGTGAGCTCGAAATAAGGATTTGCAGAATGAAGAAAAGGAAGCATCTCGTGTCCGACAGAGAGTGAAAGGATGGTCCTTCCTACAATCTGATCGTTTTCCATCCAGTCTTTATAGCCGGTAAGAAACCGCTTCTCCTCTCCTAAAAACAGAACACTCTGGTTTATGATGGTCCAGTTCTTGCTAAAAGGAAGGTTGACTCCATTTTGCAGATTCGGGACATTTAGGGAGAATCTGGATTTGATGTTTCCATTTGGGCTGAGCATCTCTAAACTTGAGTACCCGTTAAATTTTGAGATGAGAGTCCTTTCCCAGAGAGAGGCAGCCATTTCCGGAGGATTATAGTGATGGAAAAAAGACAGTATCTGGTTTTGATTTTCATTTATTTCCTGTATTGATTCTTGAATGAGGAATACGGCCCAGTCCTCCTGTGTTGTGACAGTGTATCTTAGAGAGTTTTCTAGAATAGCTTTCTTTTTATCTACGCTTATGAAATGAAGAGAGGAGTAGATAAAAAGAACTGATATCACAAAGAATGAAAACAGAAACTCTTTTCTTTTTTTGAGACCGGGAAAAAAAACCAGAGCAAAAAGGAGAAACAGGACAGCTGCCTGAAGGCCAAAGACAAGAGCGGGATTTTTCCCTTGATAGATAATAACATAAGCGCATATTGTGATAAGCAGTGCTGTAAAAGGGATAAGCTTGTTTGGAGAAAAGAAACAGGCCGTCTTCACAGCTATGTAGCTCAAGACAAAGAAACTGAAGATAAAGAGAATGATGCTTATATGGAGAAGAATAAAGCTGGGTTGTATAGAGAGACTCAACAGTGCCTGCTTTGTGTTGAAGGCCAGGCTGTAAATCAGTTGATGCAAAAGAAAGATAAGAAATACGGATAATACAGAGGATAAAAAGCTCAAGATAATGCTTAACGGAGTCGATATCTTCTGGTTCCGATTTTTGATGGATTTTTTGAACAAAGACAGCAGAAAGACAAGTATGGATGCAAGGAAAAGAGAGGTTAAAAATATATCTGCAGGTGATTTTGTGAGGTTATCCACGGAGATAAAACTCGCTGAGTCCGGGGAAAAAATCGTCAGGGATTGAACGGGTTCAAGATTGCTTACGGGAAGAAAAATCAGGCGGATAGCGATCATGATCATGATGACAGTAATTTTCTGGATCGGATTGAATTTTTTGGAAAGCCGGGAACGTCTTGTTATGTATATCAGAAGGAAAATTAGAGACAGAATTGAGAGAAGATAAAATCCCAGCCATATATTCTGTTTTTGGCTGGAGATGATTGAGGTCAGGGGAGGCGAACTGAGAGTAACCGTGGCCATTATTTGACCTTGTTCGTTTCTCAGGGGGAAAAATATGGTTTGTATCTCATTTTGGAGTCTCGGCTGTCCTATGTACTCATCATTGTATTTATTGAAGATTCTTTCAAAACCGGATATGTCATCCCTGAAATCCCAGTAATCGATTTTGCAGTCCGCCATTAAACGGTTTTTAAGAAAATGATGTTCCTGCAGATACTGGGCTTTAAACTGGGGTAAAAACGCCAGCAAATAATAAAAGACGACAGAATTCCCTTTATTGTCCTTATTAACAGAGACCACATATACGGATGCTTTGTTTTTTATTAAGAATGTTTGTTTTTCCTGAAAGGATTCATTTTTATCTGAAAAAAGAATTTGCTGGATGTTTATGACTTTACCATCCCATGTTTTAAGCTGTTTTGATGCATCATAATAAGCTATTCCCTCTTTGCTTTTGTTTATTTGAAATTTTTCAAAAAAAGTGAAGATTTTTTCTTCTTCGTCCGGCAGAGCTGTGCTCTCTAGGATATCATGTTTGCTGAGAACTTGATTGATAATGGAAGAAAATTCCGTTTTTATGGCATGAGATTTGTTTCGCAGCCGGTCAAAGCTTTTTTCATTATAGTCCGAAGAGATCAATATCGGATAAGCCAGCCATAGGAGGAAGAGAACAGCACAAAGGGCTGTTGATGTGAGAAAGCTGATAAGCAGAACTCTGTTTTTTTGTTTGTCTTTACTTTTGTTCAAATCCTTGCTGCTTTTATTTCTATGATTTTCCATTTTTCAGGCTTTTTTTTGCCGGTTTTTTCTGATTTTTTCAATAGGAAAAAGACATGATAAACATACTGGTTGTTGTTGTTTTTATCCTTAAAAGACCACCTTGATTTAAAAATAGTGTTGTCGTTCTGCAGCTCTCTTTCTTCTGACAGCGAATAGAATTCAAAGGTCGGATAGTTTGAAAAAATCTTCTGGAAAAGAAAATAAGCCTGCTGGTCAGTGAGTTGGTCGGAAAAAGAGATCGGTTCTGGAAAGGAGAGGTTGATATGGTTCCCCGAGGGGAAAAGAAGATAGAGCTGAGAGGCATTGTTTTGAAGGAAGGCTCTTTCAATTTTTTTAAAGACTGTGTTTGATTGAGGAGTCAAAAGAGAAAATATGAGGGTCAATATGATTGTTAACTGACTCATAAAAGTATATTAACATAATATGTTTTCTGTAGGAAGGCTCTCTTTACGTGTCTTGTTTTTTCGGGCATGTTCCCTTTCTTAACATCGGGGGGCAAAAAGGTTAGAATAATAACAGGCGGACCGAGTCATAAAGGTAAAGAAGATACCATGGCTGAAAAACTTTCTTTTGGTGTTAATAAGTCAAAGGAAAGAGCTCTGCGCAGAAGGATGAAAAGGCTGAAGATTTATGAAAAGGACCTGGTAGAGAATTTTATTCGTTCAAGCGGGAAAGGAGGGCAGCGGACGAATAAAGTGGCCACCTGTGTTTATTTAAAACACATTCCCACGGGGCTTGAAGTCAAGTGTCAAAAGGAAAGACAGCAGTCCATAAACAGATTTCTGGCGAGAAGGCTTATTGCTGATAAGATCGAATCCATGATTCTGGGAAAGAAGAGCAGGGAGCAGCAGAGGATTGAAAAGCTGCGGCGTCAAAAAAGAAAGCGGTCCAAGAGAGCTAAAGAAAAAATGCTGGAGGAAAAAAAGAAGCAGTCCGAAAAAAAGAAAATGCGCAGCTATAAGCCGGAACCTGGGGATTTTGAAAAATAGATAGTATGAGTCAATTCACTCAAATCAATTGATATATTTTTCAACAGCTGATTTCCAAACAAGGTAGCCTGCTCCTGTCAGATGCAGGCCGTCGTTTGTATAATCCGGATTGAGTTTTTGGTCTTTTGTCACAAAAAGGGAATATAAATCTACGTATGTGATGTCATTTGCGTTAGAGAAATTCTTTAAGGCCCTGTTTATTCTGATTATCTGTTCTGTTTTATTGACGTGATTTTCAAAAATTGTATAGTCCTTATTGACTGGAAGCAGACTTTGAAGATAGATTTCTGTATCCGGTGTTTTTTTATGGATGATTTTCACAATCTGTTCGATGTTGTACACCACTTCTCTTTCAATTTTTCCATCTGCAAGGTCATTTATCCCTATCATCAAAAAGATCTTTAATGGTTTTGATTCTACGACTTCGTTCAGTCTGTGAAGAACTCCGGATGTGAGATCCCCGCTGATTCCTCTGTTAATAACTCTTTTATCTTGAAACATCTCACCCCAGTTGCATCCGTCTGTTATACTGTCTCCTAAAAAAATGATCTCATTTTCTGAATTAGGAAGCATCTTAAATAAAGAAACACGTTGATGCCAGTAAGGGTAAAATATGTTTTCTTCTTCATATGGTTCCTGGCATGAAAGGCTTACGAAAACCATAAGGGCCGCAGCCAGTATAATTGATTGTTTTTGGTACCGCATACTCTCCTCCAAGGAAATGTTATTTGAATTCAGCTAAACGCTGGGCCTAGGCAGAGAGAGCTAACAAAACTCTTAACAGCACGTTCGCCGCCTTTTCCAGGTCTTCCCATTTGATTCCTTCCTGCGGTGAGTGGCTTATTCCATCTTCACATGGAATGAATATCATCCCGGTATCAGAAACAGAATTTAAGATCTGCGCATCATGTCCTGCCCCGCTGTTAAGAGTCATGTAGGAATAATCCAGTTCCTTGCAAAATTTTATCATAAGTTCTTTGAGACGGGCTGAGGTTTTGACCGGTTCAGTTTTATCAATGACTTTATAGTCAAAATAAAGTCCCCGTGAAAGAGATATGTCTTTCGCAAATCCCAGCACTCTTTTTTCTATCTCTTTAAGTGTCTGGCTGGATTGGCTTCTAAAGTCAAGAGAAAATTCGACCCTGTTTGGGATGATACTGAATGAGCCGGGATGGATATGAGCATTTCCTATTGTGAGCATACTTCCATAGTGTTCTTTGGCTACATATTGGGTTCCTTTAAGCGCAAAGTCAGCCAGGCCTAAAAACGCATCATGACGGAGTTCAAAAGGAGTAGTGCCCGCATGACCGGCTTGTCCCTGAAAAAGGCAGGTCCATAAGTTTTTCCCCGCAATATTTTCAACGACGCCTATGAATTTATCTTCTGTTTCAAGTAAAGGGCCCTGCTCAATGTGTATTTCTATAAAAGCTTCGATTTGAGGCCTTTGCTCACTTGCTTTCATGATTGAATCTATGCTGAACTCTGTGTTTTCCAGGATAGTTTTTAAGGGAGGGCCGAATTGAGTCTTTCCTTTTTCCAGAATTTCTCTCTCAATCAATCCGGTGAAGGCTCTTGAGCCTAAAAAATCTCCGGCCAGATTGCCTTCTTCATCAGTAAAGGAAACCATTGATAAGGGTTTGGTGTGATTTATTTTTTCTTCCTTAATTCTCTGAAGGCATTCAAGGGCTGAAAGCACACCAACCGTGCCGTCGAACATACCTCCGTTTATGACTGTGTCGATATGGGAGCCTGTCATGACTGTTTTGCCTTTTCCTTCTAAAGTACCGAAAATATTCCCGGCCCCGTCCTGGCTTGCACAAAGACCGGCGCAGGAAATTTTATCTTTGAGCCATTCCCGTGCTTCCAGGTCAGCCTTGCTGAATGAAGGGCGGCTTATCCCTCCGCTAGGGTCTTTCCCTATTTTGGAAAGTTCCATCAAGTTGTTTTTCAGGCGTTCAAGGTTTATTTTCACATCCATGGGATGACTCCTCTATTTATGTTGATTTTTATCATTCCAGAAGATGAAGCATATCCTTGACTGCTTTTTCAATGCCCACAATCGAGCTTCTTGCGATGATAGCAAATCCAATGCTGAATTCTTTGATCTCTTGGATTGCGGCTATGGGACGGATGTTCCAATAATCAAGACCGTGACCAGCATGCACTTCAAGACCCAGCTTATGTGCTGTTTTGGCTGCGTTTGCAATCTCCTTCTCCGCCTTGTTTCTTTCAGCACCCGCTTCAAGGTCAGCATACCTGCCGGTATTTATTTCAATCAAATCAACATTTAGTTCAGCGCATGTTTTAATCTGTTCCTCAGAAGGGTCAACAAAAATACTGACCTTGATTCGCTTCTGCTGGAGGCTGCGGATATGAGGGGCCATCCTTTCTTTGTTTTTGATGACATCCAGTCCGCCTTGAGTCGTGATCTCGTGCTCCTCTTCAGGCACCAGGGAGACAGTGTCAGGCATAATATCTAGAGCAATCTTTTTCATTTCTTCAGTGGCAGCCATTTCTATATTCAGCTTTGTCTTTATGCTCTGCCTTAAAAGGCGCAGGTCCCTCTCTCTGATATGCCTTCTGTCGCCTCGAATGTGACAGACAATACCCGAGGCGCCTGCCTGTTCAGCCAGAAGTGCGGCTAAAACAGGCTCTGGGACTTTACTTTTCCGTGCTTCTCTTAATGTTGCAAAATGGTCTATATTTACAGATAGTCTCATAAAAGGACTCCTTTAAGCTAATTCTTTGGAAATCGATTCCGCAATCATTTGGCCGAGCTTTTCTATTTGTTCCTTATTTTCTCCCTCTATCATCAATCTTGCTACAGGTTCTGTTCCCGAGTAACGGACATTGACCCGGCCTTTTTCCATAAGCTCATGCTCGGCTTTTTGTATAGCTTTCATGATCTCCGGACAGTTTCCAAAGTCTTCCTTTCTTGATATTTTAACATTTTTTTGAATCTGTGGGTATTCATAGAGTCCTGAGTGCAGATCAGATAAAGGGCGGTCTTTAAGGATCATTGCCTGGATGACTTTCAGACTGGTGAGTATACCGTCTCCGGTAGGGCAGTCGTTGAGGATTATGGTATGCCCTGATTGTTCTCCACCCAGATTGCTGTTTTGTTTGAGCATTTCCTCATAGACATATCTGTCGCCCACATCAGTCCGTATAAGCTGGAGCCCGATTTCCTTTAAGGTCTTTTCCAGACCCAGATTGCTCATGACCGTCCCTATTATCTTATTTGATTTCAGCAATCCCTTTTCCTTCATATGGTTGGATAGGATAAAAAGAGTGTGGTCCCCGTTTAAGACCTTTCCTTTCTCATCTACGAATATAGCCCGGTCCGAATCTCCGTCGAAAGCGACTCCCAGGTCTGCTTTTGCTTCCAGTACTTTGGTTGCGAGCGTGTTCGGGAATAATGAACCGCAGTTTGAATTAATATTTTTTCCGTCCGGTCGGTGATTTATGGGCAGGGTGTTGAAACCCAGGTTAGAGAATAAGTCAGGCGCTATGTTAGAACTCGCTCCATTGGCGCAGTCAACAGCGACTTTTATTCCCTGAGAAAGGCTTTTATAGGGAAACTTGCTTTTGAGAAATTTCATGTATTCTGTTTTCAGCTCTTTACTGGGCAAGGGCACTGAACTGTCTGGGATTATTTTCCCTCCCGGTTTTGTGATAAGGCTTTCCAGTTTCCGTTCAAAAGAATCTTTTATTTTTATTCCCTCTGAGGAAAATATCTTGATACCATTGTATTCATAAGGATTATGAGAAGCGGAAATGACAATGCCCGAAGAAAACGATCTTATTTTACTCAGCACAGCAATGGCGGAAGTGGGAATCACACCCGCACATACAGCTTTTCCTCTGGAGTCTCTTATTCCCTGGAAAAGGGCTTTTTGAATCCATTCTCCTGATGAACGGGTATCGCGTCCGATCAAAATATAGGGGGAAAGGTTCTCCTGTTTCAGCAGATCTGTAAGATTTTTTCCTATTTGATAGACTGTGGAGTAATCAAGAGGATATTTTCCTGCTACAGCCCTTATCCCGTCAGTACCGAAAAGTCTGTTCATTTGGGTTTTTATTCGGATTACTTTTATGTCTCCTTTTTCTGGATGAGCAGTTTCACAAGAGCTGTGGTATTTGAGCCTAAAATCGTCAGTTCCGGGGCAGGTGTGATCAGGTCCGCTTCAACCGCTGTGGTGTGCGTGAAACCAGATATATCTATGGGGTTGGTTCGGACAGCCTCATTTTTGTTGATTTTGCTTTCAGGGCCTTTAACAAGCACTTCAGAGGGTTCGACTTCGGTTTTTTTAAGAACATAGCCGGGCGGCAGTTCGCCGTAGATGTCAGGCTTTATGGACAGCATCATTTCTTTGCTGTTTTCGAATTTAAGATTGACCAGGCTGGGAGAGATTTCTTTAACCTCTGCCCCGTCAGGTATGCTCACCATGCTTCGGCTGAGTGTGTAATCCTGCTGGGCTGTAGAGGCTCTTTTTAGGTCCAGTACGGCATGGACATTAGCCGAGGAAATTTGATTGATAAGCCTCTCTGGTGCGCGTACAGTCACATGAACAGTCTGAATCGGTCTTTCGACAAGTTCTATATTTGATGGAATGTTGTGAAGTTCAAGCGGCACATTCAGACTCTTTTCAGAAAATCTCTTTTCTTCAGGGATTAAAAAGAACCATAAAATCAATGCAAGCAAAAAAGAGAAGATCTTAAGCCCGAGATTTTTTGTAAATATTTTTTTTATATTTGGTTTCATTTTTTTATATGAAATAATTTTGCATGCTTTCTTTGAGTTGGGCTTTATCAAGACCCCTTTCCAGTAATCCTTCAGCGGCCAGGGAAATGGTCCCCGTCTCTTCTGAGACCACAATGATGACAGCATCTGTTTCCTGGGCAAGACCGAGAGCAGCGAGATGACGGGTTCTGGTTTTGAACTGCTTGCCGAGCTTGTGTGTGGCAGGAAGGGGGAGAAGGCATCCGGCTGCCAGTATCTTATCTTCCCTTATGATCACAGCTCCGTCGTGGAGAGGGTTATGGGGGAAAAATATACTGACTATTAGGTCCTTTGAGAGCTGCGCGTTTATTTGCACCCCTCTTGAGGCATAGCTCTCCAGAGAGATCTCTTTTTCAAGAGCAATCAGAGCGCCTATTTTATTTTGAGCCAGGTAATCAACAGCCTGGAACAGGTCTTCGAATGTGAGGTTTTTTTCTTTTTTTATGATCGACCTTGAACCAATTGATGTGAGAAGCCTTCTTATTTCACCCTGAAAAAGGACAATGATAGCGATGATCAAATAAGAGATAAAACTTTTGATAAGCCTGTGTGAGACAAGGAGATTTCCCCATTGAGTGATAAGATACAGGATAATGACGATTCCCAGGCCGATGGCCATTTGATAAGCTCTGGTATCTTTTATGAGCCTGAAAAAGGAATAGAGTATGAAGGTCAGAAGCAGGATATCCAGAAAGTCGGCAAGCGTAAATCCCTTAATAGCGGTTGCAACTTCTGATAAAACCTCAGCCAGCATGCAGCACTCTATCCTTTCCTCTTTCTTCTGAAAATTGGTTTGAAACTCCCTCCTTCATTATGGCCTCAGCCACAATCACTGCCTTTTTTAGCGAAGAGACGTCATGGACTCTCAGGATGTGAGCTCCTTGAAGGATGCTGATCAAAGAGGAGGCAATGGTCCCTTCGATTCTCTTTTCAGGAGAAAGGTTCAGCAGGTCTCCTATGAAGGATTTTCTCGAAACACCGATTAATATGGGGAATCCCAGTTCGCTGAATGCGCTGAGGTTGCTTATGATCTTGAGATTATCCTTTAGTCTTTTCCCGAATCCTATGCCGGGATCAATAATGATTTTGTTCTTCTTTATGCCTGCGGTTAATGCATCTGTGATCCTTTGCTTCAGAAACGTTTTTATCTCTTGTATGACATTGTCATACTCCGGGCTTTCCTGCATATTCCTGGGTGTCCCTTTCATATGCATAATGATAACAGGGATGTCTTGTTTTGAGGCCAGTCCGAGTATTTTGGGGTCGAAGCGCATTGCGCTTATATCATTGAGAATGTCAGCTCCGGCATCCAGAGCAGATTTCAAGACTTCGGATTTTGTGGTATCCACGGAAATCAAGGCATCTGTTTTTTTTCTTATCTCAGAAATAACAGGTAAGATTCTTCTCTTCTCTTCCTCAGCGGTTACGGGATGGGATCCGGGTCTTGTGCTTTCTCCCCCGATGTCAAGGATGTCAGCACCGTCTTTGATGAGTTGAAGCCCTTTTTGGACAGCGCTTTTCTTATCCAGGTATATGCCTCCGTCTGAAAAAGAGTCAGGAGTGACATTAAGAATTCCCATAAGCCAGGTTCTCCGGCCAAGGGTGTAGTCCCTTCCTTTGATTCGAAGCGAATATTCTTTTCTCACTTTTAAATTTAGTTTGATGTTTCTCTTTTATTTTTTGCCGGCGTTTCTTTTTGTTTTTTCTTTTTTTGGGAAGATGCTTTTTTTGCTTTTTTTGGATCTTTTCCGTTTAAAAACGCTTCGATTTCTTTGGATGTCAGGACCTCTTTTTTTAGAAGGGCCTCTGCTATGTTTTTTAGGACATCTTTGTGGTTCCGCAGCAGGTCTATGGTTCTTTTTAAATTCCTTTCCACTATTTTTTTGACTTCCTCATCAATGAGTTGAGACGTTTTTTCACTATAGTTTCTGTCCGTAGACAGCTCTTTTCCGAGAAAGATCATATCGTCCTTTTCACCGAAGGTCAAAGGGCCTAGGGATGACATCCCATATTCACAAACCATTTTGCGGGCGATTTCAGTGGATTTCTCAAAGTCATTGGCCGCACCTGTGGTGCTTTTATTGAGAAACATATTCTCTGCCGCTCTTCCCGCCATCAATACCGAAAGTTGGGCTTCAAGATATTCCTGCGAACAGATGTATCTGTCGTCGAGGGGAAGCTGCTGCGTAAGCCCCAGCGCCATTCCTCTGGGGATGATAGTGACTTTGTGCAGGGGATCTGCTTCCGGAATGAGAAGCGCCACAAGAGCATGACCTGCTTCATGGTAAGCGGTCGTCTTTTTTTCTTCGTCGTTTATAATCATGCTCTTTCTTTCCACTCCCATAAGAACCTTATCTTTGGAGGCTTCGAGGTCTTTCATGGACACTTTTTCTTTGTTGTAGCGGGCGGCAAGGAGCGCTGCTTCATTGACCAGATTAGCGAGGTCAGCTCCTGAAAATCCAGGAGTTGATCGGGCAAGAACAGAAAGATTCACGTCATCGCTTAATGGAATATTTCTGACGTGGACTCTCAAGATGTCTTCTCTTCCTTTAACATCGGGCATGTTTACCACGATTCTCCGGTCAAATCTTCCCGGTCTCAGCAGAGCGCTGTCCAGAATATCAGGACGGTTCGTTGCCGCAATAAGGATGATGCCCTCGTTCGCATTGAAACCATCCATTTCAACGAGCAGTTGGTTGAGGGTCTGTTCCCTTTCATCATGGCCCCCTCCGAGTCCGGCTCCTCTGTGACGTCCCACGGCATCAAGCTCATCGATAAAAATGAGGCATGGGGCTTGTTTTTTACCCTGTTCAAAAAGGTCGCGTACTCTGGAGGCGCCGACTCCAACAAACATCTCGACGAAATCGGAACCGCTTATTGAAAAAAAGGAGACGTTTGCTTCTCCTGCTACGGCTCTTGCCAGAAGAGTCTTTCCTGTTCCCGGAGAACCGACCAGGATGACTCCTTTGGGAATACGGCCGCCTAATTTTTGGAACTTTTTAGGGTCTTTAAGGAAATCTATGATTTCTCTGAGTTCTTCCTTGGCTTCCTTGACTCCCGCCACGTCTTTAAATGTGACTTTTTTCCTGGGACCTGTAAAAAGTTTGGCTTTGCTTTTTCCAAAGGAGAGAGCTTTGTTTCCTCCGGCCTGCATTTGCCTCATGAAAAACACCCAGAAGAGCACGATCAGGATTATCGGGAACCAGGTGAAAAGATAGGAATACCAAGGACTTTTGGTGCCATCTTTAACATTGATATTGACATTGTTTTCCCGAAGAATGGGAACGAGTCCGTCAAATTGAGGGGGAGAGACTGTTTTAAACTCGGTCTGGTCCAAATATTTTCCTGTGATCTGACTGCCCGTGATGGTCACTTCCCCCACTCTTTCGTTTTCAACATCATCGAGAAACTGGGTGAAAGAGATGTCATTTTTTGCCGCTTTGGGAGACTGCAGCAGGCTCCAGAAGACTATGATAATAATACCGGTAATAAGCCAGAAGGCTAGATTTTTATATGCTTTTGGTTTTTTTCTCTTCTTATCCATTCTTTCCATTGTTCATCCTGTAACGAGTTATTTTAGCATTTTTTGTAAAAATTGTTAACCTATTATCAGTTTTTTTACCTTAAAGGCGATCTGATGTGAAATTCAGGTGTGGCTTGTGCTCCCTTCAGATTTTTAACGCCATTCTCCTTTGTTTTTCTCGGCTCCTGCGTAACTCCCCCCGTTCGTGGGT
>Ga0190359_1000439_pt1 | contig 28097 bp, 20 predicted proteins | sample 48721823_MG_FD_161269 | JGI IMG/M metagenome (GOLD analysis project Ga0190359, IMG submission 161269) | Hydrothermal vent microbial mat bacterial communities from Southern Trench, Guaymas Basin, Mexico - 4872-18-2-3_MG | ecosystem: Environmental > Aquatic > Marine > Hydrothermal vents >... | reverse complement strand
TCAGGCAGACTGTCAATTACCCGCCGGATCTCTTTCTCAGTATGTCTTGATTCAGGATCCTGCAGCACACTCCCTTGACCTGTATTCACAAAATATAAATTATCCGTAGTATCAATCAATGTATTTGACCTGACCGAACGACGATAATTGTTAATAAAAGTATTTTTCATGATGGTAAAAACCCAGGCTTTTAAATTTTGCCCCCCCCGAAATTTATCTCTGTGGGATATTGCCTTAAAAAAAGTTTCTTGTAAAAGATCTTTGGCATTCTCACGATCTAAAGTGAGACTTCTTGCAAAATATTCCAGTTTTTGTTGCAGTCCCAGTAACTGATGATTGAATTCTATGGCTGTCATGATATGTCTTTGTTGATTGTTATTTCAATATTTCTTGAACAAAGATAAGCACATCAATGAACATTACCAAATTTTGTTTAAACTTTACGTGTATTTTTATGAACTTTTTATGCGTTGCCTGAAAATCACATGTTTTTTGTGAAGGCAATCCGGAACTCTTCTAACCGGTAAAAAATTCTGACGTGATCAGGCAGTCTGATCTCTTTAAGCGGAGGAAGGCAGGTATATAAATAGATCAATTTCCCGGGGAAAATATCGCTCAACTCATCTATATAGGCACTGATATTCTGGTCTTTACGAAACATATTTGAAGATATCATCAATCCGGAAAAGCCTTCTTTATTAGGTAATTTCTTCAACTGGTCCACCGAAATATCCGTCCCGAGGTATACGACACGGTACCCGCTTTTCCTGACTAAATAATTCATAAAAAGAAGAGGCAGGTCAAAATTCTCATCCTTAGGCAAGAACAACAGAAATTTTTTTGCGAGCGGCTGGTTCTGGTTCTGGCCGGTTAAACCATCGATAGTTACGGATAATTTTTTTCTCAACAGATTGTTCACAAAACGGTCATTGCAAGCCGGGAACTTTCCGATCTGTGTCATTAAGCCGGCCTTCTCCAGAAAAGGAAATACTACATGAAAGAATGCTTCTTCGAAACCGAGTTTCAAAATACTTTCATTTAACACCTTTTCAAAAAGGTCTTCATTAAACTCAAGGGAAGCTTCAACCAGTCTGTGTACACTTGCCATATCTCCGGAGGGCATAGAAGCGATATGATCAACCTCTTCTTTAATTTCTTCAAGAGTCATATCCGCTATTTGGGAAATCTTAAATCCATGTTGTTTCAACAGGGAAATATTAAGCAGGTACTGAAGATCTTTATCGTCATAATACCGGATATGAGTATCTGTTCTTTCAGGGATAAGAATACCATATCGTTTCTCCCACATCCGGATGGTATGCGTTTTAATACCTGTAAGCTTTTCCAGGTCGCCTATACTGTAGTGAGCTTGTTTCATGTAATTAGTACAACAATCCTCACAGCTCTTTAGTTTAGCAAACGATTAAAAAGTTTTACTTCGGGTTTTATTATTGATCCATGGAAGGATTATCAAAGCAATTGCACCGACCATAATTAAAAAGAGCGACATAGAACCATGCAACACAAATGCCAGCAGCTGGCTGTCAGCCCGTCCCACACCAAAAAGCACCAGGGTTTCTACGGTAAAAAAATGATAGGTACCAATCCCGCCCTGAACGGGGATAACCATTCCCACACTTCCGAGTGTCAGCACAGAAAGTGCAACTGCAAAACCCAATGAATGAGTTGGTTCAAAAGCTTTACAAACTGTATAAGTCATGCCAAAATAGAGTGAATAGATCAATAATGTCAATACAATAAACCACAGGGGGTATTTAAGTCTTTTGATTGATTTGATACCCTCAACAAACTTTTTAAACCAGGCAGCCAGTTTTCTAAACAGTGTAAACCGCAACAAAGCATTTCTAAATAACCAGATCATCAAAATAAAAATGATCATTAATGCAAACATCCAGTATATTAATCCAGAAGTAAATGTTCTTACAATCATTGAACTACTATCCAGCTGCTGACTCATTAAGAAGGTACTGATGCGGGTCCATTCCATCAATAATACCACCAATAGCAGTATTAACAACACCACAAAATCCACTGCCCGCTCTACCACCACTGTACCCAATTGTGCCGTAAATGGCACCTTTTCATACTTTTTCAATATTCCGCACCGGGTCACTTCACCCAATCTGGGAAGAGCATAATTTGCCAGATACATAATTAAAATCGCCAGAAATGTATTGGAAATTCGCGGGTTAAACCCTAATGGTTGAATCAACATCCGCCACCGTAATGCCCTGAAAAAATGACTCAGCAATGCCAGGAAAAAGGAGAGAATGATCCATCCGTAATCAAATCGTCTGAGCCCGGTCCAGATTTCAGTCGGACTTTGACCCCGGTAAACCCAGAAAAAAATTCCTATCCCGCCTAATAAAAAAAAGGCATATTTTATAATATTCAAGAGCTTTCGGGAGGATCTCTTTTTTACTTTTTCTTCGACATGTAGACCGGCACTATTCTCCATTGAGTATTTTAAAATAGTTCGCAAAGTAACAATTTTCACTTATTTGCCTTGAACGAAGACCTTAAAAAAACAAACAAATACGCCGGTGCAACAAGTAAACTAATCAACACGTTTAATTATAAAAAGGAGTAAACTCCTGTAATGTTGATAAAAAAGTTTATAAAACATCCGGAAATCAGACCTGATTTTACCTCTGATCAGTAACGAATTTGTATTTTTATTCTTGAAATAATAAAATTTCAATATGAAACTCAACAGATTGTTCAGATTTCTTCTTCTGCTATGTGTTGTTTCCACTGTGTCAATACATAGCCGGGGGCAATCTACCAGTCCGACAAACGGGCTCTCGATAAAAGTCAGTCCGGGCATCTTATCTTTCTTCGGAGATATGAGTGTTGAGGATTATAATCCTGTCAAAGTACTCCAAAACGGATCCAAATTTGGTTTAACGGCTTCATTAATCAAACAATTTAACTCCTGGTTTGCCATTCAGATTCAATACGGAATGGGGAGTCTCTACAGTTTGAAAACAGCAGCAAACACCACACTGCAAACAGAAATGAGCGGATCTATTTCAGAGTTTGGGCTTGCCGGCCGGTTTGATCCGCTTCCTTTATTTTTATCGGGTAAAGAACCCTTAAAAATCTCACCTTATATCACTCTTGGAGTATCTACACTCGGATACCGGAGTGTAAGACGTGATTTTACCACGCACAATATCTATAATCCGGCTATCGGTTATAAAGCTGACGGTGTTACCAAAGCTCCTCGTGAAAATGCACTGGCCATTCCAATGGGATTGGGACTGTCCTACCGGATCACACCAAAATTGGCCGTCGAAGGAGATTATGCCATACGCCTGACCAATACGGATTTGCTGGATGCACTGGTAGGAAACACCAACATCAATGATTTCTACTCTTTCACTACTCTTGGATTAAGGTATTATTTCGACCAGAACAGTGCTCCCGTCCGAAGAACCAATCGAAGTGTTGCCCGAAAAGTTCCGTTGACCCGTAACAAAAGCAGAAAATCATCTGCCGGATTAGCCGACAATCTGCCTTTGACCAATATTTTTGTTGAGTCTAAAATCCCCGAAAATGTTTCTAACGGCAGAATATTTGAAGTTCTCCTTAGAATCAATAAAGGAACTTACAAAGGCCCCGGTAAACTGATACAGACTTACCCCCGGGGATTCACTGCAATGGAATCACAAGGTAGTTACGCAAAGTTTTCATTCACCAACCATAATGCCATTATTAATTGGGACCAAATGCCTGCGGATTCTGTAGTAACCTATACGTATCATGTCCGTGTAGGTGAAACTGCTTCGGGTAACCAAACTATTGCAGGGCGATTTGAATACCAGCAACCGGATGGCCAGAAAGTAAACCGGTTTAATAACTACATCTTCGTTGAGAATAAATTAGAAGACCAAATGGACCAGAGGGTCAAAGCCATTCTGGGTGAAGATAGCAAAACACCGGTAAAAAAGGTCAACACAAATGTCACAATTAACGAAGGGGACCAATATAATGCCAGAATCGATGATATTCTGAAACAGTATAGTAGTGGCGAACAAACCAAAACAAATGTAACCAACACCAATGTGGTTAAATATCAACCGGTTCAGGGTGTAGAATACAAGATCCAGGTAGGCGCTTTCCGCGATAAGAGCCAGGGTGGAACACGCCTTGCCAGAAAGTATGGTATTACCGAACCACTATCCGAAGAATATACAAACGGTTGGTACAAATATACCGTCGGATCATTTCGCTCATACAATGAAGCAGTACGGTTCAGAAACTCTTTTATTAATAAAACCAAACTCTGGTCTGCTTTTATTGTAGTATATAAAAATGGCAAACGGTTGCCCAGGATAAGTGATGCCGTTAAATAATGTTCCCAGTACACTGGAATTCTTTCGTCTGGCAATCGGGCCAGGTCTTGACCTGACCACAGGTGCCATTGAAATCGGCAACGGTTTCAGAGCTCTGCTGTTACAAACCAACTATTCAACACAATACCGGATCCTGATTGAACTGACCGGCCAGTTTGCCATTTGTGGTCGGAGTTTCCATTCTGATCAAGCCGTTATCGCAGGCTTGGGAGGTTATCTTCTGGGAGAAACACCCGGTCAATTAAGTGCATTCTACAATAAAATTAAAGCAAAAGGCGGATTTGCCTACCTGACTGATTTTTGGCCGTTTAATCCTGAATCGGACCTGGTTTTTAAAAACCCGGATGAGGAGTCATCAGAAGATAACCTGATTCGTTTTCATCTGGTTGACCGGGATAACAAACCCGTTTTCCAAGCTGAGTATCATTGTGATTATTTAGGAAGAATCACCGGTCCGGGTATTCCGGTTACCGGGCAAGGTGATCCAGATCTGAATATTTTTGCACAAGTTGAAAAAATAATCACTGAAGAACAAATATCACTGACTGAGTACATTAAAACAATAGAGAGCCGCCGTTTGGGAGTTTCATCAGAACAGATCCATGAACGTGTCACCAAGACCTGGAAAATCATGCAGCACTCCATTACTCATGGCTTAGAAACCCAAAGCAAGCCAGGAGAAAAAAACCAGAGAAAGGCCGGACTGATGTTTCAGGAATACCGAAAAAACCTTGCACAATCTCCGGCTCTTGCCAACGAATCATCCCGGATGGCAATCTATGCACAGGCTGTTTCAGAAGAGATGACGGATCAGCAACTGATCATCACTGCCCCAACCTGCCTGGGTGCAGGAATACTTCCGGCTGTACTAAAAGTTTTTCAGGAACAATTTTTATTCCCCGACGAGAAGATCGTCAACAGTCTGTTGGTCGCAGGATTTGCCGGAACTATAATCAATCATTGGACCGGCAGTCAACACACACGGCGTATCTCACGTGAATTAACTGCTTCAGTGGTTCTGGCAACGGCAGCTGTTCATTACCTGCTGGGTGACTCCTTCAAAACCATCGAAAGAGGAATCTCCATGGCATTGAATTCATTCCCGGATGCTGAAATAAACTGTAATCAATGGGACGAATCATGGGTAATCAGCCAAAATGCATTACGTGCCCCCCTGGTACCCGCCCTGGTACACAGGAACAGGTTGCTTCCTGAAAACAGCCAACCAATACCTCGCGATGAACCAACCGGTTAGAAACAATAATCCCTACCACTACCGGTCACTCCAGTCGCCATTAATCACACTCCAATCCTGCCCAAAATATCCCGCCAGGAGAATACCGGATGAACCACGCTCCAACATCTCTGATGATACTACCATCAAATCAGGGAAACCACTGCCGGAAGTAAAATAGCGATTGGGCCAAACTGCCCCCATACCCCTGGATCCAGTTCCCGCAATTACACCAACCGACCGATTAGATGTCCCTTTTCTTGGATAAATAAAATAGACCCCCAGGTTATCAGCCCGGTACACACGGGTACCCACACGTACTTGTTTGCGGTCGATCTGAACCGGACAAGTATCTAAAAGTATCCGGTATGCGCTGTTAGTCTCAGTATTTCCATATAAAATGATGTTGCAATCAGGATTATCGTCAGGTACAAAATCCCGGTCAGCTATTACATCAACCGAGCCATTGCCACGATACCAGAAAGTCTCAGCATCGAACCTTGCTTTATCAAAAGCCCACTTGTTTTCATCCCTATTACCGGTTGTACCATATACAAAAACCATATGATGCCTGAATGCATCTTTGAAACCTCCACCACGAACCGGACTTTTTTCCCACAATGGTATTTTGCCGACTCTGACCCATTGCTCCCCCTCATTTCTGAACCAAATAGGACTACTTCCCGTATTAATCTGAAATTCAGTATTGTCGATCTGACAATTAATGACTGTACCTTTCGCGAAATGATCTGTTCTAATCATCAACAGTGCTGTATTTTTTGTCTCTATTCCTATCTTATGATCACCCATATCCTGAGTCATCCTGAAAGAAGAAAATTCTCCTGAGTGGATCTGTTGCCAAATCGTTACAAAATGGGATGAACTTGAAATTCCCGGATTTGCAGTAACAAACTCCAGGTGTGTAACCAAACTGTCATTAATCCGGCGATGAATTTTCAGAAAATCAAACAGCGGAGGCCAGTCGACACACTGATTTCCCCACCAATGACCTGCACCCGGTCGTTCATAATAACAAAAATCAGGATGAAACTTCCCGAGTTGCTCCCGCATGAAACGGGCTTGGGTAACCGGAACATTATCATCCGCATCACCATGAAGGATATAGATTCCGTAATGCTTATAATTATCGATCATTCCCAGTGTATTACTGGAATTTGAAGCTCTGTACAACATTTGATCAACCGGCCCGGGATTTTCTAGCAAAACCTTTCCTGCATAAGACCAGAAACTATACCACCCGGCACTGGGTGCAATCGCTGCCCACCGATCCGGATAGGTAACACCAACCTGCCAGGTACCATGCCCCCCCATTGAATGACCGGTCAGGTAGATACGGTCAGGATCCGGATGGTATTGCTGAATGGCGAATTGCAATACTTCCATCGCATCTAACCGCCCCCAATCTTCCCAGTCAAATCCGTACGGTCTCCTGTTTGTTGGAGCTACAATAGTTCCCCAATCTTTTGACTTATACGCATTTGCCTGATTCACCGCCTCAACCGAAGCTCCATGCAGTGTCAGAAAAAGGGCTTGACCGTTTTTCGGTAATGAGGAAGGAACGATACTGAAATACTGCACGCTTCCATCAATTTCAGATACAAATGTTTTTTTATGTTTTTGCCGGGGCGTTTTCACTTGAATCCTGACTGACATACCGTTTGGATCACCCTGAATAGTATGACCGGCATCCAGCAGAATTAATTTTACTTCCTTCGTATGACCGACTGTCTCTTTGGGGATTTTAGAATTTGGGAGTTTGAATTTCACTTTCCTGCTTGACAAAGAAGAAACCGGTGGCATAGCAATATCAGCGAAATTACCGGCAGAATCCATACACCTGACGATCCAGCCCTTTAAAATCCGGTTCGTAGCATTTATTACCCTGACAGCTCCCAGAGTTACCGTTGTAGTGTCCGTAATCCAATCAGGAATTAAAAGATCACGGTCAGACAGGAAAACCGGATGAGGAGGAGATGTTACAGAGGCTTTGACACGTCCCCGGGCAACATGAAACAATAACACATTATTCCCTCGATGAAACTTCACGGGATGTTGTATCCATCCATAGCCATATACATCACCGCCCCTTGGGGTACCATTGACAAACACCTCCTGCTGACCGGTAGCTTCTAAAATGGCAATGGACGGTTTACTAAATTTAACCTCTGCATACAAGTACCCACCACGCAAATCACTATTTTTAAACCATCCTTTGTCATCCGCATTTACCCGTTTCCAGTGATAAATTACTCCATCCGGTGCTATAAGGGTATCCGCATCATGAGGTGATCTGAAAGAGTGAGTGGTCAGTCTGAATAACATTTCATCCTGTACCACAGCACTCCTGCCGTATTTTCCTATTAAGGGAATGGTCCAGCCTTTATCAAGAGTGAGAGGCAACTGTTGAGCTTCCGTTTCAGGCACTAAAAATGTGGCAAACATCCCGGCCACTAATACAATTAAAAATCTCATTCTGAAAATATTTGCATTCATTCAATTATTAATTCATCTGCAAAAATCCATGCTTTACCCCCGGCTCCCGGATGCCATGGCGGACAAACAGCCAAATTTTTAGCTTTGACTTTAATATACCGGGCTGAACGATATACATCAGCTTCATAAAGTTTTAAAAAAGTACCCTCTGCAGCAGGATCCAAATCATCGTTGACCACATGCCCGACCCGGATCCAATCTTTTTCATCCCTGGAAATCCAGAAATCAACCCATACCGGTGCGAATATCCAGGCACGTTGATCTTGCAGACAGCTCAATTTCAACCTGTTAACTGTTCTGACATAGCCTAAATCGATTTCAGCTTCCAAGTCATCACCTTCAAAACCCTGCCAGAAACCGGTACGGTAATTTCTGGCACCGCGCAAACCGTCAATCAATGCCTGATCTCCTCCTCCCGAATAGTAGTTAGCATACCGGCTGATCGATTTCATCCTGATATCTTTTGAGATCCGGTGAAAATCAGTTGACAACACAGGAGTTTGCTGATTTCCCTTACTGGCAAAAAACCAGACTTTCTTTGAATTACGAATAGTAAAAGGCTGCGTATAGCGCTTTTGAACCGTCATCTTAAGACTGTTCGGCGCAGCAACCTGATAAGAGATCTCTGCCAATGAATCGATACAGCCCAGTGAAATCCCTGTATGATCTGAGAATGTACGGTCACCTCTGGCAACAAAAGGCACAGGCAGGATCAAATGATCAACAATCCGGGTCACAGGTAACTGTTTCTTTTGCGATCCCCAATCAGTATTTGGCTCAGGACCCATATCAAAATTCAACACCCCTCCATCCATAATCTCATGATAACTAATGTAGGTTCTTTCCAAAGGAGCTCCGTTAAGAGTGGCTTGTTGAATGTAACAATTGGTTGAAGAAACATTGGGAGCCAGAATTGTAAAAGTTTTATTATTATTGAGATGCATCTCTGTTTTCCTGAATAATGGCGTTCCGATAATAAATTGACCGGTTCCGGGAGTTACCGGATAGAATCCAAGTGCAGAAAAAAGATACCACGCCGACATCTGTCCGCAATCTTCATTCCCACATAGTCCGTCTGGCTGATCGGTGTATAATTCATTCATTATTTGACTGACCAATCGTTGGGTTTTCCAGGGCTCACCTGCAAAATCATATAAGTATGCCATGTGATGACTGGGTTCGTTTCCCTGGGCATACTGTCCGATCATCCCGGTTATATCAGCCTGCCGGGTTCCGGTTGTTTGCGATCCGGTGGTAAAAAGAGTATCCAGTTTATTTACAAACGCTTTGGGTCCTCCCATCAGTTGCATTAATCCGCTAATATCCTGAGGCACATAAAATGAATATTGCCAGGCATTGGCTTCAGTATAGTTGAAATTAACCTCTTTAGGATCAAACGGAGCAAACCATTTTGCACCCATTTTAGCTCTCATAAAACCGGTAGCCGGGTCAAATACATTTTTATAATTCTGAGCCCTTCGAATGAACCGGTTATAATCGCTGTCTGCACCTAATGCTTTGGCCATCTGAGCAATACACCAATCATCGTATGCATATTCAAGAGTCTTTGAGACGGATGCACCCTCTTCATTACCCGGGATATATCCCAATGCCTTGTAATACTTTAATCCCAATTGATCCTGATCCGCACTATTTTTCATGGCTTCAAGAGCCAATTCCGGATCGTAACCTCTTATTCCCTTTAAATAAGCATCCGCAATAACCGCAACACTGTGGTAACCAATCATAGTACCGGTCTCATTTGCCGACAGTTCCCATACCGGAAGCATCCCTCCCTGTTGATATTGTGAAAGAAAAGTGTTGATGAAATCATTCGTTATTTCAGGTTCAAGCAGGGTAAACAGCGGGTGTGCAGCCCGATAAGTATCCCATAATGAGAAAAGGGTATAATTTGTATAACCGGCAGCCTGATGAACCAGAAGATCTCTTCCCCGGTAATTTCCATCCACATCCTGATAAATATTCGGATTGAGATAAAAATGGTACATTGAGGTATAAAAAGTTCTGAGTTGTTTCTCAGAGCCATCCCTGACCTCTAATTTACCCAGTACGCGGTTCCACTGTGCAGCAGCTTTTTTTCTGATACCATTGAAATTCCAGCCGGGAATTTCTTCAGACAGATTTTTTCTGGCGCCCTCAATATTCACCGCGGATATACCAACTTTGACCAGTACTTCATTTGATTGTAACGTCCCGAAAGTAAACCATGCTTTTAATTTATGCCCGTTGGCTTCAGTCCCTGGCACATAAATTCCATCATCAAAAAGTTTGTAATCCCTGAATGGTCTTGAAAATTGAATCACAAAATAGACATACTGATCCTTGGCCCATGATTGAGAACGACGCACCCCAACAACTTCGGCCGCACCATCTACATCCATACTGCTGCTGATCACCTGATCCCGATGTGCCAGATCCAGCACAATATTGGCAGGGCTTTGTCTTTTAAATGTATAACGGTGGAACCCAACTCGTTGCGTAGCTGTCAGTTCACACCTGATCTCTCCTTCATCTAAGATCACACTGTAATATCCTGCTTCAGCTTTCTCATTTTTATGAGAAAACATTGAACCGTAACCCGGTTCGGGAGCTTCCGGAGAACCTTCTTCAACAGTCGGCTCGCCAGAAGTGGGCGAAATCAGGATATCCCCATAATCCAGCGCCCCCGTACCACTCAGGTGAGTATGTGAAAATCCGTATATAAAATGATCCGAATAATGATATCCTGAACAACCTTCCCAGCCGGTCAATCTGGTATCCGGGCTCAATTGTACCATACCAAAAGGCAGACTCACACCCGGATAGGTATGCCCGGGACCATCCGTTCCAATCATGGGATCCACATATTGAACCGGGTTAAATCCTGATTGACATCCGGTTATGATCCCCACAAGGACCATCAGGATGAATTTACTTATTTTCATTTCTGTGCTTTTTCATTCTTTTTAAAACATCCGTCATCAGTGATTGACAAAACCATGCCTTCATCATATGAATCAATCCGGGCATGGAAAAAGGCATCTCCCCCGTCGAGAGAGATGGCGCGAATCTCATCCGGTTTTATGATGCCGGGGAGATTGAGTCTTGAAATGGTTTGACAATACTTACCGTTTTCCGACTTAAAATTTTTTTCTGCATAATAGACCTGCCACAACATCCAGGCCTGATAACCGTCCGGATCAGGCCGGTAACGTACTTGCCGTGAACCGTTATCCGTTGAAAATTGCAGGATACCCCATTTTTCAGGCATGTGCATATTGATCTTTCCCTGTGGGGACCAAACCCAATTATCCTCAGGGAGCGGTCTACCGTTATCCGGATTGGTGAGCTTCAGATACCGTCCGGCTTCTATCCGGGTTTTCCATTCAACTCTTGAAAAATTGATCCGCCAGTGCGTACCGTCCACAGGAGGAACTACAGAAGGCGCACATTCTGTCAGCACGCTAAATGGTATAGACATTTCAACTGTCCAGCCCTGATCCGTATCGGACGGATTATTCAGTGTACCGTCCAGATGAACCGCTGTTTTCATGCCATCCACATCCCATGCAGTAACCGGCGGTCCTCCGTCCCGATAAGGTTTAATGAGTAAAAGATCCCAAACAGTATTAAGGGCGTTCATCTCAATCTCATAATAAAGATGTGCATCCCCATCCGGATCAATAAACACTTCAAAATCATTGTCGAAGAAAATAACAGTATCCCTCTGTTTCAATCGGGCCCAGATTTGGGGTTCTTCAAGTTCTGCCGCCACATAAAGTGCATGATCATCCCACAGCATTTTCATCCTGGTACGGTATTTCGGAAGGGGCTTAATATCGCCCTCAATATCCTGAAAATCAGTTGACCAGGGCGACAAATGCCACTCTTTCTCCTCAATTATACCATCGACAGTTATTTGATTACCCGCACGGTAACAAATATAATGTGCCGGAGGTCTGTACGTATGCCCGGATACATTATTATCTGTTTCTTCAGCATCTTTATGGTTATCACATCCATAAGGCAATCCACTTAATAAAACAAAGAGGGCCAAAACATTAACACTTCGCAATGCTGCGAACTTTCTGATTTTTAGCAACATATTATCCTGTTCTTTAATTACCAGTTACATTTCACCATCACAATGTACATGGCTCACCAAGCAGGTTTCTGATTAGAGATGAAAAATACAAAATTCTCTGTCATTATTTGCAGACGATCATTAATTTTGCCGCTTATGAAACCATATCTTGTAATACTGGCAGCCGGATTAGGAAGCCGTTATGGCGGCCTGAAACAAATGGACCCGCTTGGCCCACACGGAGAGTCTATTATTGATTATTCGGTTTTTGATGCGGTTCAGGCCGGATTCAGTAAAATTATTTTTGTACTACGCGAGGAGATCGTAGATGATTTTTATTCTTTGTTCGCCAATCATTATCGTGATTATATTGAGGTTGACCATGTGATTCAGCGCCTTGAAGATATCCCTGAGGGAATTTCTCTTAATCCGGATCGAAAGAAGCCATGGGGAACCGGTCATGCCATGTTGGCAGCGGGTTCAAAACTTGATCACCCGTTTGGAGTTATTAACGGAGATGATTTTTACGGCAAAGAAGCATTTCAGGTCATGCACCGGTTTCTGACATCTGTTGTACCGGATGATCCTGCACTACAGGCTATGGTTGGTTATACCCTTTCCAATACGCTTTCTGATTTTGGTTATGTTTCACGTGGGGTTTGTGAAGTCAACAAACAAAGACTTTTAACAAAAGTGGTTGAACGAACAAAAATTGAAAAGAAAGAGGAAGATATTATTTATCTGGATGAAGAAGATCAGCCGCATTTTCTTACCGGAGAGGAGTTGGTATCCATGAATTTTTGGGGATTTACACCTGCCATTTTACCCGAATTTTCCAGACTTTTTCACGCTTTCATGGAACAGGACGGAAATCAGTTAAAATCAGAATTTTACATTCCTTCAGCAATAAACCGGATGATCATTGAAGGCAAAACAGGAGTCAGCGTTCTGAACAGTCCGGCTACTTGGTTCGGAGTTACTTATCAGGAAGATAAACCGTTCGTTCGGGATCAATTAGCTCAACTGCATACGACAGGTTCCTACCCCTCCCCTCTTTGGCCGGCCACATAATGATGTGACCATTTCAATCCCTCATCGAATGCATGGATATTGGCCTCCACCACTTCAGCTCCTTTACGGTTGAAGACTCGCGAGATCCCCATATGAAGCTGATCAGGTGTTAACCCGATATAAGGTGCTGCCGCACCAAGGATTACCATATTGGATGATTTCGGAGAACCCAGTTTTTTTGCTATACTTTCAGCATCCATCCAGATATGATTGGGGCATTTCTTTACAGCCGCCTCTATCCGTTCATAATCCGGATAATCCGAAATATTCTCATAGGGAACAGCATTTGTCACCAACCAGCCATTTGAATGGAGATAAGGAAGATACCGTAATCCCTCCATCGGTTCAACGGAGAGGATCAGGTTGGCTTCACCTTTCGGGATCAGGTCTGAGACAACCGGATCAGTGGAAATACGCAAATGCGATTGAACAGCTCCTCCCCGCTGGCTCATTCCATGTACTTCAGATTGCTTGATATGCATTCCGGCTTCCATTGAAGCATATCCGATAGCTGCCGCAATGGTAAGGATCCCCTGACCTCCCACACCTGCTAAAATAATATCAGTTTTACTCATAATTAGGATACGGTTACTTTCTTTACACGTTTTCTGCGCGCGGCAGTCTGAATGCACTCCCTGCGACTGATCACTACAGATACACCCGGGTATTTCAGCTCCCTTGAAATTAATTCAGCATTTTGTTTGTGATTTTTCCGGAGAGGAATAATCACGTGTAAGTGTTCGGGCTCAACTCCAATTCCCAGACAAATCTTCTCAAGATGACCTGTAGCGGATGAGTGTTGCCCGCCGGTCATCCCGGTTGTTTCATTATCACTGATAATCACGGTGATGGGTGATCTTTCATTTACCGCATCCAGAAGCCCGGTCATTCCTGAATGTGTAAAAGTAGAATCCCCTATTACCGCCACTGCGGGAATCAATCCGGCATCAGCCGCTCCCTTGGCCATTGTAATGGAAGCACCCATATCCACACAGCTGTTAATAGCATTAAAAGGAGGCAGGGCCCCCAGAGTATAACATCCTATATCTGAAAAACTTCTTCCGTTACTGTAAGGTTTAATCGCTGTAAGCAACGCTTTAAACATATCGGCATGACCGCATCCCGGACACAACATGGGAGGACGATTTGCCAGAAATCCGGGTACCGGAGGCCCTTCATGGGATTCAATCTGTAAGGCACGGGCCACCAGGTCAGGATTTAACTCACCATCACGGGGAAGTGTACCGTCTAATCTGCCAAGTATCCGCGGATGTTCAGTATCTGTAATTCCGAGTAGCAATTCTTCAAGCAGAGGATATCCCTCTTCGAGTACCAGGATGCGTTCTGATTTTGCTGCCAGTTGTCGAATTAATTTCACAGGAACAGGATATTGCCCGATTTTCAGCACGGAATAGGGAACTCCGTCAGGGAAAGATTCCCGAAGATAATTATTAGCTAAACCGCAGGCGATAATCCCTAATGATGCTTGCTCTTTCAAATGTAAACTGTTATACGGTGACAACTCTGATGCAGTCACCAACTCAGGCTGTACATCCAATAATTGATGGTATCTTTTCCTTGCCACTGAGGGGAGCAGGACAAATTGTTTCCGGTCGTCAGGAATATGAAGGTCATTTTCCGGCTGTCGTGTTTTAATTGTAACCACTGATCTGGAGTGTGAAAGACGTGTAGTGATCCGTATCATTACAGGAAGACCATATTTTTCTGAAAGATTAAATCCCTCATAAGCCATATCATACGCCTCCTGCTGATTTGAAGGTTCAAGAACCGGTATCAGGGCAAACTTGCCGTAAAACCTTGAATCCTGTTCATTTTGTGAAGAGTGCATAGACGGATCATCCGCCACGGCAAGTATCAGACCTCCCCCGGCTCCGGTTATTGCAGAATTGATAAATGGGTCAGCTGCTACATTTAATCCGACATGCTTCATGCATACCATCGCTCTTTTTCCGCAATATGACATCCCTAAAGCAGCCTCATATGCTGTTTTTTCATTGGCCGACCAGGCAGCATGAATATTTAATTCCCTGACCACCGGATGTCGTTGTATATATTCTGTAATTTCAGTGGACGGAGTTCCGGGGTATGCATAAACACCTGACATCCCGGCATCTATAGCTCCTTGTGCAATCGCCTCTGCTCCCAAAAGAATCATTTCTTCCATAAAAATCAACTTATTAACAAGGACAAGTATTCTTTCAATTAAAAATTTGAAAATAAAAGTACCGATAATTTTTTAGCCGGGTGAGCGTTTTAAAATATATTTGCAGCATGTTTCGTATATTATTATCTTTCATTATTATTTGTTTTTTACAAACCTCATTAGTGATTCCGCAAGCCCTGGGTCAGGGGAAAGAGAAACAAAAAATCGTTAATCTGTTTGGGCGAACTTTAACCGACAGTCTGCAACCGGTTCCATACGTCCATATCATATTAAAAAACAAGAACCTGGCTACTGCATCCGACCTGCAGGGATATTTCAGTTTACCTGCTGAAGTAAATGATACGCTGGTATTCAGAGCAATCGGTTATAAACTTTACTCCATGGTTGTTAAAGATACTTTCAGCGTAAAATATCCGACCATTAAAATAATCATGATACAGGATACACTGCAGCTTAAAGAACTTGTTATTCGTCCCTGGCAAGGCAATTATGAACGTTTCAAGCAGGCAGTTTTAAATTACAAACTACCCATGACTGACCTTGACCGGGCATATAAAAACCTGGAGATGATGGACATACAAAAAATACTTTATAACTCTCCTCCCACACCCAGTATTGCATTCAAAAATACTATGAAACTATACAACGACCGGTTATACTGGGCCGGCCAACTGCCTCCTGTAAATATTACCAATCCGATCGCATGGGCTCAGTTTTTTAAAGCGCTGAAAAACGGAGACCTGAAAATTCATTAACCCGATTATGACCACTTTGAAGCGGATATTTGTAATCTTTTCTTTTCTATGGAGCCTCACCCTGCTCCACGCACAAACTCCTGTCCGCATTCAGGGTATTGTTTCAGATCCTGATGGTAATCCGCTCAGTCTGGTTAATGTAGCAATATTAAATCAGACAACCGGTACTGTAACCGGTGCTGACGGCAGATTCACCCTGAAATTATCTTCAGTAAAATCTGTAGTATTGCAATTTTCAAGAGTAGGTTATACACGACGACAAGTTCAACTTTCCCAGAATGATTCTGCTGCAGCAACCCGGCGTCCACTGATCATTAATATTACTCTTCATCAAAACACCAAGCAGCTTGAAGAGGTGTTGATCCGTGCTGATAGGAACCAGGGAACCAACCTGGTACGGATTGATCCCAAAATAACGACTATGTTACCGGGAGTGAACAGTAATCTTGAAGATGTTATTAAATCATTGCCGGGCGTGGTATCAAACAATGAATTAAGTTCACAATACTCTGTCAGAGGAGGTAATTTCGATGAAAATCTGGTTTATATTAATGACATAGAGATCTATCGCCCTTTCCTGATCAGATCGGGTCAACAAGAAGGACTCAGTTTTATTAATCCTGACCTGGTATCCTCCGTGCTTTTTTCTGCCGGTGGATTCAGTGCCCGGTACGGCGATAAAATGTCATCTGTGCTGGACATCAGATATAGAAAACCCACCTTTTTTGCCGGTTCTGTTTCAGGTAGCCTGTTGGGAGGTTCCGTGCATCTTGAAGGAACCGGGAAAAACCGAAGGTTCTCATACCTGACCGGAGTACGCTATAAAAGTAACAGCTACCTGCTCAATACTTTACCCACTACCGGTGATTATCATCCCAGGTTTACGGATGTACAGATATATCTTACTTATGACCTTACTCCCGAGTGGGAACTCTCATTTTTAGGGAACCTGGCCCGTAACCAATATGAGTTTATACCTCAGAAGTGGGAAAACTCTTTCGGAACCGTAAATGAGGCCCTGGAATTGAGGATCTGGTTTGACGGCAAAGAGATGGATGCCTTCACTACCTGGTTTGGAGCTGTGACCGGCACCTATCATCCGGGTGACAACCTGCAAATGAAATGGATCCTCTCCTCCTTCTATACTAATGAAGTAGAAACATTTGATATTCAAGGCCAGTACCTGCTTAACGAACTGGATCGCCGACTTAATTCCGAAAGTTTTGCCGACAGTCTTTTAAATATTGGCATTGGAACCTTCATCGATCATGCACGTAACCGACTGAATGCCAGAGTTGTCAGTTTTGATTACAAAGGATTTTGGAACAAATCCAATTACCGCATGCAATGGGGAGGAAGAGTCCAGTCAGGATTGATCCGTGACCATACCGAAGAGTGGATGATGCTTGACTCTGCCGGTTATTCCCTACCCTACTCCGATTCACTGGTATGGTTATCAAACACTCATTTTGCTGAATCCCGACTGACCCATTTACAGGGATCATTATACCAGCTTAACCGGTATGAAAAAGAATTGAAATCCGGCACACTGGTTTTGACCGGAGGGATAAGAGCCTTTTATATGAATATCAACAAGGAACTGCTGATTAGTCCGAGAGCCAGCATCAGTTTTCAACCCAAATGGGAAAAAGATCTTCAGCTTCGCTTTTCAGCAGGTGCCTATCATCAACCTCCCGTTTTTAAAGAATTCAGAAACCTTGAGGGAGATCTTAATCCCTTGGTAAAAGCCCAGAAGTCTATTCATCTGGTTGGTGGTACAGATTTTTATTTTAAAGCCTGGACAAGACCTTTTAAATTCACCAGTGAGCTGTATTACAAATATTTATGGGATCTTATCCCCTATGAAGTTGATAATGTAAGAATTCGTTATTATGGAAAAAACATGGCCCGTGGATATGCTGCCGGATTGGATCTCAAAATCAACGGGCAGTTTGTACCCGGAGTGGAAAGCTGGGCCAGCCTTTCGATCATGAAAACCCAGGAAGATCTGATGGGGGATACAGTCGGGTATATTGCACGCCCTACGGATCAACGAGTTAATGCCGCCATTTTTTTCCAGGATTATCTTCCGGGTAATAAAACCTATAAAACTCATCTGAACCTGTTGTTTGGCACAGGGTTACCTTATGGACCTCCCGGATCGCAGGAGTATAAGACAGCCTTACGAATTCCTCCTTACCGGCGGATAGATTTGGGATTCTCAAAAAATATTATCGGCGGAAATCAGCGATCAACCCGAAGATTTCTTAAAGAGCTGACCGATTTATGGGTCAGTATTGAGATTTTTAACCTGCTCAATGTAAAAAATACCATTTCGCACATCTGGATCCGTGATATTTCAAACCGTCAGTTTCCGGTACCCAGCTATTTGACAGGACGCAGATTTAATGTGAAACTGCAGGCAAAATTCTGAAAAATGATTTTTTTAAAGCCGGTTATTCTTTGGGGACTGGCACTGTTGGCGGTGCCGGTAATAATTCATCTATTCAGTTTCAGAAAATACCGTACGTTTTATTTCAGTTCGCTCCGTTTTATTCGTGAAATTAAATCGGAACAACGTCGTAAATCACAACTTAAAGACTGGCTGCTTTTGTTAACACGCATGTTACTGATTACTTTTTTAGTTATCGGCTTCGCTCGTCCGGTAATTTCTGACCGGGGGGATAGTATTGTCAAGGAAGCACAACCCCTGGTAATTTTTGTAATTGATGTATCCCCGAGTATGAGTATTACTACAGACGGTCAATCTCCTTTGCTTCTGGCGAAGAAACAATGCCGGAATCTGGCTGCCGGATTTCCTCCATCCATAAAATATATGCTTTGCACCAACAACAGCAAACTGGCTGATCTTAGTCTGCTTAACCGGGATCAACTGTATGCCCATCTTGAACGCCTGGCCGTCTCCCCGCTGTCAATGGAGATGGGTACAACTCTATCCCTTGTGAATAAGCGGATGCAACATGAATCATTATCTTCTGCAGATATATTTATCGCCAGTGATTTTCAAAATGGATCTTTATCAGGCAAACCTGTTCTGCCCTCTCGATGCAAAATTCATCTTATCAGAATTCCCGGGCATGAAATCAATAATATTTCACTGGATTCTTGCTGGTTTTCCTCTCCTGTTTACAGCGCTCCCGGAGATCAGGATCTGTATGCAAGTGTAACCAATCATTCAGATAAAACCATTGAAGAGTTGCCGGTTCGTCTTGTTTTAAATGACACACTGACCAGCTTGACAAATATTACTTTACCCCCGAAAAGCACCGGAAAAGCATTGATCCGTTTTAAAACAAACGGATCAGGTTGGATTCGCGGAAAACTGGAGATTAGTGATTACCCTGTGACCTATGACAACCAGTTGTTTTTTTCATTCAAAGCACACACTCAATGGCAAATTCTACAATTATATGACAATCATGCCAATCCCTATATAACCGGGTCATTAAATATTGATCCTTTTTTTGAACTTACCAGTTTTCAAACGGATGCTTTCCCGCAATCTTCTTTCAACCGATATGACATGGTGATTCTTTCAGGTTTAAGTAAGATACCTTCGCAACTGCAACAACTGGTCAGCAACTACCTGGATCATCATGGAACTATCTGGCTGGTCCCTGCTAAAAACACCGATATTGGTCAATTGAACCTTTTCACCGACCGGTGGAAACTTCCACCCATCATTTATTATAATACGAGCACTACCGGTTCAAAAATCCCTCCGGAGAGAACCAACTGGCTGTCTAAAGTTATTCTGAATCCAGAATCGAACCTGCAAATGCCTCGGTTTCAACACCATTTTCTTATTCGCACACGTGAAATACCTTACAGTGATCTCCTGGTAACCAACCTGGGAGATCCCCTGATAACCCGTTATAAAGCAGGTAATGGTGTTTTAATATTTAATTATTTCCCCCTTGAGAAAGAGGTGACTGACCTGGTTGAACATCCTGTTTTTATCCCTCTGCTGTATGATATGGTTACCCACATTCAGCGGAATGAAACGATTTACCAGGTATTATCTTCAATGAACACATTAATACTGCAAGATTCACGAAAAAATAATGGACAATTACTTACAGTGACCCATAAAGAGACAGGTTATTCCAATATACTGAATCCAATACCGGGAATTACTCCCGGGCAGATCCATATCAACTGGAGCGGAGTTCCCGGGCCTGGTTTCTATCCTGTTTCATCAGCAGAAGACACCCTGGCTATACTGGCGTTTAATACAACCCGAAAAGAATCCCTTATTCGTTTTGAACCGGATGAATCCGTGCGTAAATATTTTGGCACTTATCTGTCTGTTGATCAAAGGCCGGTCACTAAAAAACGGAGATCTGCAATACCTATTTCCAGCCACTCCGGGAAAGACCTTTCACCGCTTTTTCTTTTTCTGACTCTGCTGATGATTGCTGTTGAGATTGTTTTGATTGCTATATTTGTATGATTCATTAAACTTTTATTGATAACCGAAAACCTTTATCCATCCATGACTACTTCAAATGATTATATCAAAAAGGAAGACCTGTACGGTGCACATAACTATCATCCACTTCCCGTTGTGCTTGAACGCGGGGAAGGAGTTTTTGTTTGGGATGTTGAAGGAAACCGGTACTTTGATTTCTTGTCAGCATATTCAGCAGTAAATCAGGGACATTGTCACCCAAAGATTCTACGGGCTCTTCACGATCAGGCAGATAGGCTGACTTTAACTTCCCGCGCATTTTATAACAATGCCCTGGGAGAATATGAAGCCTATGTCACCAGCTATTTCGGATATGATAAGATACTGCCCATGAATACAGGTGCTGAAGGGGATGAAACTGCGCTTAAACTTTGCCGTAAATGGGGCTATCTTAAGAAAGGAATCCCCGAAAACCAGGCAAAAATAATCGTTTGTGAAGGGAATTTTCACGGGCGAACCATCACGGTAATATCCATGTCCACCGACCCTGAATCTTACGGTGGATTCGGCCCCTTTACCCCGGGATTTATAAAGATCCCGTATAATGACATTGCCGCTTTGGAAGAAGCCCTTCAAGACCCGGATGTAGCCGGTTTTTTAGTTGAACCTATCCAGGGAGAAGCCGGGGTTTATGTTCCCGATAAAGGATATTTAAAACAGGCTGCCGACCTGTGTAAAGAAAAAAATGTGCTTTTCATTGCCGATGAAGTACAAACCGGGATTGCCAGAACCGGAAAGTTGCTGGCTTGCGACCATGAGCACGTCAGACCGGATATTTTAATTCTGGGTAAAGCACTTTCAGGCGGTGTATACCCCATCTCAGCGGTTCTTGCTGATGATGAGATCATGCTGTGCATCAAACCGGGAGAACACGGTTCTACTTTTGGAGGTAATCCGGTGGCAGCTAAAGTCGCCATAGCTGCCTTAGAGGTGGTAAAGGAAGAACACCTTGCCGAAAATGCAGAGTATCTCGGAAAATTATTTCGTCAAAAACTCGGTGAAATTCAATCCGGCATGGTAGAAACCATCAGAGGTAAAGGATTATTAAATGCAATAATAATAAAACCCATAAATGGTAAAACCGCATGGGATGTATGTCTGGCCATGAAAGAAAACGGTCTGATCGCCAAACCCACACATGACCACATTATCCGGTTTGCCCCTCCTTTAGTCATTACCGAAGAACAGATTCTTGAAGCCAGCCGGATTATTCGTACCACCATTGAATCATTTGCCTCCTGAAATGGGAAAAACAATTCAACCCCATTGGCCCGGACGCACCATTCTGATCGCAGAAGACGAACCGATCAATTACATGCTGATACACAAAATCCTTGAAGATACTAAAGTCCGCATGCGATGGGTTAAAAACGGAAGGGAGGCATTGGATGATGTAGAAAAAGAGTGCCCTGATCTGATCCTCATGGACATCCGGATGCCCGAGATGGACGGAATAACTGCTACAAGATTGATCCATGAAAAGCACCCCGCAGTTTCGATAATTGCACTTACCGCTTTTAGCCTGAGTGATGAAATTGAACAATGCCGGAAAGCCGGTTGTATTGAATTTATAACAAAACCTGTGATGCCTAAAGTATTACTGGATACTATAAACTGGGTTTTTGAACAATACCATGAAGAGACGAAAAGCTAGGCTCTTTTCCGGTAGCTTCTGACAGCCAGTAATGTCATCAGAGATCCATATACTGCAACAGAAAGAAACTCTTTCCAAACTTCACAAAACCCGGCCCCTTTCAGAAGGATCATACGGATAACTTTCATAAAATAAGCCAGGGGATTCAGAAGATTTACCCAATGGGCCCAGTCAGGCATAGATTCAACCGGAGTGAATATTCCACTCATTAGTATGAAAGTCAGCGCAAAAAAGAAACTGATAAACATAACCTGTTGCTGTGTCTCAGAAACCGCACTGATAAACAACCCGATTGCCAATACCGAAACCAGATAAACCGCTGCAAACAGAAATAATAAAAGTAACGAGCCGACGATCGGTACGTGAAATACCAACCGGCCTAAAAACAGCCCAAAACCCAACTCAAACAAGCCTATCACCCAAAAAGGAATCAATTTTCCCAAAATAAACTGATATTTCCTGATCGGACTCACGTTGATCTGTTCTATGGTTCCCAATTCTTTTTCCCGGACAATATTTAAAGCGGTCAACATCCACCCCACCAAACTGACAAGAATAACCAGAATTCCCGGAACCATGAAAATTTTGAAATCCAGTTCCGGGTTATACCAATGACTATAGGTCACCTCAATAGTATTCTGTAAACTATTAGAAGAGATCCGGTGGTATTGCGGCAGCAACTCACGATTAAAATCCATAAGTATATTTTGCGCATAAGCTCCTGTCAGGACAGCAGCCATACTGTTTATTCCGTTAATTAAAAATTGCACGGATGCTCCCTGGCCCAGAGTTAAATTTTTCTCCATTCCGGAAGGTAGCTGAATCACCAGATCCGCCCGGTCATTTCGCAACAGTTTATCGGCTTCAACAATCGAATAAACTCTGCCCTTTTCAATAAAAAACGGAGAGGAGGCAAATTTATTCGCCAGCTTCAGACTGGTTGGTGATTGATCAAGATCCAGAATTACAAAGTCGATATTTTTCATATTCAGATTGGCAGCATAAACCAGAACAAACATCTGCACTACAGGAACCACAATCATAACGGGTAGCATGGATTTGTTACGCACAATCTGGATAAACTCTTTTCGGATCAATATAAAAATGGTTCTCATGCTGTTAACCGTTCTTTGAATTTCACAATACTCGCCAACAGAAACAGCAGGGTCATTCCAAGTAAAATCAACGTTTCATCCCAAACGTAGGCCAATCCGTTTCCTTTCATCATGATATCCTTAAGAATTACAATAAACCATCTCGGCGGGACCAGAGCACTCAACCACTGCAGGATAAGCGGCATATTTTCAACCGGATAGATAAATCCGCTCAGTAAAACCGCAGGCAACATCAGGGCAAAGAGCGAAATGAACATGGCATTTTGCTGAGAACTCGAGATGTTGCTGATAAAAATACCCAATGATAAAGCCAGGGTAATATAAAGTAAAAGCTCAAAAAACAACAACGGAATACTTCCTCTTATCGGCAGGTCAAATACCAGGGCACCGATAATAAGAATCACGATCCCGTTAATAAATGAGAGTAATACGTAGGGAGTCACTTTCCCCAGAATGATTTGAATGGGACGAAGCGGACTAACAAGCAGCACTTCCATTGTACCTGATTCTTTTTCACGGGTGAGTGATATAGAGGTTAGTAAAGCTGATATCAGCATCAGGATCAGTGCCAATGTACCTGGCACAAACATATACGCTCCGATTAATTTTTCATTAAATACCATTCGGGGTTCTGCATGCAGGACAAGTAATCTTGAAGGGTTCACACCTGTCCCTATGGCATAGTTTCTGACGATCCCCGATAAATAATTTACTATCGTATTGGCCAGATTCGGATCAGAAGCATCCGTAATAATCTTAACTCGTGCCAATTCACCTTGCATCATCCTTTCGCTAAAATCCGGTTCAATTACAAAAACAGCCCTTATACTTCCCTTCCTGAACGCTTTATGAATCTCTTCTTCACTGTGAATAGCTCCACTGAACTTAAAAAAACCCGAAGCAAATATTTTTGCTGTTAACGCTTTTGAATCGGGATCATCCGATTGGTCCATAACCGCCACACCAATGTCTTTAAAATCGTTGGTGATCACGTATCCAAAAATCAATATTTGCATTACCGGTATTCCGAAAAGCACCAGTAATGTCCGCCTGTCACGAAAAACATGATACAACTCCTTTCGAATAATATTAAAAAACCGATTCATGCGTTTTTTAATCTGTTTCCGGAGGCAATTTGAATAAAAAGATCATCTACCGAATCCACCTGCCACTTCTTTTTAAGTGATTCAGGAGTACCCATGGCTTGAACAACTCCCTCTGCAAGAATACAGACGCGGTCGCAATACTCTGCTTCATCCATGTAATGAGTGGTTACAAACACTGTAATCCCTTCGTTTCCTGCTTCGTATATTAACTCCCAGAATTGTCTTCTGGTGATGGGATCCACACCCCCTGTGGGTTCATCCAGAAAAACCACTGCCGGTCGATGCAATATAGCAATGGAAAAAGCCAGTTTTTGTTTCCAGCCCAACGGGATGGTAGCGATCAAACGGTTTTTTAGATCAATCACTTCCAGACGTTTGAACAGTTGTTCAGATCTTTGACTGATTTCTTTTGACGATAAGCCGTAAATTCCCCCGAAAAAACGGATATTTTCTTCAACTGTAAGATCGTTGTAAAGTGAAAATTGCTGGCTCATATACCCGATCATTTTTTTAACCCGTTCGGGTTTAGTGTTGGCGTCCACTCCATTAATGAATACCTGGCCGGATGTGGCTTTTGAAAGGCCGCAAAGAATACGGATAGCTGTGGTTTTTCCAGCTCCGTTAGCTCCCAGAAACCCAAAAACCTCTCCTCTTGAAACCGTAAAGGTTAAATGATCATTTGCGGTAAATGAACCGAATTTCTTTACCAGGTTTTTAACCTCAATAATGGGTTGTGTATAGTTAAATCTCATAAAGAAGTCATCAACCGGATAAAACAATCTTCAATAGTAGGAGCCACCTGTTCAACGTGCACTTCCTGAAAACCCATAGTACGAACAGCCTTGACAATCTGCCCTGAAGTTGACCATTCAGGATCTTTCGAAGAAATATGAACTGAGCGACCAAATGCGAAAACCGTTTCAAAACGGTTGTCCTGCCTGAATGCCCTTAGCAAATTATACCAGGGTTCTGCCCGAACGGTAAAAATCGCAGCGTTATAATCCGACAATAGCTCTTCAGGTGTTCCCACACCTAAAACCTCACCTTCCTGGAGTAGCATCAAACGGTCACACCGGGCCGCCTCATCCATATAGGGGGTTGATACCAGTAAAGTCATTCCGTATGACTTCAACCTTTTTAAATGATTCCAGAACTCACTTCTTGAAACGGCATCTACCCCGGTAGTAGGTTCATCCAGTATCAACAATCCGGGACGGTGTATTAATGCACATGAAAGGGCCAGTTTTTGCTTCATCCCACCTGATAACTGACCGGCCCGGCGTTGCATAAACGGTTCAAGAGGCTGCATGATATCCCTGATCAGTTCGTAATTTTTTTTCAGAGAGACTGCAAAAACGGAAGCATAGAATAACAGATTTTCCTTTACGGTCAAATCATGATAAAGCGAAAACCTGCCGGGCATATACCCGATAAGTTTTCGTATCTTTTTATAATCATGAACCCCATCCAGGCCATCAATCTCAACTGATCCCGTATCGGGAAGAATCAGTGTGGCTAATATTCTGAAAAACGAGGTTTTACCGGCACCATCCGGACCAATTACACCGAACAATTCCCCGCGATCTATCTGTAAATTAATCCGTTTCAGGGCCGGCAACTCATTATAACTTTTTGAAATGTCCCGGATAGTAATCATGTTCATCAAGGTTGTATCAAGGTCATTTCACCGGGCATACCTATTTTGATCCGTCCGTCATTCATCACGCGAACTTTAACTGCATAAACCAGGTTTACCCGTTCTTTCCTGGTTTGAATCACTTTTGGAGTAAATTCGGCTTCATCCGCAATCCAAAAGACAATACCTGAGTATTCATTCAGCGATCCTCCCGAGCGGTCAATACATACGGTAACCCTGTCGCCCAACTTCACATCACCCAGCTGATCCTCGCTGAGATAGGCTTTCAGGGTCATCTGATCCAGATCAGCCATACGAGCCAGGAATTTTCCGGGAACAATCCAGTCGCCGGGGTGCGCATAATTTTCAATAATGGTTCCCTTTGCCGGGGCCAGGATAAAGCATTGGTGCATTTGTTCGTCAAGCAGTTTCACCTGAACATCAACAGCATTTAGTTCTTGTCGTATCCCGGCATATTTTGGAATAAAAGCGTCCTTCCTGGCTTGGGCAACTTTCAATTCATGAAATAAATCATCTACGGTTTTTCGTCCGACAGCCTTATCATGCAACAGAGCATTAAAACGGTTAATCTCCTGTTTAAGATTATCAATCTGTATTTGTATTACCCGCTCTTCAGCCTGAAGCAACTGTCGTTTAATAATGATTCCTTTCTTTTTCACTTCGGCCTGGACCTTTTGCAGGTGTAACAGAGCAGTATCACAGACTCCCAATGTATCACCAGACAGCACGGAGTCTCCTGCTTTAATTATCCATGAAATTAATCTACCGCCTGTTTCGGAGGCAATCAGGTAATCATCTGCTTCAAAATGACCATATCCATCTGCCTCACCGGAATGAGGTTGACATGAAAGCAGAAGTCCGCCAAGTACCATTAATAATAGTTTTTTATTCATGAGATTCATGTTTGGATTGCAGGGTTAATAATTGATATTCGGCTGCCAGCTGTTGAATCTTGTATTGTTCAAGCCGGTTTAAAGCATCCTGTTGGTTATTCCATTCAGCCAGAAACAGGCTGGCTGGTATCATTCCATTTTCAAGCCGGCTTTTATAAACTTCACTGATATGTTGTCGATGTGCTACTAACTCTTTTCCTTTCTCGATCAGTCTCCGGTATTTTTCGATTGTTATCCGGGTTTGGTCAATCTGAATAGCCAGTTGCTGCTCAAACTGCTCCTGATCAATTGAAATTGATTTTCTGGTGATGTTAAGAAGCTGTTTTTCTCTACGTGTTTTATTCCAGTCCCAAATATTCCATGAAGCTTTCACACCTACCAATGTATAGGGCTCCCAGGAATCTCCCAGGAAATTCAGTCCGGGTTTCCCATACCCCGCCTGCCCAAAACCTATTAACTTAGGTATTCGTTGTGTCTGCAGTAATTTTTGTTGCCACGATAAATGATTCATTTGTAAGGCAAACAATCTTATTTCAGGTCGTTGACCGTCGACTACCGAGGTTGGAATAAGGGGGGTAACCAGCTTGACATTCGAAGAAAAAGTTTGCCCCATCAAAACAGACAATCCTGCCAACAGCCTGCGACGGGTATATTGAATTTCAAGGATCTGTTGTTCCATCCGGGTTTGTTCGGCACCCAAAACCTCTAACTCCTCAGATTTGACTATACCGTGTTGCACAGCAGCTTTTGTACGGGCGATTGTGGCATCCAGCGTACGAAGCATAAGTTCTGCTGTTGCTTTCTTTTTCTCTACAACCAAAATGGAGAAGAAAATTTGCTCAACGGAAGATCTTAATTTTTGATGAACCACTTCCAGTTCATCCTTTTTTATTGTAGTCTCCAGAGTATTTAAAGATTGCCGTATCTGCCGAACACCTCCATCGTAGAGCATCTGCTG
>Ga0190359_1000438_pt1 | contig 28101 bp, 22 predicted proteins | sample 48721823_MG_FD_161269 | JGI IMG/M metagenome (GOLD analysis project Ga0190359, IMG submission 161269) | Hydrothermal vent microbial mat bacterial communities from Southern Trench, Guaymas Basin, Mexico - 4872-18-2-3_MG | ecosystem: Environmental > Aquatic > Marine > Hydrothermal vents >... | reverse complement strand
CCGAGTGCGGGCCGGGTTCCAGGCGTTCCAGCAACAAGGGCAGACCCCAGCGCCGGCAACGGCGGCGCATGAGGGAGACGGCAGCGGCAAATCCCCGGCCCAGCCGGTGATCGACCATCAGCACCGCGATCTCGACATCCAGGGCACCGGCCAGGCGGCGCATGATGTCCACCAGGGCGGTGGAATCGGCCCCTCCCGAGCAGGCCAGCAGCAGGCGCTGGCCGGGGCTCAGCAACCGCTGCCGCTTCACGAAGGAGCTCACCCGTTGCAGCAAAGCCTCGCCGTTCCGGCTGCTGTCGGCCATGGCAGTCATGCCGGCGAGTGTACAACCCTTTGCCGGCTGCCAAAAACATAAAAATCTTGCTTGTGGCCGGCGGCCACTTGTGTATACTGGCGGCCACGGATCAGTGACCTTCGTATACAGGCGCTTTCGAGGAGGCCGCCATGGAGAAACGAGCTCGCATCATTATGGTGGGAGTCCTTTTGCTGGCCGGGCTGCTGCCGGGGCCAGGCTGTGCTCCCCAGGACAAGGGGCAAGACCAGGCAGGAGCCGACGTCAAGGCAGACGCCGCCCAGGCGAAAAGGCTTACCAGGAACAGATTCAAGGCATCCGAGGACGACTGCGTGGGGCCGGTAGTCAAGAGCGGCAAGCCCAAGACCATCTCCATCGGCGATCACCAGTTCGTTCGTGACGGCTACCTGCTGCGCCAGGTGGATCGCGATCCAGACAAGCAGATCACCCTGGGCCTCATCTCCGACAGCAAGGAGAACACCGAGCTGAACCGCAAGAACCTGGAGAAGATCCTGGATTTCTTCCGGGAGAAGAAGGTGGAGGCCATCATTCACCTGGGCGACGTGGCCAGCGTCATGACCCTGCCCGACGAAGAAGAGATCGACGTGCCGGCCCAGGGGCCCGACGGCAAGCCCCTCAGCAAATCTGCCGCCGAGCATTTCCGGCGCAAGGTGATAGCCAAGGCTCGCCGCCAGGCCATGACCCGCAGTATCCAGGACATCGTGGAGATGCTGACGGTACTGGCCGAAAGCGATCTGCCGCTGTTCGTGATCATCGGCAACCGCGAGTGCAAGAGCACCTTCAACACCGCCCTGTCCACCCTGGCCGAGGACTTCCCCAACGTCTTCAACCTGGATTTCATCAGGCGGGCCGATCTCGACGACGTCGACATCATCAGCCAGCCGGGCTACCACGACCCGGAGTACGTGCACTGCCGCTGGGACAAGTGCCTGTACTACGCCAGCGACACCCTGGCCCTGGTAGACCTGGCCAACGAGGCCACCGACACCGCCCTGCTGGTATCACATGGTCCTCCCCGGCAGAAGGACCGCAACGGCATCGACGTCGTCAGCGAGGGCGCCAACGTGGGTTGTCCCTGGTTGACCAGCGCCATCACCAAGGGAGCCATCAAGTTCGGAGCGTTCGGCAACATCCAGGAGGCCGGCGGCAAGGCCACCAACCTGGACGGAACCGAGATCGTGCCCCAGGACACTTTCGTCGATTCCTTCTACCTCAATCCCGGCCCGGCCGATTCCATGGCCTGGAGCATGAACGACGGCACCGAAAGCCACGGCATGGCGGCGGTCGTGCAGATCGTGGGCAAGAAGGCCAAGTACACCATCTACCGTGTCGGCCAGTCGCCGGCCGGCGGCAACACCCCGGCTCCCTCCGCCCCGGCAGCGACGGAGAAACCGCCAGCACCGTAGTCTTCAGTAATCGGAGGCGGCTTCCACCTTCTGCACCCCGTCCCAGCTGCCCCTCCACTCCGATTTCACCGGCAGCTTGAACACGAAGGACATGACCTGGTCCTGGCCGGAGATGGCCCGGGCCTTGAGCTTGAACTCCATCTCCATGGTCTCGGCATCGGGAGGACAGGCGGGAGTATGGTAGTAGTTCAGCTGGGCCCCCGGAGGAAAACCATCGATGTAGTCGGCTCCCCGCAGCTCGAAGTTGAGCACGGGGTGTTTCGTGGCGGAGGCGCTCTCGGCGAAATGCAGCGTGGCCGGATCCTTCAACTCCGGCTCGCGATGCCGGCGCTTGGCCAGGGCCAGCTCCTTCTCGTAGGCCCGGCGTTCCTCTTCGCTCGGCGACTTGAACCATTTCAGGTGCCAGCCATCGTAGACGATGGGACCGATCCCCCCCCACACCATGATGGTCCAGCGCAGCTTGCCGCCCTTGTTCTCGATGCTGACCACGTCCAGGCGCACCGAACCCTGGTAATCGCTGGCCACCGCCCGGTAGGTGCCCTGCTTGAGTGCATCGTAGACCCGGCGCACCAGCTGGTAGGCCTCCTCCCACAGTGGCAAGTTGGACTTGGCCACCTTCTGCCGGGGACCTTCCTCCTGGGCCAGTTGCCGTTTCTCCTTTATCACTCGTTCCGGATCGGCGGCCTGGGGATGGGCGTCGAGGAACTTCTTGACCGGGTTCTTCAGGTACCAGTTGGCCAGGGTGTTGACCTCCTGCAGGTACTTCTGCAGATCGGCCCTGCCCTGGATATCGGTGATGGCGCGCATGATGGAGTTGTTGTACAGAAACTCCATCTGCATGGCCAACCTGTCGGCACGAAAGCTTTCCTTCTGCTCGATGGCGGCACTGACGGTCCAGCGGGTGATCACCGTCGCCAAGGCAGCCGCCACCACAATCAGGACGAGGGGCCCGATCAGTTTTTTCATTGGTCATCTCCTTCCAGTGCCAGCGGGTTGGGTTTACCTTCATCTAGCCCAGCCGGGTGCAGATTTCAAGATCCGGGAAGGTATTTCCGTGATTCCAGCAGGCGGATGAAACCGCTCCACCTGGTAAAAACCAGTTCGGCTTCGCTGCTCGGCCGGCGCCATCTGCGTGCCAACAGGGCCGCTTTCATGCCGGCGGCATGGGCTCCGCGCACGTCGCAATCCTCGCGGTCGCCGACATGCAAAACCCGGGCCGGCTCGACGCCCAGCAGCTCGGCCGCCCGCAGGAAGGCCGCCGGGTGAGGTTTCAGGGCGCCGACCTCCTCGGTCACCACCCGGGCCGTGAAGGGCAGCTCGTCCAATCCCAGTGCCGACAGCTTGTCATCGAGGGGATAGTCGGATATCAACCCCAGGCGCAGTCCGCGGCGGACCAGTTCCGCGAGGACTCCGCGCAGGGAGCGATAGGGCCTGACCCGCTTGAAGGCCCGGGGCCAGGTGTCGTCGATCACCCGCCGGACGAGCCTCTCCGCTTGCTCGGCGCTGCCCCCGCGCACCTCGGCCAGGAGCCGGGCCTGCTCCCGGCGGAAATCGTCACGGGGCCCCTGCCCGCGCATGCCGTCGCGCACCCGGTGCAGTTGCCGGAAGAAATCCGCCAGGCCCAGCATGAGCCGCAGGTTGCGCAGCACCATGCCGCGCAGGGAATACAGCGTACCATCGACGTCGAGGGTCAACGCTTCCAGCAAGGTTCAATCCTCGGGCCACTCGTGCCGCCGCTGGATGCCCAGGTAATCGGCCAGCGACTCGTCCTTGCTCAGGTGCGGGGTCTTGACATGGGCATCGAAGGCCCCTGCGCCCAGGCGATCCTGCCGCCATCTCTCGAAGGCGCCGGGCTGCGTCCAGGCCAGCCGGGGGGCGCCCAGGCGCTGGCTGTTTCGCTTGGCGGCATACTCGATGTTGGCCTTGGCCAGGGCCTCGTCGAACAGCTGCAGAAAACGACGACTGGGCTCTTCTCCGGGCAGCGGCTGCTGCTCCGCCAGCAGGAGGTAACGCGGCAGCTGCCCGCCGGTATCCACGGACACGCAAAAGCCCGCCAGCTCCAGGCCCAGCTGCCGGGCGGCCTGGCTGACTGCCTCCACCACGTGGCTCTCGCCTACCTTCTCCCCGGTGAAGGAGATCATGTTGCCACCCTTGTGGCAGAAGGCTATCTGGGGAGTACGCTGGTAGAAGTCGACGACCTCGACGATGTCGTTCATGTCGTAGCGGTACAGCCCGTGGGAACCGGTCACCAGCAAGTAGTAGCGTTGCCCCTTCTCGAGCTGGTCGGCGGTCAACACCTGCGGATGCTCGTCCCGGCGGAGTGATTCGGGGATGAACTCCAGGAAGTGCCCGGTCACGGCCGCCACCCCGTGGCTTCCCCGGGGCGAAAGCACCACGGAGAAACTGCCCTCGGTGGCCGCGAAGCCGTAGTCCATGACCGGCAACTGCCCGAACCACTCGGGAAACTGCTTGAGGTAGAATGGTGCCGACCCGCCCTTCCAGCACAGCAGTCCACACAGGCGCGGCCAGACATCCGGGGGGCGCACCCGCCCGTGCGCCTGCAGCGATGATTCCAGGAGCCCGGCGACCCGGGGCAGGCGCTTCATGCGACGCAGGTAACGTTGCCGGCTTTCCGCGTCTATGCGCAGATCTTCTTTCAGGCTGCCCTGGCGCAGATCACGAATCAAGTCCGGGGCAAAGGCGGTCAGCTTGCGGCACATGAGCACCAGGGTGGAGGGATTGATGGCCGCCATCAGCGACACCCGGGTCATCAAGGCAAAGCGCATCAACAGGTAGTACTTGGTGTCGAGATCCTCGATGGTGAAGATCGACATGGGAATCTTCTGCAACTGCTCCCAGGAATCGAGGTCGGCGGGCGTGGGCCGTTGCCCTTCCCGGCGTCGCTCGGCACCGCGCATCATCCCCGTGGAGATGGTGATGGAGCCGAAGGGAATGCCGCCCTCGGTCTCACCCTCGACCCGGGGAGAATGCATGGTGAGGATGGTTCCCCGCACCACCCCGGGAAAGGCCTGGGCCACCTGCCGGTACCACACCCGGCGGGCGGTACGAAACTCTTCCAGGTAGGCCTCGGTGACGGGAACGTACTTGGCCGGGCCGGTAGTGCCGCTGGTGCGGGCGAAGTAGGGAGGCACGCCGGGCACCAGGATGTCGGGTTCCCCCTTCATCATGCGCCTGATGTAGGGCTCGAGATCGTCATAGGAGACCAGTGGTACCCGCTTCTGGAAATCGTCGATGGAGCGGATATCGGCGAAGCCGAAGCGGCGCCCGTACTCGGTGTCGCGGTTGCGTTGCAGGATCCGCAACAGTTTGGCCTGCTGCACCTGCCGCGGGTGCTGGGTGGCGATGACGAACCTGCCCCAGGACTTCGAAAACAGCAACCGGGCCAGGGCCCGAATAACCCCCCGGGGTAGAATCGGCAACAGGAAGTTGGCCAGGAACCTGAGCAGTCTAAATAGCCAGCGGCGAACCATGCATTCCTCCGCCCATCTTCATACCACAACAGGCACCCGTCCTCCAGCCACCGAAACCGAAAAGGCCTGGCTGCACAACGGCCAGGCCCATTCGGGTGATGGTGAAGAACCGCTGACCGGCGGGCCCCCCGGACGACCCGCCGATCAGAAAGTTCGGGGTTACTTCTTCTTCTTGGCGACCTTCTTCTTCTTGGCCGGCTTCTTCTTCTTGGCTACCTTCTTCTTCTTGGCCGGCTTCTTCTTGGCGACCTTCTTCTTGGCCGGCTTCTTCTTGGCGACCTTCTTCTTCTTGGCCGGCTTCTTCTTCTTGGCTACCTTCTTCTTCTTGGCAACCTTCTTCTTGGCCGGCTTCTTCTTCTTGGCTACCTTTTTCTTGGTGGCCTTCTTCTTGGTGGCCTTCTTCTTGGCTACCTTCTTCTTGGTGGCCTTTTTCTTGGTGGCTTTTTTCTTCGTCGGCATCTTTTCCTCCTCCTGTCTTCGTGGCCTGTTCACTCCCACTGCTGTTCCGGGTACAGCCTCCTTCACCACCACATGTGAAGCACCGGTCCGGGCTCTACTCCAATGGCCTTGCAAAACACCCTACCCGACGCAACACGAAACGACCTGAGTTCTTTCAACGAGCGACCTGTGACGTGACAATACATTATATTGGAGGTAATATGTTGTCAACAGAAAAATATGCCCGCCGTCCGGTCGTCTCGCCGGGGCAATTTGACTTGAACCAGTGCCTGGAATAAAGAACTGGCAACACGCTTGAGGAGAAACCACACCATGAGCAAGGAAATGCTGATCAATGCCGCCATGTCCGAGAACGTCAGGGCGGCCATCGTTGCTGCCGGAAAGCTGTGGCAGTACTTCGAGGAAAGCGAACAGCTGCATCGTACCCGGGGAAACATCTACCTGGGTCGAGTGACCAGCGTCAGGCCCAGCCTGGATGCCTGCTTCGTGGACTACGGTGAGAAGCGCCACGGGCTGCTGCCGGCGAAGGAAGTGGTGCTCGCCCAGGCCGCCGACCCATCCAGATCCTCTGCCCACAACATCCGCAAGCTGGTGAAGCAGGGGCAGATGCTGCTGGTCCAGGTGGAGAAGGAACCCGTTGGTGAAAAGGGAGCACGCCTGACAACCGACATATCCCTGGCCGGTCGACACCTGGTGTTGATGCCCTATTCCGGTTCTCTCGGCGTCTCCCGCAAGATCCGTGATGGTGCCGCCCGTAAGCTGGCCCGCGACCTGGTATCACAGCTCAAGCCTCCCCGCGGCATGGGGTTGATCGTACGCACCGTGGCCGCCGGTGAGACCAAGCGCACACTGCTGCGCGACCTGAACTACCTGGTGCGACTGTGGAAGGACATCCAGGTACGCTCACGCAAGCTGAAGAAAACCGGCCTGGTCCACGCCGAGGCCGACCTGGTCACACGTATCCTCCGCGACTATTACGACAACGACGTGCAGAAGGTTCTCATAGACGGGGACCGGGCGCTGGAAAGCGCCCGGCATTTCTTCCGCCTGTTTGCTCCCCGCCAGTCCAGCCGCCTGCAACTTTTTCCCGGACCGGAACCCATCTTCTCCCACTTCGGCATCGAGGAGCAGATCGACCAGATCCACGAGCGCACCGTGGCACTCTCGTCCGGGGGCAGCCTGGTAATCGATCCCACCGAGGCCCTGGTGGCCATCGACGTCAATTCCGGCAAGATGTCCGGCAAACCCGATGTCGAACGAACGGCCCTGGAGAGCAACCTGGAAGCGGCCGAGGAGGTGGCCCGGCAACTACGCCTGCGCAACCTGGGCGGCATCATCGTCATCGACTTCATCGACATGAACAAGAGTTCCAACCGCAAGGAAGTCGAACGGCGCCTGCGCCGGGCCATGGCCGACGACAAGGCCAGGCACCGCGTCGGGCCCATCTCGGCCTTCGGCCTGTGCACCTTGACCCGCCAGCGACTCGAACAACCCCTGCGCCTGATCGGATTCAACACCTGTCCGCGCTGCCAGGGAATAGGCTTGATTCGCTCGTCGGAATCGCTGGCCATCAAGGTCATGCGCGATCTGGAGAGCCACGCGGCCCGGCGGCGCCCGGGACGGGTGGAAATACGGGCCAACTGCGACCTGGCCAACGCCCTGCAGAATCGCTACCGCCAGCAACTGGCCCACCTGGAGCGGGAGGTGGGGCTGCGGGTGGAGGTCTTCGCCGAAGCCGGCCGGGATACGTCGTCATACGAGTTGCAGGTGCACGAGACTCCCGCGGTCGGCGAAGCATACAACGAGGGAGCCGAAAGTACCGATGTCGTGGCCGAACAGCCGCAACCCACCGGCAACAACCAGCGTGAGCAGGAACCCGCCGGCAAGAAGACTTCCCGGAGAAAGAGAAGGAGAAGGAGACGCAAGAAGTCCACCCCGACGTTGCCATGAGCAACGTCGGGGTTTCGTAATGTCCCGGTACCGGTACGGAAATCTTGGACATGCTTCGCAAACTGCAAAAGTCTCAAAAAAAACTCCCCGGCCGTTACGCGAAGCGCTGTCTGTGCTCGCCGATTCAACCTGCAAAACTTCAACCCCGCAGTTGCAAAAGCAACTGCGGGGTATTCTTTTTGCCATTGTACCGGAATTGCGTTAGGATCCTGCCGCAGGTGCTTGGGGCCACAACGAAGCGAATCTTGGTGATGCTGTGAACATGAGCACGGACGGCAAACCTTCATACGAAAAAAATCGCTCCAGTCCCCGGGCCCAGGCCGCCCTGGAAGTAGACGTGGAAGTGGCCGGGGAAATGAAAACGGTTCGCCTGCTCAGCCGCGATATCGGCGCCGGGGGGATGTTTCTGCGCACCGAGCAACCGGCGCCCCTGTGGAAGAAGGTCAAGCTTCGCCTGCAGGTTCCCGATGGTGATGACATCGAGGTGGTCGGAGAGGTGGTTCGTTCCGTACCTCCGGAGAAAGCCCGGCAGAGCAAGTACCCGGCGGGCATGGCCATTGCCTTCGACGAGTCATCGCGGGCCAAGCGCAAGCAACTGGTGGAACTGGTGCTGGACTTGTGCACCCGCCAGAGCCGGGAGGAAGAGCCACCGCCAAAACCACCCCGTCAACAGCAACCCGCCGCAGCAACCACCGCCAAGCAGCCGGAGCCGGCCGGCCCCGCCGCTGCCGGCAAGAGCGACGACATGCTGGACGAGATCGATTCCCTGCTGGTGAGCATGAGCGCCGATGCCGGCAGCGAGGCCGCTGCCGATACGGCGGCCAACGACGACCTGGAGCTGTCGATCGATGTGCCGGAGATGGTGGAGGAGGTGGAGGAAAACGAACCGCCGGCAACGGACTCACCCTCCGCGGAACAGGTGCAAGCCCTCTCCCGGCAACTCGCCGACTACCGGGCCTCCGTGGCCGGCGACACCCACTACCACACCCTGGGCCTGGATCTCGATGCCACCCCGGAACAGATCGAAACCGCCTACCAGGAACTCAAAGAACGTTTCCAGCCGGCCGTCTCGCAGCCCTGGCCGGAGGATCTCCGTCACCAGCTGGAACAGGTGATAAAGAAGATCCGCAAGGCCTATGCCATCCTCAGCAAGCCCGATCGCAAGCGCGCCTACGATTTTCTGCTCGACAACCTCGACGAGGAGTTCTGAAGCCGCCGGCCGCCCGGGAGCCGGCCACGGCCCGGCCGGGTTTCAATCGGCGGAGAGAATCCAGTCCGGTTCGACTTCTACGGCGCTGGACTCCTTGGCCTTCTGCAACTGCTCGTCGGTATTGCGCAGGCGGGATGACAACACCTGCAGGAAGGACCAGAGGAGTTTCACGCCGGAGGCGGGATCACCCTTGATGGTGTCGTAGAACTGCTTGCGACTGATGACGACCAGCCGCGCCTGGGTCAGGGCCTTGACCGTGGCCGAGCGGGGGGCGTTGTCAATCAACGCCATTTCTCCGAAAGCGGCGCCGGCGTCCAGCAAGGCCAGTTGCTGCCCTCCCTTGGATACCTCCACCCGGCCGTCCACCAGCAGGAACATCTCCTCGCCGATGAGGTTCTCTTCGATGAGCACTTCCCCGGGCTGGGCCGTCTTGATGTAGGTGCGATTCATCAGTTGCACCAGCTCGCGATAGTTCAGGTAGCGGAACAGCGAGGCCTTGCGAATCATGTTCATGCGCCGGCGCAGTTCCTGGGCCGCCTCCTGCTCGTCGTCGGCCACCTGCAGGTAGACCGCCGAGATGTTGTCCTTGCCCCCGCGTTCGTTGGCCAGGTCCACCAGCAGGTCCACCATGTGCTCCGCAGCGGCCTCCCCCACCAGCGATTGCAGTTCCCCCGCCCGCAGGTAGCCGTGCAGGCCGTCCGAGCAGATCAGGAAGCGATCTCCCGGCAAGACATCCAGGTGCAGGGTGTCGACCCGCACCTGGGACTGGATGCCCAGGGCCCGGGTGATGACGTTGCGATAGCGGACCTTGCCGGCATCCTTGCGGGAGAGCCGGCCGCGGCGTACTTGCTCGTTGACCAGGGAGTGATCGATGGTCAGCTGGTGACACTCTCCTTCCCGGAGCAGGTATACCCGGGTATCGCCCACGTGGGCGATGTAGGCTCCACTGGCATTGGCCAGCAGCAACGACAGGGTGGTGCCCATGCCATGGCGTTGCCTGTCTTCCTGGGCTGCCGAGTAGATGGCCTGGCAGGCCGCCTGCAGGGCTTCTTCGAGAACTTCCAGCACGATACTGGGCTGGTGTTGCGGCCCCGGCGCTCCGGCCTGCTCTATCTTGCTCCATTCCCGCTCTACCCAACCCTTGACCGTTTCTATGGCCAGGGCCGATGCCACCTCGCCGGCGGCGTGTCCCCCCATGCCATCGGCCACCGCATACAGACCAAGTTCGGGCGCCACCAGTACGGCATCTTCGTTGTGATCGCGCTTGCGTCCGACGTCCGTTTTCGACCAAACCATGATGTCCACGGCAATCCTCGCCTTCACTCGTTTCCAGTTGCAAATATGCTGAAATGTAAAACAGATGCCGCGGCCAGTCAATCGTCTTGGACCGCAAACAAGTCCAGCTGCCCGCGGACCTCTTCGTGGCCCGCGGGCCGGGGCAAGGGGAAACAGGAGGAACCCGTGTGGGGATTGTCGCAGGAGCATACGCTCACCGCCACCCCGGCCCGGGCGGCCACGCGGCGCAACCTCTCGTAACCCTTGCTGCGAATACGGTTGGGCAGCAACTTGGTCATCCGGTGCAGCCCCACCTTCAGCCACGACTGCCCCTTGAAACTGCCCTTGATGAGCTGGAAGTGAGTCTGCGGCAGGAATTGTTCGAACAACTCCAGCAGGTGCGGCCTGAGAACCAGGTAGTTGGCGACGACTTCTTCGACGCCGGCAGAGCGCAGGTAGCGCAGCAACTCCTCGAAGTGCGCCGCCGTGTCGGCCAGCAGGGGAACGATGGGCTCCAGTCGGGCGCGTACGTCCACCTGCCACTGGACCAGGCGGCGCACACACTCCAACCTTTGCCGGGGTTCGGCGGCCCGGGGCTCGTACAGCGCCGCCAGGGCCTCGTCCATGGTGAAGAACGACACCTGGGCATGTACCTGGCCGGCGTGGCGACGAAACAACTCCTCGAATGCCTCGGGAACCTCCCCCCGGGTGATGAAATGCAGGTGGAACCCCGCTTCCAGCACCAGGCGCATGGACTCGAACACCACCTGCAACAGCTCGTCCACGGGTTGGAAGGAATCGGTGGCGGTGTCGAACATGAAGGCCCGGGGAGGTGGCCGGTTGCTCGACTTGCGAGCCAGATCCTCCGCCAGCAGTTCGACCAGGTTGCTCTTCACGCGCAAGCGCGCGGGGGGCCGGGCGCGGGAAGCCAGGCCACAGAAAAGGCAGTCGGCCAGGCAACCCTCGGCCGGGTTGATCACGGCGAACTCGCGCAGGCAGGGCCGGCGCGATCTCTCGACGGCTCTTTCGACCTCGATCAGGCTCACCTCGGCCTGCATCATGATGGCTCCCCTATACTGTACACTTGTCTAGGTTATCGAGAAATAACCCGGCCTGTCAAACTCCCCGCCCCTGGAGGCAGGTCCTGGAAAAAAACCTTGCCTATTACCAGGGGGACCATTAAAAAGACACCCGCTCAATTACCAGGGTAAACGGAAAGGCTGGAATAGCCATGAAGTTGGGATTGTTTACGAAGCACTGCTGGTAAATCGAACCAAAGGAGAGAGACAATGCGCGGAAGACAGTCATTGGTATCCTGGGCAGTCGTCCTGGTGGCCAGCGTGGGCCTGATGGCTGGCTGCAAGGTTGGCGAAAAGGGAGGCACGGCCTCCGGCGGTGCCGCTGTCAACGCCAAGCAGACGGTATCCGAGAAGGCCAAGGTGGAATTCTTCATCATGTCCAAGTGCCCCTTCGGGGTACGGGTCATGGATGCCATCATTCCGGTGCTGGAGAAGATGGGCGGCGATGTCGACTTCACCTTCGACTTCATCGGCAACGAGCGTGACGGCAAGCTCAGCTCCATGCACGGCGAGGCCGAGGTCAAGGGCGATATCATCGAGCTGTGCGCCGCCAAGCACGCTCCCGTCAAGTACCTGGCGTTCATCAAGTGCCTGAACAAGAACTGGCGCAACATTCCCCAGGGTTGGGAATCCTGCGCCCAGGAGAGCGGTGTGGCGACGGACCAGCTCAAGTCCTGCATCGAGGGTGACGAGGGGCAGCAACTGCTCAAGGCCTCCTTCGCCAAGGCCCGCTCCCGCGGCGCCCGCGGCAGCCCCACCATGTACATCGGCGGCAAGCCCTACCAGGGCGGCCGTTCGGAAAAGGCTTTCACCCGCGCCATCTGCAACGCCTTCCCCAAGGAAAAGCCGCAGCTGTGCTCGAGCATTCCTCCGCCGGTGAAGTTCCCCATCACCATCCTCTCCGACAGCCGCTGCAAGAAGTGCCGCACGGCCATGATCCAGCAGCAGCTCAAGGGACTGTTCCCCGGAGCCGACGTCAAGGTGGTGGACTGGGCCTCCGACGAGGGGAAAAAGCTGTACCAGGAACACAAGCTGAGCAAGCTGCCGGTGATGTTCTTCGGCAAGGACGTCGAGAAGGCCGAGAACTACCCCCGCCTGCAGCGCACCCTGGAGAGATCCGGCGAATGGTTCGTGCACAAGCGCTGGGGCCGGTTCGATCCCAACCGCGAGATCTGCGACAACAAGAAGGATGACACCAACAACGGCAAGGTCGATTGCGACGATCCCGATTGCAAGTACGCCCGGGCCTGCCGCCAGGAAGCCCCCAAGAAGCTCGAGGTGTTCGTGATGTCCCAGTGCCCCTACGGCGTAAGGGCCCTGGATGCCATGAAGGAAGTGCTCGACGCCTTCGCCAAGGACGGCATCAAGTTCGAGGTCCACTTCATCGCCTCGGCCCAGGGCGACGGCTTCCGCTCCCTGCACGGCCCGGCCGAGGTCGCCGAGAACATCCGCGAGCTCTGCGCCATCAAGCACTACGGCAAGAACTACAAGTTCATGAACTACATCTGGTGTCGCAACAAGAAAATCCGCTCCACCGACTGGAAATCCTGCGCCACCAAGGAAACCGGCATCGACGCCGCGGTGATCGAAAAGTGCTCCACCTCGGAGGAAGGCAAGCAGCTGCTGCGGGAAGACATCAAGATCGCCGAGGGCATGGATGTCAGCGGCAGCCCCACCTGGTACGCCAACAACAAGTACCGCTTCTCAGGCCTCGACCCCAACAGCATCAAGAACAACTTCTGCCGCTACAACAAGGGCCTGGCCGGTTGCGAGAAGAAGCTCAGCGGCCCCGACAAGAAGGTCCGGGGAGGAGCCTGCAAGTAGAAGCCTCACCAGCTCCACTCCAGGGGCGCCCGCCGGGCGCCCCTTTTTTATGGACGGTGGATAACGAGTGGACGGGGTGGACCGGGAGTGGACCGTGGACGAGAAGTGGACGGTGCCGGGCCTGTGGGTAGGCTCAAGCTACTGCATGACGGAGAGCACCGGCAGGGAGTAATCAGTCTTCCGGGGGAGAGTCCTGCTCGGGATCGGGGCCCTGCTCCATCTCCCGCTGCAGTTCCGGATCCACCACCTGGCCCTCTTCGTCCACCTTCAGCCGGGCCTTCTTGCGCAGGGCTTCCTGCTCCTTCTTCTGCTGCTCCTGCAACTCCTTCAGGAAAGCCTCGGCGGCGGCCGCCCCGGCTTGCGCCTCCTCGTTTTCTTTCCGGGGCTCCGGAGCGGCGACTGCCGGTTTTGCCGGTGCCGGCGGTGCTGCCGGTGCCGCGGCCGCCTTCGGGGCCGGAGCCGGCTTGGCAGGTGCGTCGTCCGCCTGGCGGAAGGGAGAGGGGGCCTGGGTTGCCGGTGCTGGTGTCGGTGCCGCCGGTGCGGGTTCCGCGGCCGGAGACGGGATGACGGCGCCTCCAGCAACCGGTGCCGGGGTGGCCCCGCTTTCCTGCAATTCCGAATCGATGGCCCTGTCGATGGCCGGTGCCGGGATCATCGGTTGCTGCAGGGCATCGTCGCCCCAGTCCTGGCCATCATCCAACTGCCCGGCGACAGCGCCGCCCGCGGCCTGCCGCCTGGCCGCACGCCAGCGTTGCAGTTCCTCGTTGTGTTTCTGCTTCTCCCGCACGTACACCTCGCGGGCATCCGACCAGGCCTGGCGAACCGATTCCCAGTCCTCGATCTGCTTGCGAAAATCGTTCTCGGGCGCCGGCGGCCGGCGCGGTGGCGGCTTCCGGTGCGGAGGAGGTGCCACCTGGTCCCAGCCGCTGGTAGGGTCGTACTCGTCGAGCGGATCGTCCGCCCGGGCCGGAGCGCCGGCCAGCAGCATTCCCAGGGCCAGCAAGCCGGCTCGCTTCCATGAGCTGATCTTTCGTCGAGTCATGGCCGATCACTCCAGCGCCTGCATGGGCAGGGTAAGTTCCTGTTGCTGGCCCGCGCTCAAGGAAAGCTGTTCGAGACAGCCTGCGGCCAACCTCTGGCCCTGGGCCTGCTGCTGGCTGAAGCCTTCTCCTACCAGCAGGGCCCGGGGCACGGGCCTGATGAATTGTACCAGGTTGTTGGGAAAGTAGGTCCCACAACAGTTGAATACCAGGTAACGGGGCTGCGCCAGCAAGGTGTTCAGCCCCGGGTCGTCCAGCGACTGGCTGCCGTCCAGCAGTTCCTGGCACAGCACCTCGCCGCCATCGGCGCGTCGCCGGTCCAGCACGAAGATTCGTCCGCTTGCCGGCACGGGACTCATGTCGCGGGGAAAGCTGATGTTCAACACCACCGAGGTGTATTCATCGGGAGCAAACAGCAGGCAACTTCCCCCCACGCACAGGGCATCCCCCGCCGGGGCGCACTGCCCGGCCTGGGAACACGACTGCGCCGATCCTGCTTGCCCGCAGCCGACCGGCGCCAAACCGACTACCAGCAAGACCGTGGCCGTAATCAGCCGCATGCAGCGAATCTACCACGCCCGCTGTGGTAATTACAACCGTGGCCGCCGGTTCTCCCCTCCCTGCATTTTACTATTGATCGGCCCAGCAGAGACAGGCACACTTGCCATCCGATGCCACCGCCGCCCGCAGATCAGCTCACGCCCTGGAAGTCATGGCGCCGCTTTGCCTTTCCGGTGCTGTGGCTGCTGATCATCACCTTCTTCGCCCTCCTCAGGGAAGTATCGGCACCGTTCATCGGCGCCGTCCTCATCGCCTACCTGCTGGCCCCGCTGGTCACCCGCCTGGCCAGATTGCGCATCCCCGTCGGGCGAAGGGAGTTCCGTTGCCCCCGCTGGGTGGCGGTGATCGGGCTGTACCTGCTGCTGGGGCTGGTGGTGTGGGGATACGGCGCCCTGGCCGTCCCCCGCATCGGGGCCGAGTTCGGCAAGCTGGCCCACGAGGGCGAGAAGTTCTTCCAGTCACTGACACCGGAACGAATCGAACAGTACGCCCAGGACGTGAAGGCGTGGTTCGAAAGCAGGGGTCTGCCCGTCAAGGTGGTCACCCCCGGCATGCCCGCCAGCGATGAAGATCTCCAGGGTGGCTTCGTCCTCCACCTGGACGAGATAATGGGCGACTCCATGGGGGAACTGGCCCAGGGGCTGCGCCGGGCGCTGGTCGACATCCTCAAGCTGGGACCGAGGTTCGCCGCCCGGCTGTTCCGCTCGGTGCTGATGGCGTTTCTCATCCTCATGGTGGCCGCCTTCCTGATGATCGACCCGCAACGCGTCATCGGCTTCTTCCGCACCCTGTTCCCGCCCCGCTTGCAAGAGGGCTACCAGGAAGTATTGCAGGAGATCGACATCGGACTGGCCGGAGTGGTGCGCGGCCAGGTGCTCATCTGTCTCATCAACGGCGTGCTTACCTTCACGGGCATGGTCCTGCTGGGAGTGAAGTTTCCCGTGCTGCTCTCCTCCCTGGCGGCGGTGATGAGCTTGATTCCCATATTCGGCTCGGTGCTGTCGTCGATTCCCATAGTGGCCGTGGCCCTGACCTCGAGTTTCACCCTGGCCCTGGGAGCGCTGGGCTGGATCATCGGCATCCACCTGCTCGAGGCCAACCTGCTCAACCCCAAGATCATCGGCGATTCCGCCCGCATCCATCCCGCCCTGGTGGTCTTCGTGCTGCTGGCCGGGGAACACTTCTTCGGAATTATCGGGGCCCTGTTCGCGGTTCCGCTGACTTCCGTGGGACTGGCCATGTTCAAGGTGCTGCACCGGCGTGCCCAGCGCTGGTGTACCGACGGCAGCTCCGACGAAGCGGACGACGGCGGCGACCACCGGCCCGGCCCGGCGCCGGAAGCCGGCCAGGGGGGCGCGGAGTGAAACGCTACATCGCCGTGGCCGGCAACATCGGCGCGGGCAAGACCTCGCTGGTGGAGTTTCTCTGCCGGCGCTACCGGCTCAAGCCCTTTTACGAACCCAACGATACCAATCCCTACCTGGCCGATTTCTACCGCGACATGCGCCGCTGGGCCTTCCACTCCCAGGTCTACTTCCTGTCGCACAAGTTCCGCCTCCACCGGCAACTGGAAAGGTATCCCGGCACGGTGATCCAGGACCGTACCATCTACGAAGACGCCGAGATATTCGCCAAGAACCTGCACCGTTCCCGCCGTATCTCCAAGCGCGACTACGCCACCTACCGCGAGTTGTACGAGACCATCCGGCGCGATCTCACCCCTCCGGACGTGATGATCTTCCTGCGCTGCTCGGTGCGAACCATGCGCCAGCGCATCCGCACCCGCGGCCGGGGCATGGAAAAGAACATCCCCGCCCGCTACCTGCACAACCTGGATCGACTCTACGGCGAGTGGATCGCCAGCTACGACCTGTCGCCGGTCATCGAGATCGACTCCGATCGCATCGACTACGTCACCGACCTCATCCATCGCATCGACCTGCTGAAGAAGATAGAACGCTACCTCTAGCCTCGAGGGTACCTGGCCCGGGCCCGGCGGCCGGCGCTTTTCTTGACCGTCCTCCTCGATGTAGTAACATGTAGGATACAAGACTACATAAAGGAGGCCGCCATGAAAAGACTGCTGATAGCTCTGACCCTGGGCTTGATGTTGCTGTGCCTGGTGAAGGGTTCCAGCCGGGCCGGCGACCGGGCCGCGGTGGAGCAATCCCTGCTCCAGGCCGTGGAGCAGTCCCTGGCCGCGCGCCTGGCCCGCCTGCAGCCCCTCCGCCGTTCCTAGGATCCGTCAAGCCAGCTTGCCGTGGAATACGGCAGGTGCTAGCCTGCCCCTCGTGAACCTGGGAGCCCAGAGCGGCATGCTGGCCGCCTTCGTCTCGGCCGCGGTAGCGCTTTCGGTGCTGCTACGCGGGCGCAAGCCGCTGGTCAACCGCCTGTTCGTCGCTTTCGCCGCCAACCTCTTCGTCCACTTCCTGGCATCGTTCCTGCACCGTTTTTCCTCCTCGGACGTGTGGTTGCGCGTGGACATGTTCGCCGCCACCCTGCTGCCGGTAACCTCCCTGCTGTTCTTCGGCCACTTCCTCTGGAAAGACGCCGAGGTCATCAAGCCCTACCTGCGGCTGCTGCTGGTGCTGTCATCGCTGGGGTTGGTGGTGCTTTTCACTCCCCTGGGCGCCCAGCCGGCCACCGTGGCCGTCATGGTCGGCTACGTCTTCGTCGGCCTGTACCTCTGTGCCTGGATGGTGCACATGCGCCGCGAGGAGATGACCTCGCAGCGGGAAAAGACCCGCCTGCGCATCCTGCAGGTGGTCATGCTGGTGGCGGTGACCTTCGTCCTGCTGGGCATGTTGCCCGGTCCGCTGGGGTTCCTGCGCACCTGGGGAGACCTGGTATCGCTGTTCTTCCTGTACTTCCTGGGCCAGAGCCTGCTCAAGTACCGCCTGCTGGACATCCAGGAGTTGCTGGGTCGCGGGTTGGTTCTCATCGCCATCGCCCTGATCCTGGCCATCGTTTTCGGGCTGCTGGTGCTGCTGGCCGGAGCCTCGCCGGCGGTGTCGCTGTTTCACACCTTCGTGGCCTCGTTCATCATTCTCATCCTCTTCGAACCGCTGCGTGACAAGGTGGAGGGAAGCGCCGGGTTGTTGCTCTTCCGGGAACGCTTCGAGTTGAAACGCAAGCTGGAGCAGTTGCGCCGGGACATCGCCAACATCATCGACCTGGACGAAATGACCAGGTTCATGCTCGACACCCTCTACGAGGACCTGCGCTTCAACGGGGCCAGCATCTACCTGCAGGAGGAAGGCGGCACGGGATACCTGCGCCGCGATTTTCGCGGCCCCCAGCCACCCGAGAGGATCGATGTCAACGCCCACCGTGCTTTTTTCGAGCAACTGGGTGAAACTCCCACCGTGGTCCTGGCCGAGACCTTCGAACGGGTACTGGCCGAGCAGGACGTCCTGCCGGGCGTGGAACCATCGGCCGCGGTCAAGCACGCCGGCCAGGTACTGGCCACCCTGTCTCACCTGCGAGCCGGCATCTGCGTGCCGCTGGTCAGCCAGGGCAACATTCTCGGCCTGTGGAACATCCTCGACGAGACCGGTACCGCCAGCTATTCCACCGAGGAAATCGCCCGGCTCATGGCGGTGGGAGAACAGGCCGCCATCAATATCGAGAACTCGAAGATGTTCGAACGCATTCGCGAGCGCGATCGCCTGGCGGTACTGGGAGAGATGGCCGCCGGCCTGGCCCACGAGATCCGCAACCCGCTGGGAGCCATCAAGGGCGCCGCCCAGTACCTCGACCCGGCCGCGGCCGGCAGCGAGGCCGCCGAGTTTCTGCATATCATCATCGAGGAAAGCGACCGCCTGAACGGGGTGGTGAACCAGTTTTTGGACTACGCCCGTCCCTTGAAGCTGCAACTGGAACAGGTAGATGCCAATCGCCTGGTGGAACATGCCGGCAAGCTGTTCGCCGCCAGCGGCCAGCACCAGGACATCGAGGTGAGCCTGCAACTGGTCGACGACCTGCCCCCCGTTCCCGCCAACCCGCAACAACTGACCCAGGTACTGCTGAACCTGCTGAGCAACGCCGCCGAAGCCATGGCCGGCAAGGGGCGGATAGTCATCAAGACCCGCCACCTGCCGGCCACGGAGTACCGGCGCCAGGGGACCATAGAGATCGAGGTCACCGACAACGGGCCCGGCATTCCCCCGGAGGTACGGCAGAACATCTTCATCCCCTTCTTCACCACCAAGGAGGGAGGCACCGGGCTGGGCCTGGCCATCTCCCAGCGCATCGTGGAACACCACGGCGGCTGGCTGCGGGTGCGTTCCGCTCCCCGGGCGGGCGCCAGCTTTACCATCACACTGCCCACCCCGGCCCTCGAGCGCGGCCAGCAAACCTCGCCCACCGGCAAGCGAGACGACTTGCCTTTTTCGACATCCCATAGTACGGAAAAGCCATGAAACAGGCCACCATACTGGTTGCCGACGACGAGCAGAACCTCCGCCGGGTGCTGGCCGCCCACCTGCTCAAGGCGGGCTACCAGGTGCTCACCGCCGACGACGGCCAGAACGCCCTGGATATCCTGGAAAAGCAGGAAGTGAACGTGGTGGTCACCGACCTGAAAATGCCCGGCCTGGACGGGATGGAGGTTCTCCGCCAGGTCCAACAGAAGTTCCCCGGCATTCCGGTGCTCATCCTCACCGCCCACGGCACCGTCGACAACGCCGTGCAGGCCGTCAAGGCCGGGGCCTTCGATTACATCACCAAGCCCTTCGACAAGAACGAGTTGCTCAGTACCATCGCCAAGGCCGCCCGCACCGAACAGCTGGCACGCCGTGATTTTCGCCCGGAACCATCCGAGGCGGGACGCTTTCGCATCATCGGGCAGACGGCACGCATGAAGGAAATCTACGACATCATCGACAAGGTGGCGGACACCCCCTCCACGGTGCTGATCACCGGCGAAAGCGGCACCGGCAAGGAACTCATTGCCGCGGCCATGCACTACAACTCCTCGCGGAGGGAAATGCCCTTCATCAAGATAAACTGTGCCGCCATTCCCCGTGAACTGATGGAAAGCGAGCTGTTCGGTCACGAGAAGGGAGCCTTCACCGGTGCCATTACCACCAAGCCGGGACGTTTCGAGCTGGCCGACGGCGGCACCCTGTTCCTGGACGAGATCGCCGATCTACCCGTGGACATGCAGGTCAAGCTGCTACGGGCCTTGCAGGAAGCCGAGTTCGAGCGTGTCGGCGGCATCCAGACGGTAAAGGTAGACGTGCGGCTGGTAGTGGCCACCAACCGCGACTTGCAGAAGGAAGTCGATGCCGGCAACTTCCGCGAAGATCTCTTCTACCGGTTGAACGTAGTACCCATCCACCTCCCCCCCCTGCGGGAGCGGCGCGATGACATTCCCCTGCTGGTGGACCACTTCCTGGCCAAGTTCAATCGCAAGCTGGACCGCCAGGTGGCGCAGATGAGCCCCGAGGCACTGCAGCAGATCATGTCTCACAACTGGCCCGGCAACATCCGGGAGCTGGAAAACGTAATCGAACGCTGCGTGCTGTTCGTGGAAGGAGACACCATCCACAGCCAGGACTTGCCCGCCGAGTTGCGGGTGCCGGCGGCCTCCTCGCTGGTGTCCACCCCGCCACCGGCCGGCGACGCCTCCATGAAGGACATCGTCAAGCAGGCCACGGCCATGCTGGAGCGGGACCTCATCGTCCAGGCCCTGGAACAGACCCGGGGTAACGTCACCCAGGCCGCCCGCAAGCTGAAGATCAGCCGCAAGAGCCTGCAGAACAAGATGAAGGAGCTGGGCCTGCGCAATCGCGAGTAAGCTTGACAGGAAACGGGCCTTGTTTTAGTTTCGTTGCAAAATCGAATTGTTGGAATCTCCAGTGGAGGTCTTTTCATGAACAGGACATGTCTGGTGGCAGGGCTGGCGCTGGCGGGGCTGTGCTGTTTCCTGCCCGCCCGGGCAGCGGAGATCACCGAGGTCATCGATGCCGCGGACGGTGATGACCCCTTCGATTTCAACATCGACATCGGCTTCCGCTCCTTGCTCAACCGTTCCAAGATAACCCACGAGTGGGCCAGCGCCTGGTCGAACGGCAACCGGCCGGATTACAACGAGCTGCGCTTCCAGCAACAGGTCTACCGCATGGACTACACCATCGAGATCGGCCTCTACCACGACCTGGAGCTGTACGTGAACCTGCCCTGGATCATCTCCGACAACAAGTCCATCAGCTTCGTCAAGGGCGTGAGCAACAGCTTCTCCACGGTTTACCAGACCAATCCCGATGCCAGCTTCCCCGGCAATTCCGTGGCCCTGGACCCCTCCTCCAACCCCTCTACCAAGCGTTCCGGTATCGGGGACATGCAAGTGGGCATCAAGTGGGCACCCTTCAACGATGAGCGCGACGACACCAAGAGCGTGTGGATCGTGGGCCTGGACTACCGTATTCCCTCGGGCTCGTTGATCAAGCCCCAGGACATCGTGGGCGGTTCGAAAGGCGGCGTGGGCATGGGCCAGCACGTGTTGACACCGTTCATGATGTTCTCCCACCGCTTCAGCGTCCTCGATCCCTACGTGGGAGTGTGGGCCAGCATTCCCATCCAGGGCAGCCAGGCCAAGAAGATCGGCCTGACCGAACCCTACCAGGGCGGCTTCTTCGCCGGCATGGAGATCGTGCCCTGGGAAAATACCGAGAAGCACCAGAAATTCGCCATCGACGTGCGCCTGAGCACCGACTACGTGGCCGAGGCCGACAGCGAGGGAGATCCCAACAAGCGCGGCACCTACACCGAGCTCAGCGATTTCCTGGTCTGCACCTACTGCACCGCCCAGTCGCCGGGCTCCGATCCCGCCGATTACCGCCAGTTGCAGGCCCAGAGCAACTTCGGGCGCTTCGGCCTGCACCTGGGGTTCACCGTCCGGGCCGCCGAGTTCGTGCGCTTCCGGGCCGGAGTCAGCCTGGCCCACCAGACCGAGCACTTCATCTCCGGAGCCGATTACTGCCAGGACGTCACCGGCGAGGGAGACTGCGGGCAGGCGGCCGATATCGACAACCAGTTCTTCAACCCCATCTACGACGAGCCCGGGCGTCGCCTGCGGGTGGAAGAGACCACCATGTTCACCTACTGGGTGACGGGAATGGCCACTTTCTGAAAACCGTCTCCGGGCCGCGCCGACATTCCTCAATCCGCCTGGGCGGCGAACTGCATCTCGTACAGGCGCCGGTATACTCCCCCGCGCTCCAGCAACCGCGCGTGGGGACCACTCTCGACGATGCGTCCCCCCTGCATGACCAGGATACGATCGGCCCGGTACACCGTGGACAGGCGGTGGGCGATCACCAGGGTGGTGCGGTTCTTCATCAGGCTCTCCAGGGCCGCCTGGACGTCGCGTTCGCTCTCGCTGTCCAGGGAGGAAGTGGCCTCGTCGAGGATGAGAATGGGTGCGTCCTTGTACAGGGCCCGGGCGATGGCCAGCCGCTGTCGCTGTCCTCCGGAAAGCTTGATGCCTCCCTCTCCCACCCGCGTGGCGAATCCCCGGGGCAGCTTCTCGATGAAGTCCAGGGCGTTGGCCTGGCGGGCCGCCTGCTGCAACCTCTGCTCGTCGATGTCCCCGGGACCGTAGCCGATATTGGCCGCCACGGTGTCGTTGAAGAGGATTATCTCCTGGGTCACCAGGGCGATCTGCCGCCGCAGGGATTCCAGGGTCAGCTGCCGAATGTCGATGCCGTCTATCATGATGCGACCGGCACGCACGTCGTAGAAACGGGGTATGAGATTGACCAGCGTGGACTTGCCCGCCCCGCTGGGCCCCACGATGGCCACCACCTCTCCCGGCCTGGCCTCGAAGGACACCCCGCGCAGAACCGGTCCCTGGCCGTAGTCGAAATGGACGTCGTCGCAGCTCACCCGGCCGGCGGCTCGCTCCAGGGTCCTGGCCTTAGGTGACTCCTCCACTTCCGCCGGTTCGTCCAGCAGTTCGAACAGGCGCTCGGCGGCCGCCACCCCGGCAGCGGCCACCCCGCCGATACGCCCCAGCGACTTGAGCGGGTTGTACATCATCATCACCGTGGCAAAGAAGGAGATGAAATGCCCCGGGTCGAGGGTGCCGCCTACCACCCGTGAGCCGGCATACCAGATGGTGGCGGCCAGGCCGGCGGCCCCCAGGAATTCCATGACCGGCGACTGCAGGGCCCGCACCGCGAAGGAACGCAGCATGATACGCAGGTAGGTGCGATTTTCCTCGTCGAAACGCCGCCGCTCGTGGCGCTCCGCCCCGAACACCTGCACGATGCGCATGGCCCTGATGGTCTCGTGGAGGCGATCGGCGATGTTGCCCAGCGACGACTGGCTGTCGCTGCTGACCTTCTTGAGTCGGCGGCCGAAGTTTACGATGGGCCACAGGGCCAGGGGCATGGCCACGAAGGCGATGAGTGCCAGCCGCCAGTCCAGCCAGAAGGCCAGGGCGCATAGCACCACCACCTGCAGGCTGTCACGCAGGTAGGACGCCACCGCGTAGGTCACCGCCTGCTCCACCGCGAAGACGTCGGAGGTGAAGCGGCTGACGATCTGCCCGGTGGGCATGCGCTGGAAGAAGGAGGGGCTCATGGTGGTCAACCTGGCGAACATGCGCGAGCGCAGGTCGGCGACGACCCGCTGGCCCACCAGTCCCATGAGGTAGAACTGTCCGAAGTAGCTCCCCCCTTTCAGGGCCGCCACCACCAGCACGAACAGCGGCAGGGCCAGCAGCATGGTCTGCTGGTCGAGGGAGCCGACGTCGAGGCCGGGTACCAGGGAAAGAATCTCCGCGCCCCCGGAATCACCCCGGGTGACCAGGAATTTCAACAGGGGCCCCACGGCCCAGGCGTAGAGTCCGGTGGCGGCAGCCAGCAGTATCATGCAGGCCAGTGCCGCCAGCAGGTAACCCAGGTAGGGACGTACCGTCCCCAGCAGGCGCCAGTAGGTGGCCAGGAACGAACCCCCGGTGGCGACCTCCGCCGCCGGTCCCTGGCTGCCGTTTCGCCCCATGGAAGAGTTTATTCGCAGTGACTACCCAGGCCGTCGAAGGTATCGCCGGGGAAGGCCTGCCACTGCTGCGAAGGGTCGAAGGCATCGCTGCCGTCGCTGTCGCCCTGCTTGACATCACACATGCGACGCAGGGTCATGTCCTTGCTGCTGGCCTGACCGCCGCTCCAGACCTGGCGTTCGCCGATGCGTCCGAAGACGTCCTGGCTCTTGCCGTCGCAGACCAGTTCCAGGGCATCGTCGCCGTTGAAGTTCAAACTGCCGGAACTGAGCTGGCACACGGCCTCGGGACCGGCAAAGGAGGAGTGGCAGACCACGTAGGTACCCCCCGCCGGCAGGGTGCCCGCCAGCTCGATGCTGGAAGAGGGTGTGCTGGCCCCGTTGCTGTACACGAACAAGCTGCAGCGAGCCAGATCCTGCCCGGCGGCGGCAGCGTTGTAGATCTCCACCGCCTTGTTGTAGGAGGAACCCTCGACGTACTCGCTGAACAGCAAGTTGCCCTCTTCCCCGCCGCCGGGTTCTCCGCAGGTGAATTCCAGGCTCCAGCCGTTGAGCGTGCCGGTGTCCACCGCGGCATGATCGATCACCAGCAACGTCCAGGTACCCAGGGAACTGCTGCCGTTGAAACGCTCCTCGACGAAGCTGCGCTTGATGTCGTCGCCGGCTTCCGCGCTGGGAGCCAGGATCTGCCGCTCGCTGCCATCGGGATGGCGCAGGCGGATTTCCAGGTCACCGCGGTAGCTGTGGGTGATGTCCACGGTCAGCGTCAGCGAGGAGATGGGACAATCGAGATCCACCTCCAGGGTGCTGGACACGCCGTTGGTATCGTTGTCGGGGATGGCCACGGCGGTGTCGTTCTGGAAGAAATTGCCGGTCTGCTGGCACTGCGGCTCCTGGGCGCAGGCCGGGTCGTCGCAGTCGCTCAGGTCGTTGCCGTCGTTGTCCTGGCCGTCGCCGCAGATCTCCCGCGGCGGTTCCACCTCGGGCAGGTCGGAGGCGCGGGCCGACAGGTACTCCTCGACGTAGCGCATGGAGATCCAGCCGTAGCCGTCCCCCAGGGGGTTTTCCGAACCGAAGCTGCCCGTGCCCCAGCTGTTCTTGAACAGGAAAAAGCCCTTCTCCTTGACGGGATTGCCCTCGGCGTCCACCACGAAGTTGCCTTCACCGTCGACCTGCTGCACCTCCAGGTCGTCGTCCCAGCCCACCAACAGGAAGGAGTGGCCGGCGCGGTGCTCGAGGCTGGACTCCTTGTCGGCCTCGTTGGGATACAGCACGTAACCCTTGCGCCAGTAATCGCGGTTGATGGGCAGCTTGGAGGCACCGTGGTTCCAGGCCTGGTAGAAGAAGGTGCCCCCCACCTGCACGCCCTGCCCCTTGTTGACCATGAAGGCCTTGATGCTGTCGACCCGGGGGGAGATATAGCGGCCGGCGGGAAGCTTGTACTTGGTGGCCGTCTCGGCCTCCGGCGGCGGGTCCCCGTTGGTGTAGCAGCGCACCGGCTGGTCATCGGAACCGTCACAGGCCTCGTCGTCGCTGCTCGACCAGGCATAGCGGTCGTAGGGCCAGGCCGACTCCTCGACGATTCCGTAGCGGGATATGGCCTGCAGGTTGTACGAGGCGTTGGAGCCGCTGGACCGGGGAAAGGCACCCACCTGGAACTTCACCGCCCACTGCAGGTACTGCTCGGAAAAGTCGGGATCGCTCAGGGTGCCTTCCAGGATGTACAGGTGCTCCATCAGGGCCACGCTGCCGAAGATGGAGCACACTCCGCGCCGGCCCTGGCTGCGTACCGGCGACTGGTAAGCCACCAGGTCGAAACGGGCCGGGGGGATGACATCGGTCTTCTCGTCGGGCAGGTCGGCCTTGTCGGGAACACCGTGCTGCAACGCCGCCAGGTCTCCCAGCACCGGGTCTTCCACCGGCTCCGCCGCCTGGGGCCCGCAGGAAGCCGCCAGCAGGGGGAAAACAGCCACCAGGGCCAGCAGCCCCGGCACCAGCCTCTTGCCTTGCGTAAACATTGACTCCTCCCGGTAAGTTTCAAAAACCAGTGCTCGAGTGGTGATATTATCGATTTACAGCCGATCTGTCACGATATTGTTGAGCGGCCAGCGCCGGCCGGTCCGGCTCGTGGTCCTTGACGAGCCAGCCAGGGATCCTTATGGTTGCTCATGTCATGGCTGCTCGAATGGGAAGGAAAACATTGGCCTTGCTGGTAATGGCAGCGGCTGCCTGCCACCAGCAGGGTGTCCCGGAACATCGGGATGCCGGCTCCCCGGCCATCGCCGAGGTGAGGGTCACCGATGACTCCCGGAACCTGCTTTTCACCTACCTGGTCGCCGATGGCTCCTTCGTCACCGTGGACAAGGTGGCCGACGTGCCGGAAGCGGCCCGCCAGCAGGTGGTCGTCATCGATACCAGCCTCAGTCCCGAGCAACGCCAGTCCTCGCGAATAATCTACGTGGCCGATCTCACCAGCAAGCGTCCCGATGGAAGCTACCCCTGCCGCCCGGTCAGCCGCTTCAGGTTCGAGCGGGACCTGCTGCGGGAACCGGCACAATCGGCCCCCCTGCCGCCCGAGTGCCAGAACCTGCCTCCCTCGCCTTCCGACCGGGTAATCGTCTACGGAACCTCCTGGTGCGGAGTGTGTGACGCCACCAAGGCCTTCCTGCGCCAGCAGGGTATTCCTTTCCTGGAAAAGGACGTCGAGAAGGATGCCGCGGCCCAGAAAGAACTTACCTGCAAGGCGCTCAAGGCGGGAACGCGGATAAACGGCGTTCCCGTACTCGATATCGGCGGCAAGCTGCTGCTGGGATTCGACCGGGACGAGATCCTGAGACTGGCCGCTGCCATGAAAAAGAACGGCTGATGCCCTTGCCTTTTGCCTCGAGTTCTGCTAGGTGTCGGGAAAAGCGACTGATCGACCACATGAACCTCTTTTTACTTCTTGCAACTGGCAACCTCTCGGAAAGGAGCGGATAGGTATGTCCATGAAGGTCCTGGACGTTTATCGACAGGCCGAGAACGATCTCCTGGCCAAGAACTACGAAAAGGCGCTGGCCGGCCTGGGAGCCGTCATCCAGGCCGATCCCGGCGAGTTGCGGGCTCGCTTCCTGGTGGCCTCGACGCTGGAGCAGATGAAGGCGACCAATCGCGCTTTCGAAGTCTACCACGCGCTGACGTTGCACTGCCTCAAGGCCGGCTACCCGCTGCCCGGCCTGGTGGCCTTCAAGAAGGCCAGCTCCCTGCAGGCCAAGATCGACGACCTGCTGGACACCATCGTGGAACTGTACTCGCTGGAGTCGGACCGGGTCGACCAGGACCTGCCCCTGCCCGGCCTGCCCGAGTTGAACGGTGAAGCCGAAGTGGATGGCCCGCTGGAGATGGACGACAAGACCAGGCACCGCGTGGCCCAGCTGGCCCAGACCTTCCCCCAGGGCGGCTATCCCCGCAAGCTGCCGGCCTTTCCCCTGCTGTCGCTGTTGACCAGTGAAACCATCTTCCCCATCCTGGAGATAGTCGAGACCAAGGCCTTCCGTCCGGGAGACCCCATAGTCAACGAGGGCGATCCCTGCACCAGCATCTACATGCTGGCCTTTGGGGAGGTGGAGGTACGCGAAGGAGGAGAAAAGGAAGGCCGCTCCCTGGCCGTGCTGCCGGCGGGTTCCATCTTCGGGGAGATGGCGCTGATAACCGATGGCCCCCGGCTGGCCTCTGCCCGGGCCCTGCGCGACAGCGAAGTGCTGGAGATTTCCCTGCCCGAGTTGGAGGCAGCCGCCGAAGACCTGGATGACATCACCTGGGCCGTGGCCAAGTTCACCCGCCAGCGCTTCCTCAACAATCTCATGGTGTGCTCCCCCGTTTTCGCTCCCTTCTCCCCGGAGGAACGCAAGGAGATCCTCGACCGCTTCGCCTCGGTGGGGGTGATGACCGACGAGGTCATCATCAAGGAAGGCGAGGTGGGGCCCGGCCTCTACCTGATCCTGGGAGGCGAGGTGGAGGTCAGCAAGTTCGAAGGAGGTTCCCAGGTCCACCTGGCCACCCTGGCGGAAGGGTCCGTCTTTGGCGAGATCTCGCTGGTTCGGGACACTCCCACCACGGCCACGGTACGGGCAACCCGCGGGGGAGAGTTCCTGTTCCTGCCCCGCGAGGAGTTTCTCGAACTGGCGGAACAGCGGCCGGAGATCCGCCAGGCCCTCGACGCCTTGTCGGGAGAGAGGCTGGAGGAGCAACGCCTGGCGCTGGCACGGGAGCAGGAAGTCTCCGAAGACGGCACCATCATCTTCTAGGCGGAATCAGCCGCCCGGTTGCTACCCTGCAGTTGCACAAGCAACTGCAGGGTGGAAGTTCAGCTGTTGATTTGGAAAATCCCGCCAGCATTGCGCGCCGCGACTAGGGAATCCGCTCCGGGTGGCTCCTGCAGTTTGCGAAGCATGTTGTCGCCTCCCTGCACCGGTACAGGGTTCCCTGGAACCCCGACGATACTCTCT
>Ga0190359_1000437_pt1 | contig 28110 bp, 30 predicted proteins | sample 48721823_MG_FD_161269 | JGI IMG/M metagenome (GOLD analysis project Ga0190359, IMG submission 161269) | Hydrothermal vent microbial mat bacterial communities from Southern Trench, Guaymas Basin, Mexico - 4872-18-2-3_MG | ecosystem: Environmental > Aquatic > Marine > Hydrothermal vents >... | reverse complement strand
TTGCCATGATACTTCCTAAACCCACATATGATGGAAAAGTCTCGGTAGAAAAGGCAATAAAACACCGCAGAACAATAAGGTCATATAAGGCCAAGGCACTCCGTTTGGAGGATTTTTCGCAAATCCTGTTTGCTGCCCAAGGGATTACTGACAATGGAGGCTTCAAAAGGGCCGCCCCATCAGGTGGTGCGCTTTACCCCTTGGATGTGTACGCAGTGGTGGGAAAAGGTTGTGTTGATGGCCTTGAACCAGCCGTATACCACTATCTTCCCTCAGGTCACAGGTTAGAGATGATTAGCAGTGGAGACAAGAGAGGCCCTGTGGCGCGGGCCTCCTTGGAGCAAATGTGGATGGCCCAGGCCCCCGTGAATTTTGTCATAACAGCGGAATATGCCAGGATATGCTCCAAGTACGGCCAGCGGGGAGTTAGGTATGCAATAATTGAGGCAGGTCATGTTGGGCAGAATATCTTCCTCCAGGCCGAGGCCCTGGGGCTCAGGTCCGGCATAGTAGGGGCATTCAATGATAGAGAAGTCACAAAGGTTATGGAAATTCCCTCCGAGCATGAGCCGCTACTCATAATGCCAGTGGGGTACCAACATTAAAGAATTTCTTGACAAGTAATAATGGCGAAACATATCATGTGTCACAATGAGTCAAGGAGTGAGTCATGGGCCAATTTACCCTAAGAGGACTGGATCCAGAAATTGAGCGAGAGATACGAAAGATTGCTAAACAGACTGGAAAGTCCATTAACCGTGTCATCTTAGATATGATCTCTCAGTGTAGTGGAACAGGGAAAAAAAGGCGTAGACCCCTCGCCGATTCTCTAAAAGAACTAGCAGGTGGATGGAGCAAACGAGAGGCAAGAACCTTTCTATCTTCCATAGAATGTTTTGAAAGAATCGATGAAGAGATGTGGAAATGAAAATCTTGTTAGATACCAGCGCCTACGTGGAGTTTAAGCGAAATAATCCAGAAGCTGTCGAACTCATTACAAATGCAGACTTGGTGTTATTCTCTGCGGTTGTAATTGGTGAACTCTTGTTTGGATTTCGTAATGGAACAAGATTCAGGCAGAATGTTAAGGAGCTCCAACTGTTTCTGGCACATGAGGCGGTGGAATTTGTTCCGATAGGGGAGCTGACTGCCGATCGGTTCTCAAGAATTGCTGTGGAGCTTAAGCGGCAGGGGACCCCTATTCCCACAAATGACATATGGATCGCTGCACAAGCCATGGAATATGGAGCTGAACTTATTACTTCTGATCAACATTTCCAAAGGGTTCCTGGCCTTGTTTTCGAGATGATTTCAGTGTAACCTCCTTTTTCGTTGGTCAGTATTCCCTGGTTTCTGCCTAAAAGCGCTTCACCTTACCATATGATCATTCGTAAGAACATACTCATCACCGGCCCTCCAAGGATTGGCAAGTCCACTCTCATTGAAAAGATCGTGGGCCGGCTTCAAAGACCTTTGACGGGCTTTTTTACCAGAGAAATAAAGCAAAAACGAAGACGCGTGGGATTCTCTATTGTAACCCTTGACGGGAAGACCGGCCTCTTGGCCCATCAGGATATAAGGGGTAAACCCCGAGTTGGAAAATATGGTGTTGATATTGAGCAGGTTGACAAGCTTGCTGTGCCCTCAATCAGACCTGCCTCACCTGACACAATAGTGGTGATCGATGAGATTGGGAAAATGGAGTGTTTCTCACTCCTGTTTTGTGAAGCTTTAGTGCAGGTGCTTAGTTCTCAAAACCCTGTCATAGCTTCAATTGCACTTCACGGTCCACCCTTTATCAAAGATATTAAGGCCAGAAACGATATCCTTCTCATTGAGGTCACCGAAAAGAATAGGAATAAATTGACCGATGAAATATTGCTTCTCTTGAATACCCTGCCATTTAAAGAAAACCACCTTTAGGACATTTTGCCATTACGTTTTTTGAGAAAGCTTTGTGACTTGCCCAATGGATATTTTTTCCTAAAATGACTGATCAGAATATTGTTTATCCCTTTTCCATCGTGAGAAAAGTAAAAAGAAAAACTGACAAAACAGAAACTGTTTGATAATTTCAAGAAACACGGCCTCAAACCCAAAAACCGAGGAGGTACTATGAAGCAAATTACAATTATACTAGCGTCACCGCCCTATAGCGGTCAGGATGTTGATACTGTTCTAGGAATCGCGCGAGCCGTGGTGAACAAAGGACACAAATTGACTATTGTGGGATCCGGGGATGGTACTTACGGTTTCTTGAAAGGCCAACGGGCCTCCGGGGCACCAAACGCTGAGAAGGGGTTTGCTGATTTAATCGAAAAAGGCGTTAGAGTAGACCTATGAGGTACCTGTTTCAGCTTTCGCGGTCTGCGGAAAGATCAGTTTATTGAGGGCGCAACATCGGGCACCCTTAAGAGCCTGTTCCAAATCTTAGATGACACCGACATCTTGCTTAGCGTTGGTCCATAAAAGGAGGGTAATATGGCGAAGGACATCTTAATTATTGTCAGGCATGGCCCATATGGTGGCTTTCAGGCAGCAGAAGCGCTGCGCCACGCCAATGGCGCCATTACCTTGGGCTATAGACCAGTTATTGTTTTAGTCGACGATGGGGTCTATTTGGCTAAAGAGGGGCACGAGCCCGGGGATAACGAATGGTTGCCTTTGGATGGCAGCCTTGAAGAGATTATAGCCCGGGGACTTTATGAAATAAAAGATACGCCTGGGGAATTTTACGTTGAAAAAGACTCGCTTGAAAAAAGAGCCATAGGCATAGAAGAATTGGTTGAAGGTCTAGAGCTCATAGAGCGCCAGAAAGTTGCCGAATTAACAGCAACTTATAATCTTCAGTTACTGTTTTAGGAGTACAGTCATGAAGATAACAATCTTACTCAAGAGCCCACCGTGCAGCGACGAGGCAGGCCGGGCGCTGCTGATGGCTGAAGACATGCTTTCCCAAGGCCATTCAGTCAATCTTTACTTGCTTCAGGAGGCAGTCCGGCTTTGTTGGCCCGCGAACAAATGTTCTCACTTTGAGGATTTGAAAAAATTGACACAAAAAGATCTCAAGGTGCATGTATTAACCAAAGATGCACAGCTCCGTGGTTTGAATTTGGCGTCTATCGCAGATGGAATCTCGGAGGGTTCATATGATTCCCTGGTAGATCTTATGGAATCGTGCGACCGGGTCATAGGCATACTTTGACCTTAACGGAGAAGTACTACCATGACAGTCAAAATAGCAATATTTGGCGGTGGGCCAGGAGGTTATGTTGCCGCTATTAGGGCTGCCCAACTGGGCGCGGAAGTAACACTGATTGAAGAACACAATCTTGGCGGCACATGTTTAAATTGGGGATGCATCCCCTCTAAGGTGCTCATCACAACAGCCACGTTGCTTGAAAATATCAAGAAGGCGGATGTCTTTGGTATCACCATTAATGGTGAGGTCTTTCCTGACATAAGGCGTTTGATGGAAAGAAAAGACAAGGTCGTTGGAGACCAGCGCAAAGGAATTTTAGACTTGCTGAAGCACCACAAGATTCAATACCTGAAAGGTACAGGTTATATAAAGGGCAAAGGTCTTGCTGGCGTTAGGCTCTCTGAAGGGGGAGAGCAAGAGGTCCCTTGGGATAAACTCATCTTGGCAACAGGCACCAAACCGTCCCCCCTTCCTAGCCTGCCTTTTGATGGTAAAAGAATAATTTCCAGCAACGATGCATTATGCCTGCACGAAGTACCCCAATCCATTTTGATTGTAGGTGGTGGTGTTATTGGCTGTGAATTTGCCTTCATACTCTCAGCCCTGGGGGCAAAGGTCACCATTGTGGAAGCCCTCCCCCGCCTTCTTCCCCTGCCCTCGGTAGATGAGGACTGCTCTAAGGTGCTTCAGCGTGAAATGAAGAAACGCAAAATTAGTTTTTTTGTAAATAAAGTAGTGGAAAGTTTTTCAGAGGTAGATAACAAACTAGAAGTAACCATAGGTCCTTCTCCGTTCTTGGAGAATCCCACTGAGAAAGACAAGAGACCTATTACTGAAACAGTGGATAAGATACTGGTTTGTGTTGGCCGAATCCCTAATAGCACCAATATCGAAGGCCTGGATCTGCTTAATATACAGTTGGACCAAAAGGGATGGGTCATAGCCAATGAACTAATGGAAACTTCTGACCCGAAGGTTTATGCCATAGGGGATCTCTTGGGACCTTCTAAAATTATGCTGGCCCATGTTGCATCTGCTGAAGGCCTGGTAGCTGCTGAAAATGCCGTGGGCGGCAAGGTCAGGATGGATTATAGCGCTGTGCCAGGGGCCATTTTTACATCACCAGAGGTTGCAAACGTTGGACTAACCGAGATTCAGGCAGCAGAGCAGGGCTATCAGGTGCGCTCTGACACTGTGCTGTTCAGGACATTGGGTAAGGCCCATGTAATTGGTGAGATAGCCGGGCAGGCCAAAATTGTTTCAGAAGAAGATAGTGGCAGGGTCTTGGGAGTCCATATCATAGGGCCTCATGCCACTGATCTTATTGCAGAGGGCACACTGGCAGTCCGGATGGGATGCAGCGTTAGGGATTTGGCCCAAACCATTCATGCCCATCCAACACTTCCAGAAGTGATAGGAGAAGCAGCATTCAAGGCCATTGATAGGCCATTACATGGATAGGAAGATCCATGTATCCCACATTATTCTGCCTCTGATGCCCCCTGTATTTTCAGGCAAACTTCCCATGTTCCTTTAAAGTCAAAACCTATTGAAAAAATGCCTGCGTAGGTAAGAGCCAACCATTTTTGAGCTTAGCGCATTGCCGCATGGGTGCGTCCACTCATTGCTGGTTCATCCGGTTAATGAGTACGGATAATTGAAAAGAGGTGGGGAAGTTGCTACCTTCCTGAGCATCCCAAACAAAGGAGAAAGCAACCCATGTCTACCTCATTGCTCTATCATGCTTATGGTTTGAAAGGAGTCAAGTATAATTCGACTAGGTACAAAAAAGGCACTGTTATATTCCATGGAGAAGTCACTTCCTCTGTGGAATGTTGTCCGGTCTGCGGGAGCTGGAAGACTGTCCGCCGTAAGGGTTCGAAGCAGAGGGTGTTTAGAATGGTCCCTATAGGCACGCGCCAAGTTCTGCTGGTGTTCAAGATCTGGCGAATTCGCTGTGATGAGTGTGGATCGCTGCGATGGCCAAGGCTTCCTTTTGTCAAGGGCAAACGGGGACGTGGAGCATACCTGCCTGACCGTCGGGAATGAAAGGGAGCATCCCTTCATGGCTTTTGCGGACTATGATGTAGCCCCTTATGGATACTATGACTTCTTTGACGCCGTTCAGATGTTTGTCAGCAATGGAGTCCTGGGACTTGGGATAGGGAACGTGGATCGCAATTACCCCTTTTTCGGAATCCCAACAATGAAACTTGTACAAGAATCGGTCTCAGACGAGATCTAGGATTGGCGGGCTGCATACTCATCGAGCAACCTACGAATCATCTTTTGATACTGGGTATTATGCTTCTTTGCTTCCCTTTTAAAAAAATCCACACTGGCCTTGCTAAGAGCAATAGTAACCTTAACTGTCTGCTCTTTTAAGGCAAGCTCTTCGGGTGAAGGAAGAAAATCGGGGATTACTCTCACCTTCCCAAAAGTCAATATATCCGTATGGGTCAATATAAGGTCAACCAAGCACATCTCCTTACTATAAGCATCTTACCCACACAATACATATTCTGCTTTTCCTATTGCACCAGCAACGCCGACCTGTCCTTGCACAACTGGAGCACCTTTTGGGAGATGCTGCCAAGGAAAAATTCCTTGATCCCGGAAAGCCCCCGCCTACCAAGTACGATCAGGTCAACATCCAGACGCTCTGCTTCTGATACAATATCCCTGGCTATCCCTTTTTTTTGCTGTTTCAACTCCATTCGAATCTTCCCATCTTCATATCCCGCATCCAAAAGCATCTGCTTTCCCTTTCCCAACGCCTCTCTCAAAAGTTTTTCCTTTTCTTCCTCCACCTGACAAAAGGCAGCCTGCTGGGATTTGAAGTGTGCTGCCAGGGTATCCGCATTAAGTTCACATGCTGCTGTAATCTTCGGCACGACGCTTAAAAGAACAATTTCGCTTTCACTGTCGAACGCTTCTGCCACAAAACTCACTGCCCTCAATGCATTGTCTGAATCATCCATCGCAATAAGTATCTTCCTTTTCACCTCATCCTCCTTCCGTTCAAATACTGTTTTTGCCATTGACTTATGTAGAGATACACTTTATTTTATACGTTAGCAATAGAGAATTAGTACATTAATTCTATTTCTTTGTTCATCAATGGAAGTGGTAAGCCTTTCGCCCTTCAGAGTAGACCAGCTGTAACCCCGAAAGAAGCTGCGTGTAAAGGTAATCATTTCAACACCAAAGTGATCTACCAGCTTTATGTTCTATATACAAATTGGGTATTTTGTATCCAGCTCAGTAAACCTATTGGGTAACAAGTAACCAATGCTCTGACCTCACTTACGATCTAGTTTGGCTTAGGAAGGCAATTATCAGGATTTCCAGCGACTTAAACCTTATCCTTCATAGTGGCACATCCTTTGCTCTCTAAAAAGTTAATCTATCCAATCTAAGAGAAGATAACAATGATCATTACAAGACGACAATTTTTGAGAACAACAATTGGTGCTGGAATAGCCTTGCAGATGCCCGGATTCCTTTTGAGCGCAGTTAAACAAAACGACCACAGAGACACGGAGTACACAGAGGCATCAGTTTTTGCTTGCCGCGAGATACCGGCAAGCAAAACCGCGCGCTCTTTAGAAAGTCTATCGGGGATACTATGAATCAAAGTGGTCATGCGCTTGTGCCCATCGTTTTCTCCCGATGGGCACAAGAATATAACCTCTCCATGGCCTCTGACCCTTTGTGGTTTAAACAGTCAGCGCACTACGAACATGTTAGAGCATTAAAGGAGTTCAACCATGCCAGAAGAACAAGGCATTGTATTAAGGGCAAAACACGACGGGTGGGCAGATGTGCTCACTGAGCGCAAGGACGCCTGCGCCAATTGCGGGGCATCTCACTGCTGTGTCGGTACTGATACTGGCAGCAAAATGCTCACGCGCGCAATAAATAAGATTGGAGCCTCATCAGGTGACCTTGTAACAATTACTCTTCAGTCTGGGCTCGTAGTGAAAAGTGCTGCAATCATTTATCTGGTGCCAATTTTGGGCTTTATCGGGGGGGCCATAGCCGGGGCTGCTGTCCACAGTGGAGTACACTTATCGGAAAGCGCTGCTGCAATTTTGTTTGGATTCGGTGGCCTAGTGCTCGGATACCTTTTGACCTCCGCCATATCAAAGTGGATGACCAGTGGAGGGAAGCTCACGCCCGTAATTTCCCGAATTATTGTCAAAGGGGCCGAAGACACGGCCCCTGCTATCGATCCGGTATGCAACATGGCTGTACCAAGGGATGAAGCGGCAGCAACGTCCATCTACAATGGCGTTAGATATTACTTCTGCTCTACAGGATGTAAACAACAATTTGACCAACAACCGGCCAGATATGTGGAAGGAGGTGATACCGCCTAGCCATTATATAATTACTAGAAGGTTACAATCAAAAGGCAATCGTGGATGCGAACAATTCTGAAGGCGGCATGGGCCTTAAGTAATAGCAGTGCATCCAGAACATGTACCATGCCGAAACATAACACACTTAACAAGGAGGTATGACATGAGAAAAATTATGATTACACTAGCAGTGGCAATGATGTTTGTCATGATGTTTGCCTTTGGCCCTCAGGCAAGCGCCCAGATGATGGGACCTGGTATGATGGGCCAGGGTGGATATGGCATGATGGGCCCCGGCATGATGGGCCCCGGCATGATGGGGCAAGGTGGATATGGGCAGTGGAACTATTGTCCATATTGTGGCCGTCCCCTTCCAAAGGGAGGGTATGGTCATGGAATGGGCCCTGGGATGATGGGCCCCGGTATGATGGGCGGTGGTATGATGGGCATGATGGGCGGTGGTATGATGGGTCCTGGTATGATGGGACAAGGCATGGGTCCAGGAATGATGGGGCCTGGCAGGATGGGCCAAGGAATGGAACCCGGGATGATGGACCCCAGTCAAGGTATGGGGCCACAATATGGAGCTGGCCAGCAGAAGCCGCTTACAGAGAAAGACGCAAGGGGGATTCTTGAGAATTATCTGAAGGGCACCAGGAACCCTAATCTCAAACTCGGAAAAATAACAGACAAAGGCAATGGCTTTGAGGCTGAGATTGTCACAAAAAAGGAAGGCGCTCTGGTGGACAAGATCTTTGTCGACAAGGCAACTGGCTGGATGAGATCGGTTTATTAACAAACTAGGTTTCAACCGTCAGCTCTCAGCCTTCGGCTAGGGAAACTTGTTACAGGGATACAGGAGTCAGGAGCCAGAAGACACAATGCAATAACCAGACTCCTGTAAACCTCGGTACGATTATAGCAAATCACATATGATTCAACTCAAGCAATAAGGATCAGAAAGTGGTACACAATGTTGTGAAGTCAAAACGTTACGACGATGTCATTATAGGCTCAGGGCCTGCTGGACTTCAGGCTGTTATACATGCCTCGAGAAGAAAGCTTTCTGTCCTCGTCTTGGGTAGGCTCCGCCACAGCAGTGCGCATAAGGCTCATATTGAAAACTACTGCTGCATAGATGGTCATCAAGGTGCTGAACTTCTCACCCAGGCCCGTGCAAAAGCCGAGGAATCTGGTGCACTCTTCCTTGAGGAAGACGTAGTGGATATCGGCAAGCAAGAAGACAGCTTCTTGGTCAAGACTGAAAGCAACAAGGAGATTCTAACTAAAGCTATTATCCCTGCCATGGGCATTTCCAGAAATAAGCTGGGTGTAAAGGGAGAAAAGAAATACCTTATATAACTCATAGATGGGCACATCTGCGCATGGAGCATTTGTTCGACTAAGGAACACCTAAATGGTGAGTGCTTGAATGGCCACCGGATCAGCCCAAGGCACTCTGATATACTGAGGCGGCATCCAAGGTCGGCACAAGGCTCAAGGTTTAAGGCATGAGGCAAAAGCCAAAAAGGTTTTATGGATGAACAAGATTATTCTAATAAATGGATACAAAGTATCCAGTTAGGACAAGTAATTGGGTATATTCTACCCGCATGCAATGCGTTTTCTTTCGCGAGACTTGTCTATTAATTCCGCCTTCTCTCGACTTGTTTGCCAATTGCACGGCCCAGGCCTATCGGCTAGCCAAGTCAGCAAGCTCTTTGTGCCAATAAGAAACCCCCCTCTCCTTCCTAGGGCTTGCCTGCCCCAGACAGGGGGGAGAGGTATGGTGAGGGGGGATCAATTATTCTGCCACAGTGTGGCATGTATCTTGCTTTTCTTTTCATTAGTACCGCTTCTCCTATGGCGGACAAGGTGCGAGAATGTCATTCCGAGCCTCCGTGATTGGGGCTAGGAATCTTGAGTTATCACGTATCCTCTCAGCGATAAAGCTGGAGGCGAGATAAGAAAGGAGCTTATGATGAAAACACTATTTACTGGTACAAAAGCTATAGGACTGCTCTTCGTGAGCTTATTGACATTTGCCCCCAATCTTGCCCTAGCCCAGGGCGGGTACTGGGGCATGGGCCCCGGCATGATGGGTGGCTGGGGCATGGGCTGGTTTGGAGGTATATTTATGATGCTATTTTGGGTCTTGATAATCATAGCTCTTGTGTTTTTTATCAGATGGCTGGTTCGCACAAGTGATAACAGGGCAGACAAAGGGATGAGCCAATCACGGGCCCTCGAAATCTTGAAGGAGCGTTATGCAAGAGGGGAGATTGACACCGAAGAGTTCGAGCAGCGAAGGCGTCCCCTCGAGTCATAAAAACAGGTCACTGCTCCTCTTAAGGGAGCTTGTCACCAGGAGAGTAGGTACATGCTGGCCACCAATAACACCAGAATCAGCTTTATAGGGTTGACGATTGTGGGTGTCACCGTGCTCCACTATCTCACCCTGGCTGAGATGCGATACGAACATACCTTCCTGCGGCTTCTATATTACGTCCCCCTGGTTTTTGCAGGGCTATGGTATGGAATACGAGGGGCCTTGGCAGTATGCGGGACCGTAATCGCACTCTATACCCCTTATATGCTTATACAGTGGCACGGGTTTTCTACTGAAGACTTTGACCGGCTAATGGAGGGAGTCCTCTTTGTTGGCATAGCAATTTTGCTCGGAATTCTTATGGACAGGGAGAAACGCCACACGGAGGCGCTCATGGAGTCCAGAAACCTTGCCGCAGTTGGACGAGCCGTAAACGAGATCGCCCATGATATGAAGTCTCCATTAATGGCCATAGGAGGCTTTATGCGGCAAGTGGCAAGGCAAATTCCTTCAGATGACCCTAATAGAAAAAAGCTCAATATTGCGATCAGGGAAACAGCTCGACTTGAGGACATGGTCAAAGGGATGCTTGAGTTCAGCAGATCAGTGAGACTCAGTAAATCACCCGTGGATATAAACGAGCTGGTGATGGATCTGGCAAAACTACTAAGCCGCAATGGCGCACAATCTAATGTCCAATTAGTCCCTGAGATTGACCCTGATTTACCTATGATAATGGGAGATCGAGACAAGATTCAAAGGGTACTGATGAATATTATCACTAATGCTATCCAGGCATCCCCTGAAGGCCAGAAGGTAAGAATTCTAACAGAGGCCTCTGCAGATGGAATAGCAATAAAGGTGGTAGATTACGGTGCAGGAATAAAGGATGATCACAAGGAAAGTGTTTTCCATCCTTTCTTCACAACAAAGAAGAGTGGAACCGGCCTGGGCCTGGGAGTGGCCAAGAAAATAACTGAGGCCCATGGTGGGAGAATTTACTTTTACCCTAACCAGGGCCAGCCCGGTGTTACCTTCGTGGTTGAGCTTCCGGTTGATTTTCCGCGTGATCAGAAAGGAGCAGGTCATGGAAGGACATGAGCATTACTATCATCACGAGCATGAAGGCATGGCTCCGCAGCCTGAATTCGTAGACCCTGTTTGTGGAATGAAGACAACGGAAGAATCCCAGTTCATGAAGTATGAATATGAAGGACAGGCATTTTACTTTTGCAGCGATACGTGCCTGACCAAATTCAAGGAAAATCCTGAAAAATATATCCACATCGCTGAAGAAAAGCACGAAAAAGAGCCACCCCAAGAGGCAGCCGGAACAGGTATATATACGTGCCCAATGCACCCTGAGGTCCGCCAGATTGGCCCTGGATCGTGCCCTATTTGTGGCATGGCCCTGGAACCAGTTTTGCCCACTGAAGAGGAAGACAATGAAGAATACCTATACATGAGGAGAAGGTTTTGGGTTGGTGCTTTTCTTACGCTTCCGCTGGTACTCATTGCCATGAGATATGTCTTTTTCCCCGGTGGCTTTCTTGAAAAATTCGCCTCGGCACGAACCTATGGATGGATAGAACTGATTCTCGCCACTCCCGTGGTCTTATGGGCAGGATGGCCTTTTTTTGTAAGAGGATGGCAGTCCATCATCAACAAGAGCCTCAATATGTTCACGCTGATTGGCCTTGGTGTAGGAGTGTCATATGTTTATAGTCTCATCGCCACCTTTTTTCCCAGGATTTTTCCAGAGGCATTGAAAACACAGGAAGGCACTGTTGGGGTGTACTTTGAAGCAGCAGCGGTTATCGTGGTTTTGATCCTGTTGGGTCAGGTCCTGGAACTCAAGGCCAGGAGCCAAACAGGGGCCGCCATAAAAGCCCTGTTGGGCCTTGCCCCCAAAACGGCAAGAAAGGTTAATGAAGACGGTACGGAACAAGACATACCTCTGGAGCATGTGAAAAAGGGAGACAAACTTAGGGTTCGACCAGGAGAAAAGATACCCGTAGATGGTATTATAATCGAAGGGACTACCAATGTAGATGAATCCATGATCACAGGCGAACCGGTACCAGTAAAAAAGGGCCCAGGGGATAAGGTGGTTGGGGCCACTGTAAATGGTACCGGCAGCATTATAATGGAAGCTGAAAAGGTCGGTGCAGAGACACTGCTAGCCCAGATTGTAAACATGGTTGCAGAAGCACAACGCAGCCGGGCCCCTATCCAAAACCTGGCCGATAAAGTTGCAGGATACTTTGTGCCTGCTGTGATAACAATCTCGCTCATTTCCTTTGTAGTGTGGATGCTTGTGGGCCCTGACCCTCGTCTTGCCCATGCCATAATCGCTGCAGTATCAGTCCTTATCATTGCATGTCCTTGCGCCCTCGGGCTTGCTACCCCTATGTCCATAATGGTGGCCACAGGTAAGGGAGCAACTATGGGTGTCCTTTTCAAAAACGCCGAAGCCATAGAACATATGAGGAAAGTGGACACTTTGGTGGTTGATAAGACGGGAACTCTCACCGAGGGCAGGCCAAAAGTAACCAAAATTAAACTCCTGGGGAGCCTTGATGAAAAAGTGGCTCTCACGCTTGCTGCCAGCCTTGAGCAAGGCAGTGAACATCCTCTGGCAATGGCCATCGTGGACCACGCAAAAGAGACAGGTTCAAATCTGAGTCCACCTGAGGGCTTCGAGTCTCACACGGGAAAAGGAGTCTCTGCTGCTATAGAGGGGCGAAACGTGGCCCTTGGCAACAAGGCCTTGATGGAAGAAATGTCCATAGATACAGAGCCAGTGGCTCAAAAGGTTGCCCAGCTCCAGGCAGAGGCTGCCACTGTGATGTATCTGGCAGTTGACGGAAAATTAGAAGCACTTATCTGCGTTGCAGACCCCATCAAAGAAACAACACCTAAAGCCATTGAAGAACTCCACAAAGAGGGACTCCGGATAGTGATGCTCACGGGCGACAGCCGACACACGGCGGAGGCAGTGGCAAAGAAACTGGATATTGATGAGGTGGTGGCTGAGGTGCTTCCTGATCAAAAGGCCAATGCAGTCAAAGAATTTCAACACAAGGGCCGTATGGTGGCCATGGCAGGTGATGGCATAAACGATGCCCCTGCCCTAGCTCAGGCGCATGTGGGGATTGCCATGGGTACGGGAACAGATGTGGCCATGGAAAGCGCAGGCGTAACATTAGTCAAAGGAGACCTCACGGGCATTGTCAGGGCAATCAAGCTAAGCAAGGCCACCATGAAAAATATCAAGCAAAATCTCTTTTTCGCCTTTGTATACAATTCCCTAGGTGTGCCCATAGCAGCCGGGGTATTGTATCCCTTTTTTGGTATCCTACTGAGCCCTGTTATAGCAGCGGCTGCCATGAGTTTTAGTTCCGTCTCAGTGGTGGGCAATTCCTTGCGGCTAAGGAGGGTCAAGGTAAAGCCTGCTTGATGTAAAGATGATTGCGGTGGAAAGTGTGGGCTATTGCCGTGATGCTAGACACGGACAACACTGGCTAAGAAGCGGTCGCCTAGTACGGACCAATAATCTTGCAGGTTACTAAATGAGCCGTTTCTCCGAGGGAGGCTGCGATATGGGTAAAATGTACCCACTTCAATATCTCTGATGCAGGGTAATTGGGCTAATAAGAAGAAACACTCTGATTAGGAGGTTAAGGACTATGAATGTAGAAAAGGTGGAATACCCTGACGTAACATATACAGGAAAATGGTGGACACATCCTCCAATGCGTAATGCCTTGTTGGCCGGCATCATTACCATTGCGACTTTTTCTCTGTCCCATTTTGGTGTTATTTCTCAAAGACTAGAAATCCCATTTTACATCATCGCCATTGTTCTGGGTGGCTTCCATTGGATGACGGAGGGCCTAAAAGAACTAGTTAAAGAAAAAGAAATAGGCATTGAAATGTTGATGATTGGTGCCACAATTGGCTCGGCTGTCTTAGGTATGTGGGATGAAGCTGCATTCCTTGTGTTTCTTTACGGGACCGCAGAGGGCCTAGAAGAATATGCCTTTGCCAAGACCCGCCATTCCATTAGACAGTTGCTTGATCTTGCCCCTAAGGAAGCAAGGGTCATTAGAAATGGGAAAGAATTGACCGTACCGGCAGAGAACCTTGAGGTCGGAGACATATTTGTAGTAAGGCCAGGAGAGGCCATACCCACTGACGGGATTGTTATTGAGGGGCGATCAAGTATTGACGAATCAGCCGTTACGGGAGAATCTATTCCCAGAGAAAAGAAGCCCTCTGATAAGGTCTTTGCCGCTACCATAAACCAAGAAGGCGCATTGAAGGCAAAAGTTGCAGCAGCGTTCAACGATAATAGTCTCTCAAAAATGATTCACCTAGTTGAGGAAGCCCAAGAACAAAAGGGTAAGGCACAGTTATTTATTGAAAGATTTGGAAAGAAGTATTCGCCTCTTGTATTCATAACCGGTTTCTTGATGGTTCTCATTCCCGCATTATTGGGAATCCCTGTGTCGTATTGGGCAACACGCGCGGTTGTTTTGCTTGTAGCTGCAGCCCCATGTGCCTTAGTCATGTCGACCCCTGTGGCTATTGCTGCAGGTATTGGAAGCGCAGGAAAGTCTGGGATCCTCATAAAGGGAGGGATTCACTTGGAAAACCTGGGGAAAATTCGCGCGGTTGCTTTCGACAAGACCGGAACCCTGACCAAAGGGCGACCCGTGGTGACAGATATCATGCCGCTGACTCGAACCACCCAAGAGTTGCTCCAATTGGCTGCTAGCGTAGAGAAAAATTCTGAACACCCTCTTGCCATGGCTATATTGGCAAAGGCCAGTGATGAAGGGATCGATCCGAAAGAGGCATATGAATTCAGGGCGATGGCCGGTTATGGCGCCAGGGCCATGATAGCCAAGGAGACGGTTTATGTAGGCAAACCAGGATTATTTCGTAAGCTTGGGGTCTCATTCGATGGAATAAGTGCAATCGAGCACCTAAAAAATCAAGGCAAAACTATTATCCTGGTGGGGTCCAAAGAAGAAATTTATGGAGCTGTCGCTATCCGAGACGAGGTAAAAAAAGAGGCAAAGGATGTAGTTGGTAAGCTCCACGCTGATGGCATAGATACATTTATGCTTACCGGAGACAATGAAAAAACAGCCAGGGCAATTGCGAAGGAAATAGGCATTAACACGGTGCTGGCCGAGCTTAGACCTGAAGACAAAATTTCAACAATAGTGGAGCTTGAAAGGAGATTTGGTGCCATTGCCATGGTCGGTGACGGAATCAACGACGCGCCTGCTCTCGCGAGGGCAACCGTAGGCATAGCAATGGGCACAGCTGGCACGGACGTAGCTATCGAAGCGGCCGACATTGCCCTTATGGGTGATAACCTTAAAAGAGTTGTTGATGCAATAACTATAGGCAAGAGGGCAAAGCGAATTATCAGACAGAATATTGCCTTTTCATTAGTGGTCTTGACTCTGCTGATCCCTGGCGCATTAATCGGCCTTATGACGGTAACTGCTGCCGTCTTCTTTCATGAAGCTTCCGAACTCCTAGCCATTGCAAACGGATTGCGGCTTGCCAGAGGCTAGATGCAATCCGTGCCCCTCCGGAAATGGTGCAGCAACCATGGAATACATGAAGAATAACCTTTTTTATTGTGCAAAAACGCACAGAGGCCTTAAGAGGTTGCAAAATGAAGATTCGTACCTCGTAATACCGGATATTCTGAATCAAGTGGACCAAAGCAACCACCGGCCGGCCCTCTTTGCTGTTGCAGACGGGATAAGCGGGCATACGGGCGGAGGCCTCGCAAGTAAAATGGCCATAGAAGGCCTAAGCAAACATTGTATGGATATAACACCACACTATGGGAGTGTCCACAGGGGGAAACAGGACCAAGTCATTACAAAGCTCGAAAAGGCATTTTTAGCTATACACGATGAGATATGTACAGTGGCAGAGAATAACGAGAAATATACTTACATGGGGACCACCCTTTCCGCCCTTCTAATAGTGGGAAGAAAAGGCTACATAGCTCACGTGGGTGATAGTAGGATCTATCTGTTAAGGAATAACCACTTGGAACAATTGACTCATGACGATACGATGGCACAGCTTCTTGTCGAACTTATAACCTCAACTTCAAAAGGAGAGTTAGAAGATAAGCCAAAATCTTCCAGCACAAAATCTCTGCCTCAAATTTTTCCTGGAGACAAAAAATGGTTTGTTGCCATCCTTATTCTCATTGCCATCAGTGTTTCCATTCCGGTGATATGGTTTTTATGGCCGCGCGAAAAGCAAGTACAGGTTTCAGCTCATCTAAACACCACGCCAAACCCTGCAGTCAAAACAGAGATACTCTCTCCACTTAAGTCGCAACCCTCTATTGCCCAGACGGCTTCGAAGTTACCGAAGACACTGATAGCCGAGGATGGTGTCACTCTTCACCTGATTCCCGGAGGAACCGTGCACATACCACCCGGCTCACTGATCTCTGGCCAAACAACAATAACAGTTCCGCCATTCTATATGGATGAAACATTTGTCACTAATCATCAGTACGTTGATTTTTTGAATCAGGTCAGAAAGAAGATTCAAGTCGAAGAGAATGTTGTCAAGGGTGAGGGAAAAATCTGGATCATTCTTGGTCAAGTATTAGAAGGTTATGAGCCCATTGTCTACCGCAATGGACGTTTTCACGTAAATAAACCCGCCCACGCCTCCTGCCCTGTTGTTCGCGTAACAGCTTATGGGGCAACAGCTTACACAAGCTTTTATGGAAGAAGACTTCCCAGCGCAAATGAATGGCTATATGCGGTAATAAAGGGTGGGAAAGCATTTGGAAAGAATACCCCCACTGTCCAACCACAGTCTGCGCCACTTACTGACGGGAAAATGGCGGAAAGTTGGCCTATGGAAAGTATGAACGGCATGATAGAAATGATGCCCGGAGCCTCACAGCAATCAGTACCCCCGCAAGCATCCGGGTCAGAACCTGCCCATTTCCCAGCGCCGGTATTGAATTCTGAGCCTAATGAACTCGGCATACGCGGTCTAAACGAAAACATTAGTGAATGGGGGCTTCCAAACAAACATAAGCAACGAAAAACGGTCTATATTATTCTCGGTGGATTTGGAGGAGCCACAAAACCACAAAGCAACCTACCCGCCCGCCTTCCCCGGAAACCCTGGGAGGCATTCGAAGAAGTTAGTTTCAGAACTGTGGCAAATGCCCCTTCACCATTGAAGGAGGAATGATGATGACCAGGCTGACAAAGAACGAAAAGGATCTTAAGGGTCTCAAGGCCATAGGTGTTCCCCTTGCTGCAAACGTAAACCACTGAAAGACCGAAAAAAGATATATGAGGCCATTGATGAAATGCACGAAGCAGGGGTGGACTGGATAGGTATTGAAATAGATTCAGGTTCAGGTAATGGAAAAGATTACAAACGAAGTAGCCGCCGGGTGGTTGTAATGGTAGATGGCGGTTTCCGCAGGGGAAGTGATGTGGTGAAAGGGCTGGCCGCAGACGGGGAGCAGAATGTAAGAGACACAGTGGCCACGATCACAGTGGAGCCAAAACGCATCTTGAGCATGGTTGGGGCCCCGGACGTCCAAAACGTCGGAAGAGGGATATTGATATCCAAGGCAACATTGTAGAAAACCCGAAAAAAAAGACCATTGTTCCGGAATATATAAAGTGTGAGATTTTTCAGGCTCTCTGGAAGGGCCTCACCCACGAAAATATACCATGGAAAGCCCTCTCCATCGGACAGCTAGACTTGAAAGGATTTTTTTCCGCCATGACCCAGAGCATGGTAGACACGCTTGCCTCTGAGCAGAGACGAGCAAGACTAGGATTTTTCCTCCCGTATTCCCATCAAGCACAATTCTATCAAGTCCTCAATCCTTGCCTCTGCAAGGGCAATGCAGGTGTCTGCCGCACCATAGTACATCTTGAGTGTTCCATCTTCCTCCACCACTCCACCGCATGGAAAGACCACGTTTTGCACATCCCCTGTCCTCTCATAGGGAAATTCTGGGCCAAAAATAAAATGTGGAGTATAGCCTAATACTGATTCAGGGTTGTCAAGATCCAACAGCATCGCGCCTATACGGTAGATTCTACCCCCGCCTGTCTCCCTAACTCCATGATAAATGGCCAGCCATCCCTCGTCTGTCTTTAAGGGAGGGATGCACATTCCCACCTTGGAAGGTCCCCACCCCGGTTCAGGACCAAGGATCAAGCGTGACTTACCCCAATAAACAAGATCAGGAGAGTAAGTAATCCATATTGCCCCCTTTTCTCCACCGAGTCCTTGGGGTCTGTTAAGCACTGCGTAGTTACCACCAATCTTTTCTGGGAAAAGCACGGCGTCCTTATCATCCGGCACGCTTATCATGGATATTCTTTGAAATGATTCAAAATCTTTCGTATAGCCGATGGCCGCCCTGGGGCCGTAGGGACCATAGGCCGTGTATGTTATAAAATATGTATCGTCCATTTGTGTAATGCGGGGGTCCTCCACCCCATATCGCTCATAGACTTCTATCTCAGGGTCTTCAGAGGGAACGATCCATGGCTCCTTGTCCACCTCAAAATGATAGCCATCATCTGATCGAGCCAGGGTAAGGTGACTATGGCCACGCAGGTCTTCCACCCTAAGCAGGAGCAAGTACTGACCATTGAACTTGCATGCTGCAGCATTAAAAACAGTGTTACATGGATAAGGGATGTCTTCCCGAGTCAGAATGGGATTATGCTCAAACCGCATGAAAGGATGTAGCTTGGGTTTCATAATTACACCCTCATTCTGTTGTGATTATTCTAACGTCCACTTTAGGTGCATCCGTAATATCACGATAGAGTTCTAAATGCCTATCTGCAATAATCGACCACGAGATATTTTCCTTTACAAATCTCCTCCCATTTTCACAAAATTGCCGTGCAAGGTCCTCATCTTGAAGTAGCCGGACAATACAGTCTGCAAATTCACTCTTGTCGTTACATACCAAGCCAGCCTTGGCTCGGCCAAGTGTATCCACGAGGGCACGACTGCTGCTTGCCACAAGAGGCCTTCCAAAGGCCAAGCAGTGAGCGAGTATACCACTTTGGGAAACGATTTTGTATGGAAGCACCACAACATCTGCAGCACAAAGTACCTGGTCAAACACATGTTGAGGTAGCTGACCGCGGATTATAATAATGTTTTCATGGGCAGGGGAATTAGCAATTCTGTCATACAACTGGTCCCGATATTCCACATATTCTTGTCCCCTTGTTTTCCCTGCCATTACCAGCACAACATCGGGAAATCTCTCAAGTATCTGGGGAAACACATCTATTATTAGTTCAAAATTCTTTGATGGTCTGATATATCCGATTATCAATATAACCTTCTTATCTTCAGGAAGCCCTAGCCTCCTTTTGGCATCGGGAATAATGTCTACCTCTCTCGCTCCGTGCGGGATAACCCGAATTTTTTCGTGAAGTGTGTCGGGCATAAGTGCTCTCAATGTGTCCAGTTGATACGGCTCATGTACAATTATCCTATCCGAATTGGTCATCACTGCTTCAAGGATAGTTCTGTGAGGGAGATCCATATCGGTGTAAACCGTATGAAGTGTGCTTACCACAGGAATGCCTAGCATCTTGAATTCAAGAATCAACGGTACAACCGATACCCCCAGATGTTTGCCATACAGACCAAATTCATGTTGGATATGAACAACATCCGGAGTGAATCTTATCATCATCGAAAAGGCCTTCTCCGCGAGGTCCCCATCTTCATAATCAAAGGCAGAGAATACCTGTGGACCTGACCCGCCAATATGAGAAACCACATAAATATCGGTTTGTTTTGCTCTAAGGGCATCGGTTAAGTATTGGGTGTATGTGGCGATGCCGCACTCAATTGGCGGATAAGTTGAAATAAAACCAATCCTCATGCTATCGCCCCCTCTCTGAATTCTTAGGTTAGAGAAAAGCAGCATAAAGGCTGAAGACCGAAGACTGAAGGAAAAGTTTCAGGCGATCCTGCTACATATACTTGGGCAGGTAGGCTTCGGTCTCAACTCCTTCAGCCTAAATAGTTCCCATCCATAAACTTTATACCCCTCTCCCTCAAGGGAGAGGGAATTTATGGATGGACACTAAATAGCTAAACCAGGGTGTACCATTGGAAACCTCATTGCCGTTAACAAACCGCGGACGCACTGATACGTTCAATCAAACGGTTCAGCTCTTCGTCTGGATACCTGAAGTTTCTAAGGAGAGGTCTTGACCTGCGAGATAACCTTAAATATCCCCATCGACATCTTCTCTCCACCTCTGCCAAATCGTGTCTCTTGTAATAATAGGGCAAGTTCACCTCAAAAAAAGATAGTGCATCCGCATCACGCAGAATATTAGACTCCCGATCACCGCCCGTTTCATGGTTCCGTATCATCCCTACCACCCTTTCTATGGAAGCCTCATCCCAGTTACATTCTCTCATAATTTCGCTCACGATATTGGCGCTGTTTTCCGCATGGGCCTTTTTGAAGCTGTCAAAGTCCACAAAGTCTTCCCTATGCACCTTGACATTTTCCATTGCCCTCTCAATATCATGTCCCAAAGCAGCTATTTCCAGTAAGGGGCTTACCTCATGAGCAAGTCTCTTTACCCACTTCACCGTATTAAGTGCATGCCCGAAGTCCTCGGGCACCTCTGAGGCTCGAATCCTGTCCATAATGCGCTTTTTCGTGCACTCATAAGGTGTGAGGTTATTCCTTCTTCCCTGACCACTCACGGTACAATACCCATATTCTCCTGATATTTTCTAAATTTGTAATAACCGCAAGCACCACAAGAGTTGCCAGGACCCTGTTAAGCAGGGCACCAAGAAAGATAAGGAATATCCTCACGTCTCTGCCCAAACGAAACGTCACGGCTCGATTTCCAAGTTTATCCCTCAGATAGCTATCGTACTTGTGGGCAGTATAACTATTGATCAGACTTCCACTGACTGAGAAATAGCCTGCAAGCACAGCACCGAGTGTTGGACCTTCCCATAGAACGTGAATCGTCAGGCCAAGGAGAACAAAGGCATCAGCATAGCGATCCAAGACTGCGTCAAACCACCCACCGAATTCGGAAGTTTGGGATTTCAGACGGGCGACCTCCCCATCACATCCATCTAAAATAGAAGAAAATTGAGCCAGCACTGCCCCTATAACAAGAGCAGCGTACCCTTTAAGAGCGAACACCCCGCCAGCCACAACTGCAGCAAGAAATGAAAGAAAGGACAACTGGTTTGGAGTCAAAGGAGTATTGATAAGGTAACGGGTAATTCTTAATGAGACCGGACGGTTGATATATCTTGAAACAGGCCCGTCCGTGGTCTTTTTCAGCTCCCGAAGCAGTTGTCGCTCTGCCTTTTCAATTGATCGGTGGTCGTCTATGTCAAACCATGGCTCCTCCGGCCCGTGCACAGCACGTACCCTGCCCTCTGAGGCCAGAAGGCGGATGCCAGCCGAGAGGGTCGTGTCTCCATCGCTTTGAGCCCTTTTTAGGGCCTCAAAGATGCTCTCTCCACACAGAAACAGGCCGGTGTCTATCCCATTGTATTGAGTCAGGTCCTTCCCTATTTGTACCACTTTGCCCTCCCTTACCACGACCTTTGTGGCCTCTACTAGATCAGAATGCGAAAAATTGCTCAGATCCCTGTCAACTAAAAGAGCAACCTCATCGTTGTTAAGATGAATTTTCAGCATTTTTTCAAAGGCGCTTTGCGGTAGTAAGTGGTCGCACATGGTGAGAAGAAAGGGCCCTTGCACATGTTCCTCAGTACAAAGCACTGAAACACCATTTTCTTTATCCCACTCTTCATTTATCACGTGGGTGATGGATATGTTCTCCCTTTCTTGCAATAGATCTAGAAAGGCCCTAACCTCTTCGCCCTTAAAACCGGTGACAACGAGGAAGCTGGTGATTCCGCTGGCCTTGGCAGTAAGAATCACCCTTTCAATGAGCGGTTTGCCCAAGACCGAAACAAGGGGCTTAGGAAGCCCCTTGCTGGATAACCTTGTGCCTCTTCCCGCAGCAAGGATAAGGCATTTCATATTAGCTCACGCCTCTCGCTCACCCCGAATAAATTCCTCAGTCATCCGGTGGGCTTCGTCGTCTGTAAATTGTCTGGGTGGATGTTTCATAAAGTAAGCCGAGGGGGAATATAGAATTCCCCCTTTGCCCCTTTCCAAGGCTAGTTTGAGACATCGAATTGCATCAATGACAACGCCTCCTGAATTGGGAGAATCTTCCACAGACAACCTTAATTCGAGATTCATGGGAATATCTCCAAAAAGTTTCCCTTCCATGCGGATAAAGCATACCTTATTATCTTTTTGCCACGCCACCCAGTCGCTTGGACCAATATGTATGTTCTGACTGTCAAGTCTGAATTCCCCGAGCTGAGATTGAACGGCCTCTGTCTTGGATTCCTTTTTTGAGGCCAAGCGGCTTCGATCAAGCATGTTCAGAAAATCCGTATTCCCGCCTGTGTTTAACTGATATGTCCTTTCCAGCTTCACGCCCCGATTCTTGAACAGATTTGTCAGTACCCTGTGAACAATGGTGGCACCGAGCTGGGACTTAATGTCGTCCCCTATTATGGGGATATTTTTCTCTTCAAATTTCTTTCCCCATTCGGGATTGCTGGCGATAAAAACTGGCATGCAGTTGATGAAACCCACTCCCGCCTCCAGGGCGCACTCGGCGTAAAATTTGACGGCCCTCTCAGAGCCAACGGGCAAATAGTTCAACAGCATATCTGCCTTGGAATCGGTGAGCTCCCTTACTATATCCTCTTTAGTGGCTTCTGGTTCATCTGAGGGCACAAATGTGTATTTCTCATCATAGTTTTTCATATGGTCTGCAACTCCGTCAAGGATTCGGCCCATCCTCACCTTCACCCCCGTGGCAGGTACCTCCTTGTAAATAGCCTTGGTGCAGTTTGGCGGTTGAAAAATTGCCTCTGCCACATCCTTGCCCACTTTTCGTTTATCTATATCAAAGGCTGCAACCACTTCTATGTCACCGGGTGTATAGCCACCGATGTTCCAGTGCATGAAACCAATAGCGTCTTCTTCTGACTTGTGCCGGTAGTATTCGATCCCCTGAATCAGAGCACTGGCACAATTGCCAAGCCCTGCGATGGCGATTCTTATTCTTTCCATCAACTACTCCCTCCTTTCGCCAGCGATTTCCCGCATCACGACCATCGCTTTTGGTCTACCAAAACCAAAACCCACAAGGCGGTATCCACGGTAAAGGCCTTATGCCGGTTCTGATAGCAAACATTATTACAAAGCACAGAAACGTCAGAATTTCAAATATTTTATTTTTCTCGGGCGGGAATGCGGAGGTATGGATTAAGGCCCCTGCTCAGTCGGGCTAAACAATGCCATGTTAAATCCTTATTCAGATATTGGGTGTAAACTACCGGCACTGCCTCAGGTCTGGTTTTACCCCCTGACACAGGGCCACATCCACACCCTTCTACCTTTTAAGTAACTTCCAATGTTTCCGGAGAGTTAAAGACCCCAGAAAAAGCGCAAAGAAATTTTAATCACTCGCCACTAATTGTCAAGGGAGGTGAGACACGGCTTATTTCTTCACTAGCCCCTCATGAACTGTATTCATTAGGCTCAGGTAGCACCTTGCCTATTGCCCTCCTAATAGCTTTTGGAGGCTCGCCCTTGCAAAGTCGATGCTGGGGTCGAGCTCCAGGGCAATACGGTAGTATTCGATTGCCAGGTCTTTCTCCCCCAACTCCCTGTAATTGGACCCAATATTGGCATAATCAATTGCCGAAGTGGGATCCAGGGCCAATACCTTTTCAAAGCACTTTATGGCCTTTTCATGCTCTCCTAGCTTGAAGTAGCAGTACCCCATCAGATTGTACACGTCGGTTCTTTCAGCGTCGGCCTTTTCCGCATGCTCCAGGGCTGAAAGGGCCTCCTGAAACCTTCCCATCTCCTTTAGCGCCACCGCCATGTACGAGTAAATTGTGGCAATATTTTCCTCGTCAGGCCCCTCATCAATAGATTCCTTGAGATGCCTTAGTGCACTGTCGTAGTCCCCAAGGGCTATACGGCAAAGCCCTAGATAGAAATCCACATAATACCTGTTGGGCATAAGTGTCTTCATCCATTCAAGGCGCTCTATTGCCCACTGCTTGTCAACTGCCTCGGAAATGAGCCTGGCAGCAAACATCCCCACACTTGTGCCAGCAGCCCTCTCTCGAAAATGTGCCCCCGGAATGATTGTGTAGTAGGCAGGAATTTCCAACACGGGGTGCGTTACGTTTATCTCCAGGATCTCAAGACCAACGCGGCTTAGGGCCTCGATACAGTTTTCTATCTCAACTCTAATGTTCTCATTTGACAGATCAGGAAGGTCATCCAGACGCACGGTTTTTTCTGGATGCGTGATAAAAACAGCATCATTAAGATCTTGAAATTTTGGCAGGCCGCTTGCCACGTACTTGGAAAGGGTGTCAAAATCTCCCGCCAACTGGGCCACTTCGGTAAGGGCCCTTATGAGGGCCTTATCAGGATTGGGGGTTGTGCCCGCAGTCCAAACTATCTCACTTCGTTCAGGAAAAGTGGAAGGGTCATATGCCAAGATCCCCACGGTGGGGATTCCAGTGTCCAAGCTGAAGTCATTGGCAAATAATTGTACTCCCACCTTCCCGTATTTTTCTATTAGCTCCTTAGCCACGGGATCAATACTTGAAGAAAGGTCAATCCCCGGAACCGCCCGCCTTTCTCTGCTAACAATGGATGAAACATGCCTTTCTACAACTTCGCAAATTCCCTGAAGTATCGCTTCTTCGGTGCAGTTACCAGCAGAAGGGCCGTTAAATTCATTAATGGCGAAAAACCAATCAAAGGGGATTAGTACCGGCCTCTGAAGGGTGAGGTTGTAGCCCCGGGTCCACTTAAGGGGTATCTCGGAAAATACCTTTTCCGCAGCGTCCAGATCCGAAGAATCGTCATGGACTGACTGGGCGATTTTTTCAAACGACAGAGCCTTTTCCTTCACGTTTTTGTAGGTATCCACAAAAAAGTTGTCCTCGTTCTTGCAGAAGCTGAAAAAACTAAACCTCTCGGCAAGCTCCATCACCGCGCTTGCCTCTGCCTGCTGCGGGGTCCCGCCCTTGCCCATTTGTTTCTTGGTGCCAATTATCTCGCGCGCGTCACGGCCACACACGCTAAAATAAACAGGGATACCCAGTCTCCCCTTATCGATCCGTACGGTTTCTTCAAGTATATCAAGATCCACCTTTTTCAGTTTTTCCTTAAACCGCCTGACGGTTTCTTCGGGCGACAACACCTTGTCCTGATCCAGGGTATATTCCTTGTAGGCATCCCTGAGTACGATTTCGTGCTCCATGATTCATCTCCTTTTAAACGCGCTATTACCACAAAGTGGTAATAATTGCAAAATTCCTGGCAAATTTCAATAGAGTTTTTGAACTGACAAACAACTGCCACACTAATTAATGCCAAGAGTGATTCAGGGATTACAGTCGTACTGGCAGTTGCCTGTTTAAATAGATCTTGTTCAAATCCAGGTATACATCATATGCAAGAATTTCAAGCCCATTATCCACTGCCTTGCGGAGCTCCTTGCTGTATGCAGAATCAATCATATCAGCAGGAGAAAATACTTCCGCGTCCATCCGCTGGATCAAATAGAACATGACGGCTCTATGGCCGCGCTTGATTTCCTGCTGCAAATCCACCAGATGCTTCAGGCCCCTGACAGTCACCGCATCGGGGAAAAGTGCTATGCCATTTTCCACCAAAGTGCAATTTTTTACCTCTACATAACAGGTCTCGCACCCATTTCGGAGCAAAATATCGACCCTTGAATTGGTGGAATAAGCCACCTCAGTCTTTATCTCCCCATATCCACTAAGGCCCTCTATTGCCCCGCAGGATATACTTTTCTTAACCAGCTTATTGGGAACCAAGGTGTTTACACCCACCAATGAGCTCCCCATCTCGATTATTTCCCAGGTGTACGGAAGCTTCCTCCGTGGATTATCATGTAACGAGAGATAAACGATTCTTCCTGATTCTGAGCACCCCTTCATGCTCCCCGAGTTGGGGCAGTGGGCGGTTACCACTGAGGATATCTGACTTAAATATGTAGTCCATAGGATTCCAGTCCTCCGGGGCGTCACCCTGGACCCCGAAAATGCCCTGTGCCTCCGCCGTGCTCATGGGCAGGCTGGACGCCTTGTCGATCAGGAGACCCTTTATCGTGTAATGCCACACATCCCCTTCCTTGCACAGGTAGACCCCAAAAGGTTTTCCGAGCTCGTCCTTGCCATCATTGATGACCGATTTCCAAGCCGATGCCGATGCTGCATACTCGTTTACCTCTGTAGCCATCCCCAAGAAGAACGCCTGTTCCGGGTTAAAAAGGTCGTATTCCGTAGTGCCCACGAAAAAACGGATGCCGTGGGCGCGCAAGATTTCCAGGCCTTCCTTATTTTTTCGGTTATCTCGTGCCCAACGACTAGCATCACACACGATAGCAGCGTCAAACAAACCCTTTCCTGCATCTTCGAGTAGCTGATCCAGCTTTCGCCTTTCCTGATCGGGTGTCGCATGCTCCTGGCCCGAATAGCGCCAGCAGTGCCCCGGGATTGTGCCCCCAAGGATCTGGACTGCTCGCTCGATTTGTTCCTTTTGTGTTTTCAAGCTGTGTCCCTTTTGAGCTTGGCCCTAGGTGCTAACACGAATAATAGGTGCGAATCGCAACCCTTTTGTAGGCTTCATCCCTCGGTCCTCCTTATCATGCCTCTCATACATTATAACATGCTTTTCAGATTTTACTTAAAAAGTGGGGATTTTTGTCTGCATAGCCACCGACCATTGCCTAACCTTTTACAAAACTTTCCGATGTCCCGTTCCCGTGCCGCCGCTGTGTAGTACAACTCGTCCCCGTTTGGCAACTGGATAGGCCCGGCCGGACCGACTCTCCGGTTCGCTGCATCCTCCTTGATTTCGCCCAAAACCTTCAGGATCTTGCTGCACGTACGACGGATCTTACAAACGTCTGACTGCTCATAAAAGTTCATCTTCCTCCTCCTGCTCTTTCTCCTGTCCGTTCTTCTTGACCACCCTTTCTTCAAGAATGTCAAAGTCATCTGGACCGACCAGCCCAAAATCCTTCGTACAATCCTCCCAGTCATCGACAATGGGAAAGTCTATTGTCTCAAACGCTTCAAAAAAATCCTCCATCTCTCACACCTCCTCTTTTTTACGCACTTGCCGCCCTCTGCTTTGGTTCAACCACCGATGTAAAATCCGGCTTGGCCTCCTCCACAAGTCCCTTCACCTTCAACCAATGAATAAGATTCACCACAGTGGTCCCATATTTTCTGGCGACAAATGTCTTAGGGGAGCCGTTTTTCAAAAGTGCGATGATCTCATCTTTATACGGGTCAAGCTTCGATTTTCCCGGCCCCTTTGGTCTTGCTTGCTTGACTCCAGCCCTTTTTCTCGCTGCCAGTGCCTCCTTAGAGCGTTTGCTGATAAGGTCACGCTCGATCTCGGCCGCGATGCTGAAAGCCATAGCCAAGACCTTGCTCTCGATGGAACCGTTGAGGGACCAACCATTTTTGACGTCGTAAACTTGCACCTCTTTGCTTTTGAGCACCGACAGGATCTCCATGATCTCAAGTAGGGATCGCCCTAATCTGGATAATTCTGGAACAATAAGACGGTCTCCCGGTTGCAGGTTTTCAATAAGGGCCCTGATCTTCCTCTCGGATGACTTCCAGGATACCTTCCCGCTCACCTTCTCTTCCACGAACTCCACATTGCCCCAGCCCTTCTTGTGCGCGAACAGAAGAATCTCTGACTTGAATTTGTCAAGGTCCTGCCCGTCCGTGCTGACACGCAGATATGCAAAGGTACGTGGACTAATTGTGTTTTGTTGTGTTGTTTTCATCTCCGTTGATCTCTTTCCTGCGTTAGTTTGCCTTAACTTAAATGGAAATCTCAAATTATATGAATTATTATAGCAGCAGAATCACGCGCCGAATCCTCTGAATTCGAGATAACACCTGTGGGCCGCTTCTCAGTCAAGATTCAGAACCTTGAGGATATGATCCACATATCAGTAGTAGACGGGTCACTAGATACAAGT
>Ga0190359_1000435_pt1 | contig 28130 bp, 21 predicted proteins | sample 48721823_MG_FD_161269 | JGI IMG/M metagenome (GOLD analysis project Ga0190359, IMG submission 161269) | Hydrothermal vent microbial mat bacterial communities from Southern Trench, Guaymas Basin, Mexico - 4872-18-2-3_MG | ecosystem: Environmental > Aquatic > Marine > Hydrothermal vents >... | reverse complement strand
ACTGTGGTGCCCAGTCTTTCAACCTCTATGAAATTAACATCAACAGGGAAGATCATTGGAAATTTCAGTCAGGACCGGAATTCCGGTGTCTATGGAGAGATTGGCAGGATGCCGGACCTCATTCCTCTCAATATAGAGCTGTTTCGTTCCGGCGAAAAAACCAAAGATATTCATTTAAATATCGTTGAAAACAAGATTTTAACCGCTTCTTTGTTAAATGTAGCTGTGACCAGCATAATGTCTTCTGAGGAGAGGTCCATAGGAGACCTGACTTTAGAGTTAAATGGAGATGTTTTTCTTGAGAACGGGATGAGTATTCATATGGAGGACCTCTATTCAGGGAATTTTGACTCTTCTATTTCGGATGCTTCGAATTTAGTGGCTGCCATAACTTATTATTTAACCAACAACGAGTTTGAGGACCTTGGTATTCATAAAATCGATTTGAAACTGGATTCATCGGAAGAAATAAGTATCTCTTATCTTGAAAAGGTTTGGCTTGATAAATATGATGTTTCTCCTGGGGAAGCGATCCAGGTTAAGATTTATTCCCGCAATTTCAGGGGGGATAATGTTTTAAAGGAAGGCGGCTTTTTGGCACCTAACCTTCCTTCAGGTTCCAAGTTTTATCTTTTTGTGGGAGATACGTCTTCAATGGGTCGGCTTGAGAGAAGTCTTTATCAGACCCAGGCTTTTATGCCTCGTAATCTCTATCAATTGATCAGGATTCTAGGCAATCAGAGGAAGAATAACCGTATCTATATAAAGATACTTGCAGATAAGCCCGGGCTTTTCTTAAAGGGAGAAGAACTTCCGAATCTTCCTCCGAGCATAAAGACAATGTTTTCCTCTTCTCGTGTTGCGACCTCTATTCCTACGGAGATAAGCAAATCAACCTTGAGTGTTTTTCAGATCAAAGTGCCGTTTGTATTTAAGGGAGCAGCTATGATTCCCATAAGGATGAAATGATTTTTTATTAAATTGAGAGAGAGAATGAGTATGAAAAAAACGCTGTTTGTGATGCTTTTTGTTTTGATATTTTTTGGACAAGTAGCCTATTCTGTGACTCCTCAGAAATGGACCTTAGAATCATTTGATGATTTTATTAAGGGGAAACTTCATGGCATATCGGTCTCTTCGGATGGAAAACTGACTCTTTCCCCAACAGAAGAGGGACTCACAGCTCCTCCTGAGGAATTTTTTCTGTCCCTGGCAGTCACTTCTGAAAACATTGTATATATAGGCACAGGCCATAAAGGGGCCGTATATCGTATTGGGACAGGGGGAGAACCTGAGTTGTATTTCAAGACTCCGGAAATGGATGTCACTTGTCTCGTTTTAGGCCCTGACGGAAGCCTTTATGCCGGGACTTCACCAAATGGGAAAGTCTATAAAATAAAAGGAAAAGGGGAAGGAGAGGAGTTTTTCAATCCTCATGAGAAATATATCTGGGATATGATGTTTACTCCGGAAGGTTCGATACTGGCCGCAGTGGGAGAAGATGGGGGGATCTATCAGATCACTCCGAATGGAGAAGGATTGAAAATCTTTGACTCGAAAGAAAACCATATTCTCTGTATGGAATGGATTTCTGAAGACAGTTTTATTGCAGGAAGCGGAGGAGCCGGACTGCTCTATAAAATATCAAAGGAGAAGAAGACTTCAGTGATGTTTGAGTCTTCTTATGAGGAAATAAGATCGATTGCACTTGATGATGAAGGTCGTATTTATGCAGGAGCCGGGGGGAGTGTGAAGGTATCAGAAGACAATCAATTACCATCGGTCTTATCGAGAGAGCAAGCGAATGTGTCGTTGACTGTCAGCACGTCCGGTGAAGGATCCAGTCAGATCCCCACCTCAGACGGAGATAATCCGTCAGCTCTCTATAAGATAGAGAAAGACGGAAAGGTCAAGCAGGTTTGGAAATCTGATAAAGATATGATCTATTCTTTATGCTGGGATGATGCGAGGAAGAGAATCGTTTTTGGAACGGGCAGAAGAGGACGGCTTTATACATTGGACAAAGACGAAAGAGTCTCACTTCTGTTTCAAAAAGATTCCGAACAGGTCTTCCTCCTGCATCCGGTAAAAAATGATATATACACACTTTCAAATAATCCTTCGGAAGCAACCTTGATTCATGCTAAACAAAGATATGACGGGGAATATACAAGCAGTGTTTATGATGCGCGATTGATGTCTTCCTGGGGGAATATAGAATGGGGAGGCGATGTCCCGTCAGGAACGGTCATCCAGCTCCAGACTCGAAGCGGGAATTCGAAGCAGCCTTCCGCAACTTGGAGCAACTGGTCTCCTCCCTATAAAAAAGAGAACGGAGAGCAGATTTTGAATCCTGATGCACGTTATCTCCAGTTTAAGATTTTATTCAAGAGCAACTCGGGAAATATTTCTCCGGTGGTTCAGAAAGTCCTCCTTTTTTATCTCCAGCATAACAAAGCTCCGAACATCAAAGCAATACGCCTCCTCCCTCCGAATACGGTTTTTATCGAGCCTCCCAGCGGGGAAGAAAAGATATGGGGTTTGACATCTGATTCCATTGAAGAGAAGGATGAGTCGAAATCATTTGCCGGTGCAAAAAAAGCCCAAAGAAAAGGGTACCAGACTGTTATCTGGGAAGCAGCAGATGAAAACAACGATAACCTTGTCTATTCAATACATATCAAAAGGACCGAGGAAACCGAATGGCATCTTCTGAAAGAGAATTGGCCGGAGAAGATTTTTGCTTTTGACACATTATCACTGCCGGACGGAGAGTATGTCATCAAAGTGAAATCTTCTGATATTCCCTCCAATCCTTTGGATAAATGTCTGGAACATGAAAAAGCCAGCAGGTCTCTGGTCATAGATAATTCAATTCCTGTCATTCAAAATTTCCAGGCGGTCCGTTCCGGAAGCAAATTGAAAGTGCAATTTACAGTTAAGGATTCTTATTCAAGGATAGAAAAAGTGCGTTATTTCATAAGGCCTTTTGGCTGGAAAATCATTTTTCCCAAAGACGGGATGTGCGACTCCACTCAAGAGGAGTTCGATTTTTCCGTAGATCTTCCCGAAAAATTTGATGATATGATAACGGTTAAGGCTGTGGATGAGCAGGGAAATGTAGGAGTTGCAAGGACTTCTTTTTGAATCCGGATCAAAGCTGAAAAATGGATGATATCTTAGCGAGAATAGCCCTGTGTGTGGAAAGAGGCAAAGTCAATGCTGGGTCCAGATACCCTCCCGAACTCAAAGGCCAGGATGGTGCGGATGAGCTGACAAGGCAGGCGCTTGACAGGAATATCCGGCCGGGGGAGATACTGACTTCCGGTCTTATATCAGGAATGCAGAGAGTGGGGGAGAAATTCAAAAGAAATGAGATCTATCTTCCGGATGTTTTGGTGGCGGCTAAAGCCATGAACGCGGCTATGGAGCATCTCAAGCCCTATTTTATTTCCGGGGATGTCAAGCATAAGGGAAAGGTTGTTATGGGAACGGTTTCCGGGGACCTGCACGATATCGGCAAAAAGATTGTGGTCATGTTTCTGGAAGGCAGCGGATGGGAAGTGATCGACTGCGGGGTGGATGTGTCTTCCCAGGATTTTTTAAGAGCCATAAAACAGAACAAACCAGTGGCAGTCGGGGTGAGCGCTTTGCTCACCACGACCATGATCCATATGGAAGAGACCGTTAAAACCATAAAATCTAAATTCCCTGAAGTAAAGGTCTTGGTTGGGGGAGCTCCGGTCACTGCGGAGTTTGCCGGGAGGATCGGGGCGGATATGACCTCAGCCCATCCTCAGGAAGCGGTCGAATATCTGGAAAGTCAATAAGCGGCTGTAGAGATTTTGGGGGCAAAAAACAGTAGCTCTTCAGGGTAAGGGGCTGTGGAAAAATATGGTTATCTTACTGATTATAAAAGAGATGTCCGGGCCCGTCCCCCTAAAAATTACCATTGTTTGGCTTTGTCAGGCTGGAGTTTTGAAATATCCAGTCCTCTTTCATAGGCTCCAAGGATATAAAGGCAGATATCCCGGAGCGAAGAGGGATGATGGAGGGCTTCGGATAAAGACTGCTCTCCCACGCTCCAGACACCACCCCCTCTTATGATCACTATTTTGTAATCATGTAAGAGGCGGATAAAGGTTTCTGATTGAAAGGCCGGGGGCAGAATGGGAATGGCGAGATAGAAAAAGCTTCCTTCAGCATCTATGGGGACAACTCGATCGATGGGTTTTTCCCTTCCGGGGGGGACAAAGTAGGAAACTGCTTCTGCTTCGGGAATACAGCAGTGGATAACGGTTTGAAAATCAGTTTGTTCGTATATTTGTTTGTGGATGGTCAATTCCCTGTCCTTTTCTTTGCTTTTTAAGGACAGAGGCAGGTCCAGGATCGGGCCTCCGATTTCCCTGGGCATGGAGGCTTTTGGTGCGTAAAGTATTTTGTCTACTCCGCGAATGGACATGGATCCTGTGTGGAAGGGGGAAAGATTGGATTTGAATATCCTGGCTGCGGTCTTCTTGAATTCTTCTGTGATCTCCTCTTCACCCTCGATTTTTTCTGCTGCTCCCTCATATTGTTCGTATGTATTAGGAGGATAAGGAAAGAAACTGGATGGGGATTGAGTGATTTTTTCTCTTAAATTGTGGATGTCAATATCCAGTTTCTGGGCCTGCCGCGCAATATAGCCTGAATTATTGGCTAGACACACATGAAAAAGAGCTTTTTTTACCGTGCTTCCCCTGGAAAACGTTCCATGTCCCTGAAGGACCATGATCTTATGCTGCGCCAGCCTTTCCGGGATGATTCTTGTCATCTCAGGCGATCCACAGGGGACTTCCACCCAATCCACTGGGATACGGCCGTTGAGATGGTAAAAACCAAGGGAGTCAATGGGAATAAAAGGGGAGGGTTTGTTGGGTTTTTCTTCTTCATCAAAAGTCATGATAGTGAGTTCCTTGGTGTGTGCGTGTATGACAGCCCGGACTCCGGGTATGGAAAGGATTTTGGCATGGATGTCTGTTTCCGATGAAGCTTTGTAGTAACCGTAGTCTGTTTCTGAAGGAGAAAGAAAGCAGATCTGGTTTGGCTCCAGATCGCCTTTTTGGGACCCTGCGGCTGTGATGACAATTTTTTCATTGCCTTCAGCGTCTTTCCAGAGGGTGGATATATTTCCGCTGTGGCTGTCTTCTAAATCCTTGTCTAGGAGGATGCGGCCTACGGATTGGAACAAGCGGATTAATGTCTCATCAGCTTCCCATTTATCAGAAGTCATTTTTATATCTCTTCCAATTCTATAGATTCTAAGATTTTTTTGGAAGGAATGCCTTCCGGGACACTCCATCCCCTGGCTTTATAGTAGTCTTCTCTCATTTTACTTTGGGCTTTTTGTGAAAGAGTTGTTTTCTGGTCTTGAACGGTTATGGGTTGGGAGCTGAACCGCCGGGGCAGGGAGTCATCCGGATAGGTCAATCCGGCTCTGAGATTGAACACTCTTTCCAGAGCCGCGACCCTTCCGGCCATTTGAACGAATTCGCCTGAAGAATATTCATATCCTGTGACTCCGCTCAGCATCCGGGACCAGGGTTCTGTGGAGAAAGCAAATCCCGTGAAACGGCATATTCCCAAGGAATCCTGGATGATTCCCAGATTCTGCATGTTTCTTATGGCAATGGGGGATTGGAGCAGGCTGAATCTCGGTATCTCTTTAGCCCCGCCAAAAAAAGCCAGAGATACAGCATACCCGCCTCTGAGATGGCAGGCTCCGGTCGGAGATGTCATATAGCCAAGACCTTGGGTAAAGGATGACCTTGGGTCATATGCGGGTATTTCCATTTTTTTAACACTCATGGAATAGGAAGGATTATGGAAGAGTTCAGCGAATCTGTAGGAGCCTTCCGATATTCTATCGCCTATCCCTTCTCTGAAGGCTGTCCGCCTGATTGTTTCTTCAAGCATGTCTGAACGGCCAAATAAAAAGGGGATGCCGTCTGTATCCTGTTTGTTTATGATGCCCTTTTCAAAGAGTTCCATCACACAGGCGGTGGTTCCCCCCATACTTATGGAGTCAAGGCCCAGTTCATTGCATAAATAATTGGCTTTGGTGATGGATTTTAAATCATAGATCCCGCATTGAGGTCCTAACATGACAAGGGTCTCATATTCCGGCCCCTCTCCTGTTTTTCCGTCTACAGAGGTGTGCCGCTGGCAGGCTATGGGACATCCAAAGCAGGCACCCGGTCTTTTGAGCAGATCTTTTTTTATTTTCTCTCCGGAAACCTCATTGATATCCTTGTCCTGGTGGACATTATCCTGAAAATTTTTATGCGGAAGCATCTCCATAAGGTTAATGAGCTTTATGAGTCCGGCTGTACCCAATTCTTTCAAAAGTCTTTTGGTTATAGGGGCTGCTTTCATGATATATTCAGCCTGTTCTTTTCCGGCTCTGAAAGCCTCCTCTTTCTTTATGTCAGTTTTTTTGTCTCCTTGGACACGTATGGCTTTAAGATGCTTGCTTCCGAATACAGCTCCGGGGCCCCCTCTGCCGTAGGCTCTGTTTTTATCGTTCATCACAGATGAGAATCTCACACAGTTTTCCCCTGCTTGACCGATGCACAGGATACGAGCTCTCTTTTTTTTCCTTGTTAGGATATCTGTCGTCTTATGGACATTGAGTCCCCAGATGTTTTCAGCAGAGCCGATTTTTACAGACTCTGGTTTGATGTCAATGAGGGCAGGTTTTTGTGACCTGCCTTTTATAAGGATGATGTCATATCCTGCGGATTTCAAGTAGTATGCCCATGATCCTCCGCAGTTTGAGCTCCCGATCATCCCTGTAAGGGGGGATTTAAACACCATATGCCCTCTTGCTGCAGTGGGTGCTGTGGTGCCTGTGAGGGGCGAAGCGGCTATGACTACGATGTTCTCGGGACTGAGTGGATCACAGGAGGGATTGACGGCATCGAAAAAAATACGGGTAGCCAGAGCTCTTCCACCGATGTAGTCTTTAAGAAGGCGATCCTTGATCCTCCTGGTGTGGACAGTGGAACGCGTCAAATCTATTTCTAGCAGTTTTTTGTGTACCCCACCTTGTTTCATTTATTTTTTGACCCGCTCCAGGTATTTATCTTCTCTGGTGTCTATGCGTATGATATCATCTTTTTTGATGAATTGAGGCACGTTTATGGTTATTCCTGTCTCTAAGGTGGCTGGTTTGTTGCTTGCGGTCTGAGTGGCTCCTTTAAGATAAGGCTCTGTTTTTGTTACTCTCAAGTCAATGGTCATGGGGGGTTTGACTCCGACAGGCTTTCCTTCATACATTTCCACGGAAAAGACAACATTGGGGATGAGGTAGTTCACCGCGTCTCCCAGGACCTCGTCAGACAGCCTTATCTGTTCATACGTTTCCGTATTCATAAAAATAAAATGGACAGCCTCTTTATAGAGATACTCCATTTCTATTTCTTCCAGATACACCTGCTCAACCTTATCTTTTGACCGGAATCGATAGTCACGAAGCGTCTGGTCTTTGAGCCTCCTCAGTTTTGTCTGCATGAGAGCCTGTCCTTTTCCAGGGGTGATATGAGATGTCTCGAGTACTGAATAGAGTTCGCCTTCGATCTCTATGACCATCCCTCTCCGTATTTGAGTGGCATTGATCATTTATCTTTATCCTCCGAGTTTAAGAATGGTGTTCATTGTTCTCATGGATTGTGATTCCTTTATCCACATGAACAATATACGCTTTCGCTCCCAGATTTTCCAATTTTTTGGCCACAAGCTCCGCATTATTTGGGGTGTATGCAAAGATGCAGCCGCCTTCTCCGGAGCCGTTTATTTTAGCTCCCAGGGCTCCGGAATCAAGGGCCGTGTCGATCATTTTATCGATTTTTGGAGATGAGATCTGCAAGTAATTTCTGATGACATCCTGCTGCCTGGAGAGAAGCGTTCCGAATTTTTCATGATCAAACTTTTTCTGTTTAAACAGGTTCTCACCCTGAGCTGTGATGTCTTTGGTCATAAGAGTGCCCTTCAAAAGCCTTTTTTCAGTTGCAGGGAGTTTTTCGATTTCTTCTTTGATGTCTGAATTCAGAGGGCTTTTCAGGTTAAAGTCACTGATATTGTTTTTAATAAGCGAGACAGCTTTAAGAACATGGGATTTTATAAAGCCCAGAGTTCCGGTTGTGTTTTTTCTGATAAGGGAGTCAGCGAGCACGAAATTTTTCAGAGGACTCTTAAAGGAATTTACTCTTAGGTTTTTTCCAAAATGGATAGAGATGACCCGGCCCAGAGCTGAGGAGTAATGGTCCATCTTTCCCCCCGGCTCCTTGAATTCAGCCACTTCTGACTGAAAAGCCAGCTCAGCGATTTCTTTAGGCGAGGAGGCTCTTGTGTCGCCGGAAGCTTTGAGCAGAAAACCGATCCAGGCAACTACCAGGGCAGAGGAACTGGCCGTGCCGGAGTTTATAGGTATGCTTCCCCTGACCCGGGCTTTCCATCCGGATTCCGGGAGGATTTTTTTTCTCAGAAGTATGTTCACAGCGCTTTTCAGGTAATCTCTCTCCTGGCTGTAGGGCAGTTCCTTCCCGACAGGGAATTCATCTTTTTCTCCGATGTCAGGAAGCGCGAGCTTTATGTGCTTTTCATCTGTTCTGATTCCGGTTATGTATATTCTCAGGTTGATAGCCGCAGCTATAATAGGAAGGCCAAAATAGTCCTGATGCTCCCCCAGAAGGCACAGTCTTCCCGGAGCCGAGACAAGTATTTTCTTCTTTTCCATGATTTACTATTATCTAAAGTATACGAATCGTGTCAAATAATTTGAAGGGAGTATAAGCCGGGATTATTATACCTGACCTATTCATAAAAAAATGGCGATGAGCAATTTTTTGTTTTGATATCAAGGATATGCATACTTTTTACAAAAATGACAACTGAAACATTTTTGTTTGTTTTCACTTTCATTTTAATCGCCATTTTTTTACCATATAAGCAAGCCGATCTCACTGCATCTGCTTCGTTACAGGGTACTCGCGGTGAAGGACCACAGCTTCGCACCCTGTGCCTCGCATCTGCAGCAACCTCGACTTGTGAATAATCCAGGTTATATATCCTTAAGAAATTCAGGTGTGGACGCGGCGACATTGAAGATTTCCCCTTCGGATGCAGGAAGTCGATCCTGAGTTTCACATCCTTTTCTTGCAGAGAAAGATGTTTGAGTCTATCATTACTTTGAACGGAGAGGACGAATGAGCGAACTGTGTTTTTTAGGAACAGGCGGATCGATTCCCGCAGAAGGGAGAAACAACGCGTCCTTGGTTTTGAATATGGGCCGCGAATTGGTGCTCATAGACTGCCCCGGAGATGCATACGGTAAAATAAAACGGTTGGGCTTTGATCCTCGAAACATTTATTCCCTGTTCGTCACACATATCCATCCGGATCACGTTTACGGCCTTCCGGCCCTGGTCCATAGCCTGATGCTTGAAGACATGTCTTTACTTCTTTATGGCTCTCATGAAACGGTCCGGTTTTGTAAAGATCTTTTAAACCTTTTCTGTCTTTTAGGAGAGAAAATAAAATGCCGGATTCGGTTCAAGCCATTGGAAGAGGATCAGTATTTTCAAATACACCCTTCTCTCAGGGCGTCTTCGATCAGGATCCCTCATTCATCCTCCTCGCTTGGTCTGGATCTTCATTTTAAAGAGGAGGATTTAAGCCTTCTCTACTCCGGCGACACCCCTGTCTATGAGCCTCTTTTTAAAAGAAACAGCACTCCGGAGATACTCATTCATGACTGCAGTGCTCCTTCCCGCTTTTTCAAGCAGTTTCCTTCTCTCTCGAAAATGCACACCCACTCTCTTGCTCTGGGAAAGATGGCCCTTGAGTCAGGGGTCAGATGTTTGATTCCCATTCATTTTTTTGGTGAGCTGGATTATTCAATGGAAGAGATTGAGATAGAAATAAGAAAAAATTACAAAAACCGGTTAATCCTACCTGAAGACCTGGGTAAGATACAGATATCAAGGTCCTTATTAGAGTAAAAGAAAGACGTTATATTTTGAGATGGGATATTTAAAGAGTAATGAAAAGGGCAGCAGGAAGAAAGCGGAGCTTATCTTAAGAAACGGTCGGTTCTGGACCTTGGACCCGGTTCAGCCGGAGGCTGAAGCCGTGGCTGTTCAAAACGGACGGTTCGCCGCAGTCGGGTCCTGGGACCGGATCAAAGACTGGGCGGGAAAATCAACTCGCCTGATCGATCTGGACGGCGCTTTTGTGGTTCCTGGTTTCATAGACAGCCATACCCATTTCATGGAGGGAGCATTGAATCTTGCCTCCCTTGATTTACGTGAAGCAAGAAGCAGGGAAGAGTTCGTCAAAAAGATAAAAAATGAAGCAGGGAAGCTGGAAAAAGGGGAATGGATAACAAGTGGAGAATGGGACCAACAGCAGTTTGATTCCAAAGAGCTGCCTCAAAAAGAATGGATCGATGGAGTGACTCCGGAGAATCCTGTTTGTATCTACCGTAAAGACATGCACACAGTTTTTGTAAACAGCCTGGCATTAAAGATGGCAGGTATATCAAAACACACACCTCATCCGGAGGGAGGGAAAATTGTCAAGGATCCTGGAACAGGGGAACCTACCGGGATATTGATTGATGGAGCTGCTAAGCTGGTATTGCCTCTTATCCCTGAACCGGACCGCAAAGAAAAGCTTGCAGCGGCGGAAAGGGCGATAGAGTTTGCCAATAAAAGGGGAGTGACATCAGTTCATGAGATGGGCCCACTGGACAATCTCAGTATTTATAAAGAGCTTTATTTGAAAAACAGGTTGAATCTGCGTATCTGTTTGTATCCGCCCATATCACTTATGGATCAGTGGCCGGTATCTGAAATAAAGTCAAAGAAAGAAGAAGGATTTTATAAGGTGGGAGGGCTGAAAGGGTTTGTGGATGGTTCGCTTGGCTCATCTACTGCTTTGTTTTTTGAGAAATACACGGATGATGCAGGTAAAAAAGGCATTCTGGCTCCGGATATGTTCCCTCAGGGAAAGATGGAAGAGAGGATCAAAAAAGCTGATGATGCAGGTCTTCAGGTCGCTGTTCATGCTATTGGTGATAAAGCCAACAACATCATCTTAGACATCTTTGAGGATATTATGAATTCTTCGGAAAAGAGAGACCGCAGGTGGAGGATCGAACACGCTCAGCACTTGATGACGGAGGATGTCATCCGGATGGGACGGTTGGGAGTTATAGCTTCAGTCCAGCCCTATCATTTGATCGATGACGGGCAGTGGGCTGAGAAAAAGATCGGCCTGTCCAGAGTTCGCTTTTCATACCCTTTTAAGTCTTTGTTGAAAAATAAGGTTATGTTAGCTTTTGGCTCGGATTGGACCGTGGCCCCCCTGGAACCCCTTTTAGGAATATATTCTGCGGTGACAAGAAGGACATTAGACGGGAAGAATCCTTATGGATGGATACCAGGGGAAAAGATATCTGTCCGGGAAGCGATTAGAGGATATACAGTAAACGCTGCTTTTGCAGAATTTTCTGAGGATATCAAAGGGTCCATAAGAAAGGGCTTTCTTGCAGACATGGTGGTTCTTGATGAAAATCTGTTGGATAGGGAACCTGTTGAAATAAAGAACGTTCAGGTTATAATGACCGTGTTTAATGGAAGGATAGTCTATCAAAGATGATTTATCTGTACTTTATTGTGCTTGGGGTTTCTTTTGTGGTGCTTTTTAAATGTGCTGATTTTTTCATTAACGGCTCTGTAGGGTTGGCTCATATTTTTAGTATTCCAAAGTTGATAGTGGGAATTGTTTTTGTGGGTCTGGCCACAACAGCCCCTGAGCTTGCCGTATCAGTACAGGCTGCTTTTCTGGGACACTCTGAGATATCTCTGGGAAATGCCGTGGGTTCTGTCATTGCTGATGACGGAATCGCAATGGCTTTGGCCGGGATCGTGGCCTCTACAGCTATCATCGTCAACTGCCGGGTTCTAAGAATCATAGGTTCTTTCCTTCTGATTATTGATTTTTTTGCGTATATTTTAGTAAGAAATGGGGAAGTAAGCCGTTGGGAAGGAGCGGTATTGCTGCTTCTTTTAGTCTTGTATTTTTTAGTCATCATCCTTATGCGGAAAAGTAAAAAAGGTTTTCTTTCCATGCCTCAGGGTCAGACATTAAAAGAGGGACTTGACGAAAAAGAAAACAGAGGAAGGATGATGAAGAAATGTATGTTTAATTTTTTAGGCGGTATCATAGGAGTCATTATAACGAGCCGCATCATTATCTGGTCTGCTGTGAATATATCCCGTCATTTTTCCATTTCGGAAACCATCATCGGCCTTACCGTTATAGCCATTGGCACGTCACTGCCTGAAATAAGCACCGCAGTAACAGCCGCTCTAAGAGGAGAAGGAGAGATCGCCGTTGGTAATATATTGGGTGCGGATGTCCTGAATATATTATGGATCATTGGGATGTCCGCCGTTGTCAGGCCGATAAGGGTGGAGGCCGGAGTCGTTCAATTCACATTTCCGTATATGATATTGATTGTAACGGTTATGCTGGCATCTATGAGGATAGGATGCAAATTCGGGAGAATAAAGGGAGCTTTACTGGTTTTCTTGTATGTGATTTATTTTATATGGGTCCTGTTGTTTTTGATTTAGCCTGAACTATTCATAAGAAAATGGCGGTGACTGTAATTTTTTCCGGCTTGTTCATCATCCAGGTTAATGCGGATTTGAGCATGAATTTTTAGGCAGGCTTGATTTTATTTGATAAAATCATTGACTTAAGGTATTCATTTGATAAGATGATTTGTTATCCGTGGAGGAGGGCTTCATGAATATTGGAGTCATAAACGAGAGTTTAAAAATCGAGAACAGAGCCGGTCTGTCTCCGAGCGGCGTTTCTTTTCTTGTAGAGAAGGGCCACAAGGTATTCATACAGGCCGGTGCCGGACTTAAAGCAGGCTATTCAAACGAAGATTTTGTTTCTTTAGGGGCCCAGATCGTCTTCACTAAAGAGGAAGTCTTTGGGCGGTCTGACGTTGTGCTCAATATTTCTCCTCTTAACCAGGAGGAATGTGCTCTTGTTAAAGAGAATCAAATCCTGCTTGGATTCCACCATCTTGCGGTTGCCAAAAAGAACATCGTAGAAGAGCTGATCAAGAAAAATGTCACAATGATAGGTTACGAGATCGTAGAAGACGAGGAGGAGGATCTTCCCTTTATAAGCAGCCTAAGCGAAATAGCCGGCCAGATGTGTCATGCCATCTCCGGGCATTACCTTCAGTCCTGTTATGGAGGAAGAGGCTTGATTATGGGAGGTGTGGTCAGCGTTCCTCCTGCGACAGCCGTGATTGTGGGAAGCACCATTCTTGCCAGAAGCGCCATAAAAGCTATGATCGGAGCGGGAGCCCACACGATTGCCCTTGGTCGGTATATGGATAAATTGAAAGAGCTGGAAGAGATGACATCGGGGAGACTGGTAACATTGATGGCAAGCAATTACAATCTTCAGAGGATGTGTGAAATTGCTGATATCCTTATTGGAGCTGTGCTCCGGCCCGGAAAAAGAGCTCCAATGATGATAACCAGGGAGATGGTTAAAAAGATGAAGAAAGGCTCTATCATTATTGACCTGTCCATTGACCAGGGCGGGTGTATTGAGACAAGCCATCCAACAAGTCTGGAACATCCTACATTTATGGAAGAGGGCGTTATTCATTATTGTGTGCCGAACATCACTTCAGCGGTCAGCCGGACTTCCACAAAACTTCTCTCCAACCTCGTTATCCCTTATTTATTACAGATAGGTGAATTCGGAATAGACGAGGCGTTAAAAAGGAATCAGGCCCTGTGCTGTGGTGTTTATATGTACAAGAAGAGTCTGGTTAAGAAGAATATTGCAGAAAGGTTTAATCTTCCTTACAAAAAATTGTCTTTTGAGCAGGAATCAGGAAAAAACTTAAGTTGAAATGGTGAACATTCTAAAAAAATTCAAACCTGAGAAAAAAGAGCTCATTCACATACTTCACAGTGTCCAGGAAGCACAAGGATACATTTCCCCTGAAGCCATTTCCGAGATTTCGAAATATTTGAATATATCAGAGGGAGAAGTCTATGGAGTTCTGACTTTCTATAATGCTTTTACTCTGGAACCCAAGGGAAAGCACACCATAACCGTTTGCATGGGGACAGCCTGTCACGTCCGGGGAGCTGCTTCTGTGCTGGACGAATTTTCACGCAGGTTGAACATATTGCCTGGCCGAACCACTGAGGACAAGTATTTTACTCTGGAAACAGTCAACTGTGTTGGGGCCTGTGCATTAGGCCCCATAGCCATTACGGACGGTCACTATCACGGTCACGTAAGCACAAGGGATGTGAAAAAAATAATTGACGATGTAAGCAAAGAAGAGGGAAAGAAAAAGAAAGAATGAAGAAAGTTGACCCTGAAAAATTAGAAAAACTAAGAGCCCAGATCACTGCCTCCAGAGAAAAGGAAAAAACATGCATCACGATATGCGGCGGAACAGGATGCCATGCCTATGGATGTGAAGAGATTGCCGAGATATTTAAGAATGAGATAAAAAAACAAAAGCTCGGTGACAAGATCGATATTCGAGTGACCGGGTGCCATGGTTTTTGTGAACGCGGCCCCATCGTTGTCATTCAGCCGGAAGGAATTTTTTATCAAAGAGTCAGGAAAGAGGACATACAGGAAATCATATCAAAGACGGCTGTAGGCAAAGAAGTCATACCCAGGCTTCTATATAAAGATCCACAAAAAGGTGTTCGCATTGAAAAGGAAAGAGAAGTCCCTTTTTACAAAAAACAAAAACGGATCATATTCGGAAGGAATGGGTTTATAGATCCCACGGACATCAAAGACTACATAGCCCTTGACGGATATAAGGCTGTTTCAAAAGCCTTGTTTGAGATGAGACCTGAAGAGATCATTTCCGAAGTCAAAAAATCCGGGCTTAGAGGAAGAGGGGGAGGAGGTTTTCCCACTGGAAAGAAATGGGAGATCTGCCGGGAAAAAGATTCTTCTGTGAAATATATCGTATGCAATGCTGATGAAGGCGACCCCGGGGCGTATATGGACAGAAGTCTCCTGGAAGGAAATCCTCACAGTATTATTGAAGGAATGATCATCGGAGCCTATGCAATAGGCGCCGGAAAAGGATATATTTATGTGAGGTTGGAGTACCCTCTTGCCGTCAAGAATGTCACATTGGCTATTGAGAAAGCCAGAGAGTATGGATTTTTAGGAGAATCCATATTAGGTTCTGATTTTGATTTTGATATCAGTGTGTTTAAGGGAGCCGGAGCTTTTGTTTCAGGGGAGGAGACTTCCTTGATGGCTTCAATTGAAGGGAGGCGTGCTTTCCCGAGACAGCGCCCCCCTTATCCTGCTGATAAAGGATTATGGGGAAAGCCTACCAATATCAATAATGTGGAAACCTGGGCCAATGTTCCTTTGATTGTAGAGAAAGGAGCCCAGTGGTATTCCCGGATTGGAACAGAGACAAGCAAAGGCACAAAGATTTTTTCCCTGGTCGGGAAAATCAATAACACGGGTCTTGTTGAAGTTCCCATGGGAATGACTTTAAGGGAGATTATTTACGATATCGGAGGGGGAATCAAGGACGGGAAAAAATTCAAGGCTGTCCAGACCGGAGGGCCTTCCGGCGGGTGTTTACCCGCGGACATGCTGGACCAACCCATAGATTTTGATACTTTGACCAGAGCAGGTTCCATAATGGGTTCCGGCGGAATGATCGTTATGGACGAGGACAACTGCATGGTGGATGTGGCCAGGTATTTTTTAAAATTCACCCAGGAGGAGTCATGCGGGAAATGTGTTCCCTGCCGCATCGGTACAAAAGAAATGGTGGAGATCTTAACCCGTATTACAGAAGGCAAAGGGGAAATAGGCGACATAAAAAAGCTTAAAGATTTGGCTGAAACCGTAAAGAATGCCTCGCTTTGCGGATTGGGGCAGACCGCTCCGAATCCGGTGCTCACTACACTTCGCTATTTCATGGATGAATACATAGAGCATATTGAAGAGAAAAAATGTTCCGCATTGTCCTGTAAAGAACTGATCGTTTATTACATTGAACCTGAAAAATGTGTGGGGTGTTTGCTGTGCAAAAAGAACTGTCCGGTCAATGCCATAAGCGGAGAGAGAAAGCAAGTGCATGTCATTGACCAGGATATATGTATAAAATGCGGAGCCTGTTTGGATGTTTGCCCTCCCAAAGTCAGTGCCATATCTAAATACACCGGAAAAGACAAAGAAAAGATTTTGGAACAACACAACAGGAAGAAGACAAAGAAATGAGAGTAAATATAGATGGAAGAGAAATAGAAACCAAACACAAAAAGACCATTCTGGAACTGGCCAGAGAAAATGATATCTATATTCCTTCTTTATGCGATTTCAAAGGGCTTGAACCTTTCTCAGGATGCAGACTCTGCCTAGTCAAAGTCGAAGGCATGAAGGGCTATGTGCCGTCGTGCAGCGTCTTTGTCAAAGACGGAATGAAAGTAAAGACAAAGACATCTGATATACAGAAGCTCAGAAAAAACATACTGGAATTGATTTTAACCGAACATCCAAATGCCTGTCTTATCTGTGAGGAAAAAGAAAACTGCGATGAGCACAAAGCCACCATAAGAAAGGTGGATGAGGTCACCGGATGTGTGCTCTGTCCGAATAACGGCCGCTGTGAACTTCAAAATGTCGTCCGGGAAGTAGGACTTGAAAAAGTCAGATTCCCCTCATTTTACCGGGATATTGAAATAGAAAAGGATGACCCCTTTTTCGACAGAAATTACAATCTCTGCATTCTCTGCGGAAGGTGTGTGAGGGTTTGCCGGGACATCAGGGGGCTCTCTGTTATTACTTTCGTAAAGAGGGGAGCAAAGACGGCTGTAGGGACCAGTTTTGGGCGGTCTCTTCTTGATTCAGGATGTCAGTTTTGCGGTGCCTGTGTTGATGTCTGCCCCACAGGAGCATTGACTGAGAAGGCCGTAAAGTATGACAGTCCCCCTGATAAGAAAAAAGATACGGTCTGCCCGTTATGCAGTATGGGCTGCAGCCTTGAGTTTAATTTCTTTAAGGATAAATTTTTGGGTGCGAATCCTGCTGGATCAAGCCCGGTAAACAGCGGCCAGGCCTGTGTCAGAGGGCGCTTTGCTCTCAGACATGTGGTCCGGAGCGAGAACAGGATCAAAAAGCCCCTGATAAGAAAAAACAATCAGTTGGAGGAGGCCACGTGGGAGGAAGCACTTGATTATGCTTCTGAAAAAATAAAAAAATATAAATCCGACGAGATAGCGGTGGTCACATCTCCCCAGTTATCGTGTGAGGATATTTTTGTATTCAATAAATTTGCGGAAAGAGTTCTGAAAACAAAACACATCAATAAAAAGGCAGAAGGCTCTCCTCTCTCTCTTGTTTCTGATGCATGCCGGAAGCATAGAATCTCCCTGCCTATGCAATTCAAGCTGGATGATATATCTGAACTGGATGCTGTATTTTTGATGGGAGGAAATTTAATGGAGTCCGCTCCCATAGTCTGGCTGTCCGTTTTAAAGGCGCTGGACAGAGGAGCTGATTTGATAACAGCCGGGTTTTTAGAGAGTCCTGTGGATAGATATGCTTCAAAAAAGCTCAGGGTCACTCCCGGCATGGAGTCCTATCTTCTGGCCTTCCTTTCAAAATGCATCCTGGATGACTGTGGGGGCAAGGAATTTGCCGCTGAAAAAGGTTTCGATGAATTCAGGAGATCTCTGGATGGGATTCCTTACAAATATCTGGAAGAGAGTACGGGAATCAGTATAGAGGCCGTAAAACAAACAGCGGATATTCTAAGGAAGAGAGACAGATCGGGTCTTATCTTTGCTCCTCAGGTTATCGGAAGAGAGAGAGAAGAAGCCGCTGCAGAGGCCCTTCTGAACCTGGCTTTTCTTTCCGATTCCCGGATTTTCCCCCTCAGCGTCGAAGGCAACCATCGCGGTTGGGACGCCATAAACAAGGATTTTTCAGAAAAAACAAAGAGCATCAGCGAGATATGGAACAGTATTAAGAAAGGACAATATAAAGCCCTCTACACGGCTGCACCACTTGATATTCCTGAGGACGATGGCCTTGAGCTGCTCATTGTTCAGGACAGTTTTACAGGAGATGATCTGGACAAAGCAGATGTTGTTCTTCCCGCTTGTGTGCTGTCGGAAACAGATGGGTCCATTGTAAACACCGAAGGGCGTATCCAGGGCTTGAGAGGACCTTTGGATAGCCTGGGGGATGCCAAGCCGGACTGGGAAATAGTAACCAAGCTGGCTGGAAGGATGGGTTCCAAAGATTTTGGCTACACCACAGCCGGAGATATCAGAAAGGAAATGGCACGAAAGCTCCCCCGGTTCAAAGATATTTCACAAACGTTGCCAAAAAGAGGAAAAGAAGTCTTCCTTAAGGAAGATAATGAATACAGGAAAAAATATATTCCATTAAATCCTTTAAACGAATTGGAAAAAGAAACCCCGCAATATCCTTTACGCCTGGTTCTGGAGCCCGGCTTTGATTACTACCGAAACTGCCTGCTCAGCGAGAAGATCGCAGAGTTTGATCTGTTCCGGAGCAAACAGTGGATAAAAATGAATAAAAGGGATACCCAAAAATATGAGCTGAAAGAGGGTTTCCCGGTGACTTTGAAGGCAAAAAAAGGTCAATTCAAGGGATTTGTTCACATTTCAGAATATGTTCCCGAAGGCATAGTGACAGCGTATTATATACCCGGTAGGGATGAGAACAGGGCTGACTTGAATCTATCACCTGTAAAAATAACAAGAGGAAAGTAATGGCTAAAATTATTGATAGAAAAAGGCTGGTGCCCAATATCCATATGATCGAAATATCTGCTCCGGATATTGTAAAGAGATGCAAACCCGGCCAGTTTGTTATCCTTATGCCGGATGAAAAAGGAGAAAGGATCCCATTATCACTGGCTGACTGGGATGAAAAAAGGGGTTCCATAACTTGTGTGTTCATGGTTGTGGGCACGTCCACTCAAAAGCTTTCAAGGCTTCGATCAGGAGATGATATTCCAGTTTGTGTGGGACCTCTGGGAAAGCCGGCTGAGATCAGTAAATTTGGGACAGTTCTTTGTGCTGCAGGCTGTTATGGGATCGGAGCCATATATCCGATTGCCAGAGCCCTGAAACAAGCAGGGAACACGGTGATGACTCTTGTAGACGCTAAGGCTAATTATCTCATATACTGGGAAGATCGCTTTAAGGAAATAAGCGACAAATATTTTGTTTCATCCAGGGATGGATTTTTCGACTGCAAAGATTATATCCCTAAGGTTCTTAAAGATGTGTTGAAAGATAACAAAATCGACAGAGTTATCTCCATTGGATGCACTTATCTTATGTACACCTGCTCAGAAGCCACCAGGCCTTTAAATATCGATACATATGTTCATTTAAATCCCATTATGGTAGATGGAACAGGGATGTGCGGGGCCTGCCGTTTAAAAGTGGGTGACAGCACCCAATTTGCCTGCGTGGATGGTCCTGAGTTTGACGGCCATCTTGTTGACTGGAATGAACTTTTTTACAGAAGGAAATCATATTTTAATGATGAGATCCGTTCCCTGTGTTACTGGGAGCGGGAAGAGAAGCCGAGGAAAATGACAAAGGAAAAGAGATAAAATGGGAGAAGACCGGAAACAGCTTTCTCCGGAACTCAAAGAGCAGCTGAGAAAAGCCTTTAATGAGGAATGGCGCAAAGAACTGCGTAAATCCATTCCCGCCAAAGAGCGGATGAAGATGTCAAGGCAGGATATGCCGCAAAGAGAACCAGATGTGCGCAATAAAGATTTTAAGGAAGTCAATCAGGGTTTGACCAAGGAAGCGGCTGTAAAGGAAGCCATGCGGTGTCTTGACTGCGCCAACCCCCAATGTGTGAGAGGGTGTCCTGTGGGAATAGACATCCCTTCTTTTATCAAGTTGATTGAGAAAGGAGAGTTTTCAGAAAGCGCCCGGAAAATAAAGGAAACAAACAGTCTTCCAGCGGTATGCGGGAGAGTGTGCCCTCAAGAGACTCAGTGTGAAGAATGGTGCAATCTGAAAAAGGCGACCGGGGTTCCCGTGGCCATAGGGAATCTGGAGAGATTTGTCTCGGATTATGAAAGAGAAGGGGGAAAGGTCCATGTTCCTGAGATATCTGTTTCCACCGGACGCAAGGTCGCTGTGATCGGCTCAGGACCCGGGGGGCTTACCGTTGCCGGAGAATTGGCCAGAAAAGGACATAAAGTCACGGTTTTCGAAGCTCTCCATGTGCCGGGCGGAGTGCTGGTTTATGGGATCCCGGAGTTCAGGCTGCCGAATGACATCCTTAATGCAGAGGTTGATTATCTCAGAAAACTCGGAGTTGAGTTCAGGATGAATTTTGTGGTGGGTATGACCATGACAATAGAGGATCTGAGAAAAGAGGGGTATGATGCGTTTTATATCGGAACCGGAGCCGGGCTGCCCAACTTCATGGGAATACCCGGTGAGAATCTGATAGGCATTTATTCGGCAAATGAGTATCTGACAAGAGTCAACTTAATGCGGGCCAATCAGTTTCCCAAGTACGATACACCGGTTTTCCTGGGGAAGAAGGCAGTGGTTCTGGGAGGGGGGAATGTGGCCATGGACTCAGTGAGGACGGCTCAGCGTCTGGGCGCTGAAGAGGCCACCATTGTTTACCGGCGTTCCAGAAAAGAGATGCCTGCAAGAGCCGAGGAAGTCCACCATGCAGAGGAAGAAGGAATTAAGTTTCATTTTCTCACCAATCCTATCCGTTATTTCAGCGATGAAAACAACAGAGTCAAAGCCATGGAGTGTATTCAAATGGAACTGGGAGAGCCGGATTCATCAGGAAGACGGAGGCCTATTCCTATAGAAGGGTCTGAGTTTATAATGGAAGTCGATTTAGTGGTGGTATCCATTGGAAACAGCCCCAATCCATTGATAGGAAAGGTCACTCCCGGTCTTAAAATAGGGAAATGGGGAAACGTGGAAGTTGATTGGAACACTATGGCCACCAGCCTGGATGGAGTCTATGCTGGTGGGGACATTGTCCGGGGGGGAGCCACTGTGATCTTAGCTATGGGAGATGCCCGTGTTGCAGCCAGAGAAATGCATAAATATCTCTCTGCTTGAGTTTTCTTTCCATCCTTGCCAAAATCGTAGAGTTTGTATATTATTCTGTTAACCTGGATAGGTCAGGCTGATCATGGAGGAAACAAATGCCCTGGGTCGATGATTATAAAAAAAAGCTCGTGAGCGCAGAAGAAGCGGTTTCAGAAATTAAAAGCAAACAAAGAGTCTATATAAGCGGGAATGCAGCAACCCCTTATGTTCTTACCAATGCTCTTGCGGAGAGAAAGGATGAGTTAGAATCAGTTGAACTGGTTCATGTTCTTTTAATGGGAAAGGATCCTTTTTCAGCGCCTGGTATGGAAGGGCATTTTAGGCATAATTCTCTGTTCGTAGGGCCTGCTGACAGAGAGGCTATTAATGAAGGCAGGGCGGATTATATCCCTATCTTTCTTCACCGGATTCCTGAATTATTTTATTCCGGACAAATGCCTATTGATGTAGCTGTCCTTCATCTTTCACCTCCGGATGAGCATGGATTTATGAGCTATGGAGTGGAGGTTCTTTGTTCTAAATCAGCAGCTGAGACAGCGGATGTTGTGATCGCTCAGGTCAATGACCAGATGCCCAGAGTATTGGGAGATTCTTTTATTCATGTCTCTAAAATAGACAAGATCGTAGAAGTCTCAGAACCTCTTCCTGAGCTTCAAAAAAAGCCTTTCAGTGAGGTGGAAAAAAAGATTGGTGCTCATATTGCCCGTTTAATAGAGGATGGATCTACTCTCCAGCTTGGAATCGGCGGAATACCGGATGCGGTCCTCGCTGCATTGAAAGAACGGAGGGACTTGGGAAGCCATACGGAGATGGTCTCTGACGGAGTTATGGATGCTATAGAGACTGGTGTGATAACAGGAGCGAAAAAGACATATCATCCTTATAAAGTCATCTTGACTTTTTTATTGGGTTCAAAAAAGCTGTACGAATTTGCCAATAACAATCCTGTTTTTGAAGCCCATCCCACGGATTACACCAATGATCCGTTCATCATCGCTAAAAACGACAAAATGGTGGCCATTAATTCAGCTGTTGAAATCGATATTTCAGGACAGGTGTGTTCTGATTCTATCGGAAAATACATCTACAGTGGTTTTGGAGGGCAGGTTGATTTTATTCGCGGCGCCGCCCATTCAAAAAACGGAAAGCCTATCATAGCTCTTCCATCAACGGCTAAAAAAGGAAAGATATCCCGCATCGTCCCTTATCTTAAAAAGGGTGCCGGTGTGGTTACAACCAGGGCCGATGTGGAATATGTGGTCACAGAATACGGAGTGGCCTACCTGCATGGAAAAAATTTACAAGAGAGGACCAGATCTCTCATTGAAATCGCGCACCCGCAATTCAGGGATGATTTGATTAAAGAGGCGAAAAGCCGGAATTTATTAAGATAGATAGAGGCCGGGACTCTATATAATCAAGCCAATAATAGAGTGTCCGTGTCAGGAATTTAGATCTGTCACGGGCTGAGGATAATTTTGATGAGGCAGTCAAATCTCTTTAAATCAGAACAAGGCCATATTGGAACAGATGAATCAGGGAAGGGTGATTATTTCGGCCCGTTAGTTGCGGCAGGGATTTTTTTGCCGGAAGGGCAGGATAAAGTCCTTAAGGAATTGGGTGTAAGGGACAGCAAGAAAATATCAGATAACCGCATTAGAGAGCTGTCCAAACAGATCAGGGATGGATACAGACACTCCATAGTGACTATTGGCCCTGAAAGGTATAATGAACTTTACCTGAATCTGAGAAATCTAAACCGTATACTTGCCTGGGCTCATTCCCGAGTAATAGAGAACATACTGGAAGAAGTACCCTGTACTCTGGCGGTCACAGATCAGTTCGGGGACAAGAGTTTTGTCCTGAATGCGCTGATGAAAAAAGGAAGAGACATTGAACTGATACAAAAACCAAAAGCAGAGGAAGACACAGCCGTAGCAGCCGCTTCTATTCTGGCAAGAAGTGAGTTTCTGAAAAGGCTGTATTACTTATCCAAGGATTTTAAGGCGGAACTCCCCAAAGGCTCTTCTCCCCGCTCTGAGGAGACCGGAGTGGAACTGGTCAGGTGTTTTGGCGCTGATGTTTTGAATAAAGTAGCCAAAAGGCATTTTAAGTTGACCCGGCGGATATTGGATGCGGCAAGCAGGTGATGTTTGAAGGAAAAGGAGATGCAGAGTAAAACAAAAAGACTTTATTTTGAAAATCCATACCAAACAGAATTTGAGTCTGCCGTCAAAAGCATGGTCCAGAAGGATGGAAAGCATCTGGTTGTGCTTGAGGAGAGCTGTTTTTACCCTGAATCCGGCGGCCAGCCCGCTGACAGAGGGGATATTAATGGGATTGACGTTTTGGATGTTTTTGAAGAAAACGATGAAGTGGTCCATGTCTTGAGCAAAGAGATCTCGGGGAAAAAAGCAAGAGGGAAAATAGACTGGAAAAGAAGGTTTGATCATATGCAGCAGCATGCTGGCCAGCATATCCTATCCCAGTGTTTTCACAGATTAATGAAAGGAAAGACGGTTTCGTTTCATTTGGGTGAGTGCGTATCCACTGTGGATATCGATATTGAAGAGATTTCAGACCGGAAGCTCCTCAAAGTGGAAGAGATGGCCAATAAAATCGTTTTTGAAAACCGTGAGATCAAGACCTATTTTGTATCCGAAGAAAAGATTTCTGATGTACCGTTGAGAAAGCCTCCCAAAAAAAGCGGCTTGATCAGAATTGTGGAAGTAACGGATTTTGAACACTCTGCCTGCGGAGGCACTCACCCAGGATATACGGGAGAGATCGGTATGATAAAAATAATCGGACAGGAAAGAATAAGACAGAATCTCCGCTTTACATTTGTTTGCGGGCAAAGAGCGCTTCATGATTATACCAGGAAACACAGGATACTCACGGATACAGCAGTTATACTGTCATCCCATGAAGAGGAAGTCCCGGATGCGGTTGACAAGCTTGTTTCTGATCTGAAAGACCAGAAAAAAAAGAACCGGAGACTATCACGAAAATTGTATCAGTTCGAAGCCGAAAAGATCATCCGGGATGCCGAGGGCCCTGTTATAAGAGATGTCTTTAAGGAAGAGAGTAAGGATCAAATCCGCTACCTTGCCCTCAATATCATAGAAAAGCCGGGATTTTATGTCCTTTTTGGCCTGACTGAAGGGAATCTGTGTCATATGATTCTGGCCCGGTCTGAAGATGTTGACTTTGATATGCGAAAGCTTATCCCTGAAATATCTTCTGTTATGAAAGTGAAAGGAGGAGGCCGTCCTTCTTTGGTTGAGCTGGTGGGGCAGGAAAAAGACAAACTGGAATCCGCTTTGGACATGGCCTCTGCTTCTATCGCAGTTAAGTAATGATGAGACTCAGGTATGGCTTGTGCTTCCTTCAGTCAGGCCTGAATTTTGTTATACAAGGCGGGGTTTGGCTAAGATTTCCATGATTTTCAGATCAAAAAAGTTCTGGGCATGAGATGGTTTTAAGAGGAGAGCTGTGTCTGCCCCTTCAGAGGTCCCGCCTATTGAAATGCATTCTTGACTGGTGGAGACAAGCCCGGCATCTGCGGCCATAAGAGCAATTTCGACGGCAACCTTGGTTCCTTCACCGAACAGCCTTAATGTGTAGGCGATGATTTCTTCCAGTTGATAGGTGCCCAGCTTTTTTCTCACAGCTCTTCCCACCCCTCCCAAGGCATGCTGGCATGTCAGGATTTTTGCTCCAGAGTTTTCCAGCTTGGTTCTGTTTTCTTTATTAAGCTGCTGGTGATCCGGTTTTAAAAATCCTGTGGAATGAGTGACGACTACCAGATTTCTGTCTTTGAAATAAGGAGCTGCTATTAAACCTGTTCTGCCGGAACACGAGGCGATGAGTATAGTTTCAACATTTCCTTCTTCAGCTTTTTGAGCTGCTATTTCTATGGTCTTTTGTGTGTTTTCTTTTCCGGGTTTCCCAAAAATACAAGACGTTATCTGTAGATGTTTCATGGATTTTCTCCTTTTTGTGTTCTGAATCGATGGAATCCAAATCATATCACAGACCTTCATCTGATTTGAACCTTTTCTTTTCCATTACGTAGAAATATTGTAGAATAAAACATAAATTTTATAAGATCGGACTGTTCAAAAAAATGGCAAGAGTCAATATAGGAGAATCCGTCTCAATGTCCCTTAGCTCTTTATGGGCTAATAAAATGAGGACGTTTCTGACTCTTTTGGGAATCATAATCGGTGTCCTCACTATTATCGCGGTTGTCTCGATCATACAGGGCCTTAATGATTATGTTTATGAAAGAATGTCCTTTTATGGAGCCAATGACTTTTCTGTATCAAAGTTTTCTTTTATCGGGACTTCTCTTCAGGAATACAGGGAACAGCTTAAAAGAAAGAACCTGACTCTCGATGATATGAGGCTTATCCGGGACAGATGTGAATACTGTGAGCTGGTCGGCGCATCCGTGAGCACCAGCCGGACGGTTAAATTCAGGGACCAGTCTTTGAAAGATGTCTCCATAAGAGGCGTTACCCATATCGATCATTTGATAGGGAGCGTGGAAGAACTTGAATTAGGACACCACATATTAAAAGAGATGGAAGACCACTCACATCCGGTGTGTGTGATCGGAGCCGATGTCGCTGAGAGGCTTTTTCCCCATCTCAATCCCATAGGGAGATGGGTTAAGGTTGGAAATCACCATTTTAGGGTCATAGGGACCGCTAAAGCAAAAGGCAAAATTCTCGGAATGAGCCAGGACACCTTTGTCCGGATTCCCATAACCACCTTCCAGAAAATTTACGGGTCAAGAAGGACCATCAGTATAAATGTCCACACAACATCGCAAGAACAAATGAAGCTGGCCCAGGAAGAAGTGAGGACCATTCTAAGGACCAAAAGACACATCCCATTTGACAAGCCTGATGACTTTTCTTTCCAGACATCGGATCAGTTCATACAGATTTATAAAAGCGCCACCACTGGAATTTACTTTGCCATGATCGCCATCTCTTCTCTAGCGCTTCTGGTCGGGGGTATTGTGGTCATGAACATCATGCTGGTCTCTGTTACGGAAAGGATCAATGAAATCGGGATCAGAATGGCAGTGGGAGCGAGGAGAATAGACATACTTTTTCAATTCCTTATAGAAGCGGCCACGCTTTCTTCCATAGGAGGCACCATAGGGATCATTCTCGGCTTTATTCTCGCAAAGATCATATCCTCTGCCACTTCACTGCCTTCTGCTGTAGATCCCGCATCTATTGTCGTTGCCATTGTGGTATCCGCATCCATAGGAATATTTTTTGGCATCTATCCTGCCAATAAAGCCTCCAGGCTCGATCCCATAGAAGCATTAAGGACAAGTCTATGAAAATAGGAATTTTCAAAGATGTGTTTCAAATGTCGCTGGATTCCATAAAATCCCATAAACTCAGGTCTTTTCTTACTCTGCTGGGTATCATGATCGGAGTCATGACGGTCATTGCTATGGTCTCTGTGGTCCAGGGACTGAATAAAACATTTCTCAGTGAACTGGAGTCAGTGGGCCCGGATGTCATCATGATCAGCAAATATGAACCCGGAATTAATGTTGGGAATATGTCAGAAGAGGAAAGACAGAGAGAAGACCTCACATTTGAGGATGCTGAAGCCATAGAGAGCCAGTGCCCCTTGGTTAAGGCCGTGGCCGTTGATCTAACAGTTTCCTTATTTGAAAGCAATCCCATTAAATACCAGAATAAAGAGTCTTCGGACACCATCATAATAGGCATGAATGAGAATTTTCCCAAAGTGCTTACCGTTTACCTCCCGAGCAGGGGCCGTTTTATTTCAGAGATTGATATGAACCACCGCACTAAGGTGTGTGTTATCGGGGCCGATCTCAGAGAAACTCTTTTTCCTCATACTGACCCCATAGGAAAAGAGCTGAGGATCGGAGCTAAGCGGTTCACGGTTATAGGAGAGATGGAAAAAAGAGGCTCTATGTTCGGGCAGAGCAGGGATAATATTATTGTGATTCCTCTGACAACGGCCATGAAGCATTTTTCCTATGACTTGAGTAATATTGAAATCGTGGCGGTTCCTACGAAACACGAATATCTGCAAGAAGCCGAAGAGCAGATCATCAATGTTCTCCGAGGGAGAAGGAGAGTTCCGGTTGGAAAGCCCAATGACTTTGCTCTTTTTGGACAGGAGACAATGCTCGATCTGTACAACCAGTTAACAGGAGCCGCATACATAGTCATGATCGTGATATCCTCAATCGGCCTTCTGGTCGGAGGCATAGGGGTGATGAATATCATGCTGGTCACGGTCAAGGAGAGGACCCGGGAGATCGGGATCCGTAAAGCGATTGGAGCACGTTCTTCGGACATCCAGAACCAGTTTCTTATTGAATCCATAATTCTAACTGGAGTGGGTGGAGCTTCCGGATTGCTGATAGGGTTTATCATTGCCTTTATTGTGAGAATAGCAACCCCTTTACCGGCTACTGTCACTCCCTGGTCCATTGTCCTAGGGCTTTTTGTCTCCGTATCCGTGGGGATTCTGTTTGGAATACTTCCAGCTCAAAAAGCGGCCAAAATGGATCCTATTGTATCTCTCAGATACGAATAATCCTGGTCATTCAAAAAATATGGTTGCGTTTCCAACACATTTACCATGGTCGGCTCTCTTGTCATTCTTAATTCATTAAGAACATACTTCTTACGTTAGTACATGCAATAATTTTACTTTATGCAGCCATATTTTACCTTAATAGGCGAGCCGATATGAAATTCAGGTGTGGCCTTTGCTCCCTTCAGATTTTTAACGCCATTCTTCGCACTGTGTTCTCGGCTGCTGCGTAACTCCCCCCGTCCGTGGGTCAAACATACTCACAGCTCGGCTTTGCCGAGTTCCCTC